>Ga0255752_10000285_pt1 | contig 63009 bp, 56 predicted proteins | sample 011ome_25_FD_179952 | JGI IMG/M metagenome (GOLD analysis project Ga0255752, IMG submission 179952) | Coastal salt marsh microbial communities from the Groves Creek Marsh, Skidaway Island, Georgia - 011512CT metaG (version 2) | ecosystem: Environmental > Aquatic > Marine > Intertidal zone >...
TGCAGAACCTTCGCCTAGAACGGGGGCGGGGATGACTTTCTCCGCTTTGAGGAAGTCACCTTCGAATTCGACGCCAGCCAATAACTTTGGTATGTCTATTTTTTTGAAATCTTTGTTGAGCACGACACGATAGCGCTTGGTGATTTCGGTGCTCGGGTGGGCGATCTTGTTGGCGAGGTCGCCGTCGTTGGTGATAATGAGTAGGCCCTCGCTGTCTTTATCCAGTCTGCCGGCGCAGAAGAGGCGCAGTCGCTGAAGGTCCGGTTGGAGGAGTTGAAAGACCGTTTTTTCGGCAAAAGGGTCTGAGTTGGTGCAGACGTAGCCCTTTGGCTTGTTCATGACCAGAGTGATGGAGCGCTCCTGTTTGTGAAGGATTGGCTTGTTGTTTACGAAGATCGCTGCGTCAGGGAGTGCTTTGTCGCCCAGTTCGGCTCTTTTGCCGTTTACGCGTACATTGCCATCTTCAATCTGGCGCTCTGCTTCACGACGTGAGCAGATGCCTGCGTTGGCTATAATTTTCTGGATACGCTGTTCTTCGGGCTTTGACATACGTGCACTTGAGTCTACTTCCGGCTCTGCTGTCAATATTGCTCGATAAAAGTAACATTCGTGCTTGCCCCGAGTCGAAATAATGGGGAAGACTTTATCTATTATACAAAGCGAACTTACTTTTTTGAATGACTGAAACGACTGATAAGAAAATAGCCCTCGTCACTGGAGCGGGCCGTGGAATTGGCAAGAGCATAGCTGAGCTACTTGCAACGAAAGGGCATCATGTGATTTGCGTGAGCCGTTCTGCTGGATCTTGTGGCGCTGTTGCAGATGCCATTAATGCGGCTGGCGGTTCTGCTCAATCGCTTGCAGTCGATGTCGCGGACAATGCTGCGGTTCTGGCAGCCTCAGAGCAATTATTGGAAGAGCATGGCAATATCGACATTCTGGTGAATAATGCAGGAATTACCAAAGACGGGCTATTGTTCCGCATGAGCGATGATGCTTGGAGTGATGTGATTGATACCAACCTAACGAGCTGCTTTAGCTGGATTAAGCACCTTGCGCGTCCGATGACCCGCAAACGTTGGGGGCGCATTATTAATATTTCGTCAGTAGTCGGTTTGACTGGAAACGCAGGCCAGGCCAATTATGCGGCTGCTAAGGCTGGCATGCTTGGTCTCACGAAGAGCCTTGCCAAAGAATTTGCGGCGCGGAATGTCACTGTCAACGCCGTGGCTCCCGGATTCATTGCAACTGATATGACTGCAGAGCTCAATGAAGATCAGCAAAAAGCCATCGTTGGAGCGATTCCCATGAAGCGTATGGGCAGCGCAGCAGACATCGCACATGCAACAGCATTTCTCGCTTCAGAAGAAGCGGGTTATATCACCGGTCAAGTTTTTACAGTTGACGGTGGTATGGTCATGTGATGCTGAAAAGACTTTAATCTAAACCTAGTATATTATGTCAGAACAAACAATCGAACAACGCGTATCAACAATCATCGTAGACCAGCTCAACGTAAATGAAGAGCAGGTCACGGCAGCAGCGTCTTTTCTTGACGACCTCGGTGCTGATTCTCTCGACACAGTCGAGCTGATCATGGCATTTGAGGAAGAGTTCAAGGACGAGATCGACGGCGAAATTCCAGAAGCTGATGCTGAAAAGCTACAGACTGTCGGCGATGTGGTTAAGTACATCACCGAAAAGGCTGGATAAGTCCTTTTCCTGCATTTCATAATTTAAGCCGCTTAATCGCGGCTTACTTTTTATCACAAACTATGGACGAATCGTTTAAACGACAGCGTGTAGTGATCACCGGTATCGGAACTATCACAAGTTACGGCAATGGAGTCGATTCCTTCTGGGATAGTCTGCTTGCTGGTAAAAGTGGTATCGATCGGGTTCAATCATTCGATACAACTGAATATGCCTGCAAGGTCGGTGCGGAAGCTCTGGACTTTAAGCCGGGTGATTTTATGGACCCGAAAGAGGCTCGTCGAAATGACCGCTTTACTCAGTTCGCGGTCGCTTCGTCTAGGCTTGCATTAGATGATGCTGGCATCGATTCCACGAAGCTGGATGCAGACCGTTTTGGTGTGCTGATTGGCTCTGGTATTGGTGGAATGTTGACGACTCAGACGCAAAGCCGTCGTCTCTTTGAAATGGGGCCGCGCAAGGTGTCGCCATTTATGATTCCTTCTTTAATCGCAAATATCGCTAGTGGCGTGGTGGCGATTGAGGTGGGTGCTCGTGGTCCCAATTACGGCATCGTCAGTGCCTGTGCTTCTGGTACGCACAGTATCGGCGAGTCATTCCGTATGTTGCGCGACAATGATGTCGACGTAATGATCGCTGGAGGCAGTGAAGCTGCCGTCACGGAGCTTGGCTATGCCGGGTTCTGTTCGATGAAAGCGATGAGTACAAATTTCAACGACGAGCCTACACGAGCTAGCCGTCCTTTTGACAAAGGTCGTGATGGGTTTGTGATGGGGGAAGGCGCTGGAGTCTTAATTATGGAGACTTTGGAGCATGCGCAGGCACGCGGTGCCACGATCTACTGTGAAATTGCTGGATATGGTGCGACTTGTGATGCGTATCACATCACGTCTCCCGATCCAGAAGGTAAGGCATTGTCGTTTGCTATCTCCAAGGTGATTAAGCAAGCGGGGCTACAACCGGAAGATGTTGATTATATTAACGCACACGGCACTTCGACTCCATACAATGATAAGTTTGAGACTGGCGCGGTAAAGAAGGCGCTGGGTGATCATGCATACAAGATCCCTGTCAGTTCTAGCAAAGGCATGACGGGGCACTTGCTTGGTGCTGCGGGTGGCATTGAATCTGCGGTTTGTGCCCTTGCGATTCGCGATGGTAAGATTCCACCGACGATTAATTACGAAGAACCTGATCCCGATTGTGATCTCGATTGTGTACCAAACACGATGCGTGAAACAGAAGTGAATGTCGCGATTTGTAATAACCTTGGATTTGGCGGACACAATGCGACGCTTCTATTCAAGAAGTTCGTCTAGGACTGATCGCCGATATGACTTAACCAGAAGCCCGCGAGTTGTCGCGGGCTTTTTCGTGTTAGCGTTGCTTGTCGAGTTTTGACATTCTTCTGGGTGCAATTCCTAGGTTTGTTTATTGAGGCGAAATTCTAGTGCCAGCCTTGATCTGCTCCGCTGCCAGGTATAAACTGATTAACTGGATTGAGTACTCTCACGTCTTGACGTCTTGCTGCTTTATGTCGCATGATAATTGTTAATTCGATTCATGCAGCAACATAAAGCACTTATTCTTCGCAGTAACCGTTTCCTAGGTTCGTCCCTGGTGAATAAGGGCTTGCTGTCTAGTGCAGATTTGGATTCTGCAAACGAAAAGTTTATGGAGGCGATTCGATCGCCTGAGCTGTTAAAGAATGCTTCGATATTAACGTCGCTGCTATACGATTTGAAAGTTCTAGACGAAGCGCGATTGCTCGATTACATTGTCGAGGAGTATGGCATCGGGCTCATTGACTTGAATCAGGTTCAGCTGCGTTCGCTGCCTTCAACCGAACTAGACCTTTCGCTCTGTTGGGCCTCTTCGACTATACCTTTCGATAGAGTCGAAGAAACTTACATGGTTGCGACTTGCTATTATTTGAGTGCGCCCGTGGTGAAGCACTGGGAAGAACTTTTGAATGGTAAAGTCGTTTGGTATGGCACTTCAATGGCATCGATGAGTCGAGGTCTTGAGCGCTTAGAGGATGTATTGGCAGCTGAGAAAGCTGCAGCCGAAGCGGCTGATGAAGAATAGCGCGTTAGATAGAAATAAGAAATATGGCTTATAGCGTTTTAATTTTAGATGATGATGTGGACTTCAATAGCTTATTGACGGATATTTTTGAGCAGGCGGACTACATTGTCACTTCGCTCACAGATCCAATAGAAGCGGTCGAGGTTTTCAGAAATACCGATTATGATCTGGTGGTGACCGATCATAGAATGCCGGAGATGACTGGTGCTGAATTCATGAAAGTGATTAAGCAAATAAAGCCGGAGGTTCCCGTGATCATGGTTTCTGGTTTTATGGAAAATGATACGATTCGCACGCTCATTAGTGGCGGCGTCGGCGGAGTTTTCCTTAAACCACTTAATATCTTTTCCCTGTTGGATCGCACTGCTGAGCTCATTGATGAGGCGAAGCGGTTAAAGCAGAATACCCAATCGCACGCCGTTGCTTTGAATGGTGGAGCAACTGTAGAAGTCGAAGGGGAGGCGCGTGGATTTTCTTTTAACTCATTTCCGTGCAAGTCGCAGGCATCGATTGATTTTGCCGAACGCCTATATAACCTTCGCAATTTCAAATCAACTTTATCTTTGATTGGCGAGCCTGGCACGCAATTCCGTCTGATCTGTGAAGACATTCGAAACTTCTACGAGAGTAGCAAAGAGCACTTTATTTATTTAAGCCCAGGTTCGTTTGATACAGAGCAAGTGCTCTCGATGTTTGAGGAGGCCAAGCTGACCGGAGCAGAGCGAGTTACCTGTGTGCTGTTAGATGTTGAGTCTATGGCTGATGCGCAAAAGCGTCTCGCTACTGCATTGTCAAAATGTGCGGGAGTATTTGAGTCGATCGAGATCCCGACGAGGACAATATTTTGTGCCAATGGCGATTTAGATGTGCTCTTTGATGAAGGGCGTATTGATGAGGATTTATATATCCTGATGGGCACGGCAGAAGTTTGTGTGCCCGCCTTGCGCGATTGTGCATTAGACATTGCGATCTTGGCGCAGCAGATGGTTGTCGATATTATTAGAGAGAAGGGCTTGGCCTCGGTGTCTCGATTTGAAGCCTCTGCAAGGGATTTTCTTAGTAAACAAGCATGGGATAATAATTACGAGCAACTACGTATGACCGTGCGGCAAGTGATGGAATCCAATCCTGGAGAGGTATTGATGCTCTCGGCAGTCACTGCTGCGCTGCAGGCCACTACGCTTGCGTCACCGCGAGCTCGTTTTGAGTCGCGCTTATCACATACCCGTGTTGATTATGTGCGAGCCGCTTCGATTCTTTTTGAGGGTGATAAAGCAAAAGTTGCCGCCTTTTTTGGCACAGATACGACAGTGATCGAGGCAACATTAAAGTCAATTTAGGCACCCAACAGACCTTAAAAAGAGTAGATACTATGGCTGGACGAATTTTAGTTTTAGATGACGAAGAGAACTATGCTGAAATGCTTCAGGATCTCCTGTGTCAGAACAACTACCGGGTCGATATGGCAACACGCCCTGAGCGCGCAATTGATCAATTGGAGGAGATACCTTACGATCTAGTCATCTCAGATTATAAGATGCCTGTGATGGATGGTGCAGAGTTTCTTAGAAAAGCCCGAGAGCTATACCCGAATCTTCCCTTCATTTTAGTCTCTGGTTTAATGAATACGCCCGAGTTGGTCAAGGTGGCTAATATGGGTGTCACTTTGGTGATGGAGAAGCCATTGGATACGGCAGCATTCTTAGCGCACGTGGCGAAATTTGCAGAGCAGATGACGGACGAGGAAAAAGAGGCATTTGATCGTGAGCTTACCTGTGATGACGCTCTTGCGGCTGGCAACGATCAGGATTACCCCGAAGAACCACGTTTCTTTGGTGCAGGCTGTGCAACATCAACACGCTTTATGCGAGCTGCATGGAATATCAGTCAGAGTGGCACGAGTCTGTTTATTCTTGAGCCTGTTGGTGGCGATGCAACTCTCGCGGTAAAGGACATTTCGGCGTGGCGTGGCAACCAAGATAAGCCGATACAGGGATTTGCTTTTGAAGAGTTCACAACTGCAGAGGCCAGTAAGCTCAATGAGCTGCTTGCGGATGAGGAGCACAGTGATGTTCTTTCGATTCACTTGACGTCGTTAAATCAAGTGCCTGAAGCACGAGCTCATCTGGCGAAAGTCTTACCGTTGGTCGATTCTGTTAAGAATGCCCTGTTTGTTTATGTGCTGCAGGGCCCAGTCCCGGATATGCATTTCTTACAGCAGGCAGATTCGCTTGGATGCATCTTGCCGCCGCTTTGTAAGCGTCCAATCGACCTCGCTCATTACGCGCATCGTTTTGCTCGTTTGCTGGCTGATCGTAACAGCAAGCCACGAGTCGCAGAATTCACTGAAGACGCGGTTGATGCTATCTTAGGGTTCGGATGGCCAGGGAATTACCAACAGCTTCAAGCAGTCATCTCGGCTGCGGTCGAGGCGAGTGAAGACGCACCCATCGGGCTTGATGCCTTGAAAGGTGAACTCGACGAAGGTGTGGTGACTGCTCCAGAAACCCGGCTCGCCAAATTTGTAAAAAAGGCTCAAACTGAGCAACTTAAGGATGAGTTGATCGCTTCGGGGGATTCCGTGGTGGCTTTGGCGCGTCGACTTGGGCTCGGTGCAAACGTAGAAACTGAAGACGATTTGAATCAGCTGCCCTTACTCAATCCGAAGCTGTCGGATCTTTAAGGCCCCGCTCCTGTAAAAACTGAATTTTCACTGACTGACTCCAACTCTGTTCACTTATGGCACTTGCCCGTATTCAAGCTTCGATCGTTAAAAATTTGCTCAAGATGGGGCATCTGTCGGATCCGCAATGCCAAGCGATTATCGATACGGATGAGGATTTTTCAGGTTTGGCTCTGGAATCGCTGTTATTTGAAGAGTATAAAATTTCCCCCTTTCAGGTCTTAGTTGCAAAGGCGCAAGCATTCGATATGCCGCCGATTAACGTAAAAAATTGCCTGGTCAATGAGGCGACGTTTGCGAAATTAGAGCAGGAATTTTGCCGTGAAAATAGTGTTCTGCCGCTTGGCTTTGCCGGAGATTCTATCATTGTCGCCGTGAGTAATCCGTTTGATCTCGAGACCATTAACAAGGTGAAAGAGATGGCTGGAATGCCGGTCTCAGTACTTCTTGGCCTCGAAGGTGCAATTAATGATGCATTGCGCGGGGATGAAGAAGAGCGGCAGGCCGTGGGTTTTGGTGATGTGGTCGAAGCGCTCGGTATGGATTTTGCCAGCGAAGAAAACTTGGAAGATGACTTTTCAGACGAAGAGTCCGCGCCGATTATTAAGCTGGGTAATCGCATCATTGAAGAGGCCTATTTCGCAGGCGCCAGTGATATTCATATTGAACCTTTTGAGACGGAGACACGAGTGCGTGTTCGTATCGATGGTATTTTAAAGCATCAACTTTCGATGCCGCCTGCTGCGTCAGGTGCACTGCTGGCTCGTTTAAAGGTAATGGCTGAGCTCGATATTGCTGAAAAGCGATTGCCGCAGGATGGGCGTATACAGTTTAAGCAATTTAACAAAAAAGGCATCGACGTCGATTTACGTGTAGCGACAGCACCACTGAATTATGGTGAAGGCGTGGTCATGCGTATCTTGGATAAGCAAAAGAGCACCTTGCCGCTGCCTGCGTTGGGATTTTCGGAAGAGAATCTAAGCCGTTATAGAGAATTGATCACGCGTCCCTATGGTATGGTCTTGCACTGTGGCCCGACTGGTTCTGGTAAGTCGATGACGCTCTATTCTGCGCTGAATGAAATTAATAAGGTCGATGTTTGTATTCGCACGGCGGAAGATCCGATCGAGTATACTTTGCCAGGCCTATTGCAGATGCAGATGCAGCGTAAGATCGGTCTGACTTTCGCGACTGCGCTACGCGCATTCCTGCGTCAAGATCCAGATGTTATTTTGGTTGGCGAGATTCGCGATAAGGAAACGGCTGCCATCGCTGTTGAAGCTGCACTTACGGGCCATATGCTTTTCAGCACCTTGCATACCAATGATGCACCGACGACTGTGTCTCGACTGACTGAGATGGGCGTGGAGCCGTTTATGATTTCAGCTTCTTTAGTGTGCGTGTGTGCCCAACGGTTGATGCGACGTGTCTGTAAGTCGTGTAAGCAAGTCCATCTCCAGACTGGTAACGAAGCTGCGATTATGGAGCGTGCGTTAGGTTGGGCTGGCAAAGTGCCGCATGCGAGCGAAGACGGCTGTCCGAGTTGCGGCGGTAACGGCTATAAAGGCCGTGTCGGCATTCACGAATTGATGGCGACCAGTGAAGAGCTTGTGCAAGCGATCAATTCCGAAGAAGAAGCGGTTGTGCTCAAACGAATTGCGATGCGCAATGGAATGAAGACTTTACACCAAGACTGTATGCTGAAGGTCAAGGAGGGCTTGACCACAATGGAAGAGGCCTTGGGTGCGGTGCCGCCTGATATGGAGCAATACGAATTTTCCGCAGATGCCTAGCAACTTTTTAGTTGAGCGCTGCTAGGATCGATTCAGCGATCCGCGCGCTACTTCCTTTATTCTCTGCGTGCCAGTCTCTGCCCGCCTGTGACATTGCAGCTCGTGCCGTCGAGTCTTTGACTAGATTGAGGACGAGTGCTTTAAGGTGGTTTTCATCGGTTGCGTAGAGCGCTGCACCACTATGCACTAAGGATTTTGCTACGGCTTTAAAATTTGTCATGTGTGGCCCCATTAAAATAGGGATGCCGATGCCAGCTGCTTCGATCGGTGTTTGCCCGCCTATATTTGGCTCAAGGCTTTTGCCAACGAAGGCTAGGTCAGCGACCTGCGTGAGGCGAGCAAGCTCACCGGTTGTATCGGCCAACTGAATACTGACGCTGTTCGGTGTCGCAGTGTTTTGTGAGCGTTGATGCCAAGTGAGCGGCTGCTGTTTAAGTAAGTGTATGATTTCCCCACCACGCTCTGCGTGGCGAGGTACTAAAAGTAGGCGGCAATCGACACCAGTCGCAATCACACTCGCTTGGATGCGCAGGAGAGCCGCTTCTTCGCCTGACCAAGTCGAAGATCCGAGTAAGATAAACGGGGGCGCTTGCTCGGCCTGATGTCCAAATCCAAGCTCCTCGCACAGCGCCGTATGTGTGGTCTGGTCGAGTTGCGCTCCAATTGATACGTCAAATTTGATACTGCCAGTGGATGCGGTAGTGTCTGCATTGGCACCCAGTTCAATGAGCCGAGCTTGGTCTAGATCACTGGCAGCGAAGATGTAGTCCAGCTTTTGTAGTAGACGTTTTGCGAGTCTAGGCACTTTTTGATAACGCATAAAACTTCTATCTGAGATACGTGCATTGATCAAGAATGTAGGGATGCCGTTGTTACGCGCTCGATGTAAGTGCTCAGGCCAGAGTTCGCTCTCGGTCATAATAATAACATCCGGCTGGATCCGTTGCCACGCTAGCCGTGAAAATAGCCAGAAATCGAGCGGGAATAGGCCAATACTATAGACGTGATCTTTGTAGCGTTTCCTGGCCTCGGCGTATCCGGTGCTGGTGGTCGTGGTCAGCACGATTTCAACAGTATTATCTGCCTGTAAGGCTTGGATCAGTGGGCCAATTGCCAGTATCTCGCCGACGCTGACTGCTTGCAGCCAGATGCGTTTCTTGTTCGCGGCGGGTGGGCTGAGCCGCCGGAACCTTCCGAGCCGATGCTGGAAGTCTTTTGCGTAACCGCCACGCCGCCACATGCGCCAAGCGTAGTAGGGCAGCACCACCAATAAGGCGGGGAGATACAGTAATCGATAGAGCCAAATCATTTTAGAGGATATCAATCGTGATTCAGCCAGTTTGAAAGTTTAAAAGCGATAAAACTGAGCTGACGCGCATCTCTAAGCCTGGTTGTCAGTTTCCAGTCCTGTATTGGATGAGTACTGGTAGCGATATTCGAGCACCTAGGCTTCGCAGATGAGTCAATGTCGAATTTAAGCAAACAATTGTTTAAAAGTTCGATTTCTATTGACCTCAGTGCTGCGGTTAATTTGTTCAACGCTTTCCCAAGGAGAGGTGACAGAGTGGCCGATTGTGCATCCCTGGAAAGGATGTGTGGGGGTAACTCCACCGAGGGTTCGAATCCCTCCCTCTCCGCCATTGGGCGTAGCCCAATAAGGTTAGAGGTAGGAGAGTCGAACCCGAGCAGAGGGTTTGTGAAGCGCAGCGGAACGGACAGCCGCAGGCTGGTCTCAACGAGATTATGCGAAGCATAACCAATCCCTCCCTCTCCGCCATTTTTGATCTTTGGCTTATTCTGGGTCATTTTGTCCCTTCTTGTGTCACCGGGACGAACTGCTTGGCCCAAGTTGACCCATGGATGCCATTCACCCTGACTGAATCTCCGCGCCGGCCTCCAGCGAGTCTCTTGGCAGAAACATCCGCAAACCCGCCGGAACCACGCGCAGAAAGCCATATCTGGCGTAGTATCCGACGATTTCCTCATTAGCGGCATCCACTACCAAGCCAACTCCGCCGGTGCGCATCATGGTCTCTCGTACCTATTAGCGGGCGGAGGCCACCAGCATGGAACCGATTCCTTTGCCATGGGAGGCTTGTGCCACGGCGAGACGCCCCAACAACACTGCGGAGACCGCCTGCCTTGGCAGGCCTTTGGGAGCTTCCGGCCATTCCCTCGCCTCAACGGTGATGTTGGACATAGTGAAGTATCCGAGCACGGCTTTCGGTGTCATCGCCTCGGCTTCAATCAACACCCGGGTAACACTCACCCCTTTCTCCATGTGGCTCCGAGCTGTCTCCCGCAGGTAGCGGTCCACGGAATCAAGACCGCTGACGAATCCCGCCCGCTCGTGAGACCCGTCCAGAAGCTCAAGAACGTATGACGACATGGCGTGCGGCGAGTTTCACGGCATGGAGCATTTTTGAGTTCGGCTTGGGCGGCTTCGCAATCATCGCCGCCCCCAGCTGGTCGTGGTATCAACTAAAATTGCAATGCGAGGGGTTGGGAGGCCCATAGAGTAGAAAAGAAAACACTAACTAGATTCTTCACAGTTTTTCTGGTGCGTCAAGCGATGGACGCGAATTCATAGAAAGTTTACGCAAAAACGTATATTATGGATGGCTCCATTTTTGTTACTCTAAGCAGTCAAATACACCTAGACTTGATGCATCCTTCTTTCTGGGTCGAGTTTCCCGACGATTTGGGGTATTCGTCTCTTTTCAATTACATTAATTACTATATACTGTTAAATGCTGAACTTGAAACCTAAGGGACTTTTAATCCTATCTTTGCTCGCTTCATCGGTCATTTCGATGGTGCAGGCCGCAGATTTTAATTTGGCTGCAAGCGCCACCATTTCAGCGAGTAGCTATCGAGGTAACTATGTTGCAAACTATGTGAACGATGGTGTCGTCAGCGATGGCTCCCGCTGGCTGGCGGGCGAGGACGACCCCAAGCCGTGGGTGGAACTGTCGTTTTCAACGCCGACCAAGGTGGGCATGGTCGACGTGTTTTCTGGATGGAAGAAGCGGGACAGTCTCAAGAACTTCGATGTATTGATCGAGGTAAACGGAGCTTGGAAGCGTCATGCAGATTGGAATATTCGTAAGAATACGAAGACTTCGAGGCGTATCTATATCGCCGAGAACAATGTGACTAAAATCCGCTTGGAATTGTTGCGCGCTGGCGCTGCACGTATTCGCGAGATCGCTGTTTACAATAATAAGGAAGCGCTGGGGCTAAAAGATGTGGGCGAGGCTGCTGTTCAACAAGAGGATTATGGAATCCGCTTCAACCAGCACCAGATCGGCGTGAATCAGGTCGGCTATTTAACGGATCGTCCAAAACGTTTCACGGCGCCGTTGTCTGCTGAGGGAGCGGAGTTCAAACTTCGTGCACAGGGCGAGATAGAGGTGTTGTATCAGGGAGTCATTAGCGGTGGAGTCGGTGATTTTACCGCGTTTAACCCGGAGAACTCAGATACGCACTATGTGATTGATCTCAGTGGCGGTGAACTGACGTCGAATAACAGTGATCCGTTTTTAATTCGAGCGAACCTCGATCAAGAACAGTATTGGCAGGCAGCCACGGATTTCTTGAATGATGTGCGATCGGTGGTTGGCACGCACCCAAGCGCGTATGGGGGCTGTGGCTTTCGTGATGGCACCTATTACGATGCGATCGTTCCCTCACTCGTGCTCTTTTACCTCTCCGATCCAGAATTTATTAACTCGATGCCACGTCAGATCGATTGGCAGGCAGAGAAGGCGCGTGTGACTGCGCCCGACTTTGTTTACATTCAAGATGGTGCGGGCCCGGGGGTGATGGATGCGGCGCGCGGCTATTATCAGTTGGAACCACCCAAGGCGAACGCGCCGGACGTGGTGAAGATTCTCCACTGGGGGGCGGGCTATATTTTGATGAAGCCCAATGGTCGTGATCCCAGCGCAAGTTTCGATGACGATAACAGTCTGATTGAGCCACAGACAGTCGAGCAAATCGCCTATGTGCTATGGGCTTGGCCGGAGTTGAAGCAATGGCTGCCGCAGTCCTTCTATGATCGTTGTCTGGAATTTTGCCTCAAGTTCTGGAAGCCTGAGGGGGGTCCAAGAGGGCACTATACACAAGGAGGGTCGGCCAACAAGAGGGGAGCGAGTGCGCTCGCTGTTAGTCCTTGGTGGAATCCTGAAACCTATATGACGACTGAATCGTTTGATCAAAATATTCACAATCCAGGGCACATGCACCCATTCAAAGGTCGCCATGCGCCCGGCCATTCGATTGTTCCGAATCTATTGATGCATGAAGTGGCAAAGCGAGAAGGGCTGGATGATGCCGACATGTATTTGAATGCGGCCGTCAAACAGGCAGACTGGATTATCAAGAACTTGGACTGGAATGATCCGCGCACGACGAAGGGGCATCGCTTAAGCGAGCATCGGACGATCCCGAATTTAGTTTGGCTCTTGCAGAAATATCCGCAACAGGCTCCGGATGGCTTGCAAGAAAAGATCACCGAGTGGGCAGAGGTTGCGGTGAGTCGGTCGCACAATCTATGGGACTTTCGAAAGTTCAGTCAGGACATGTGGACCATCCCCGGAATGAATGGAATCGGCAACTCGTTGGGGGTTCCGGCGATTGCACTTTCAGCATCTTGGGTGGTCGAGGATCCCGCACTGAAGCAAGAACTTGAACGTATCGCCTTCGCTTCGGTGGACCATTTGTTCGGTCGTAACCCGATGCTGCATGCGTCGACTCCGCATCCCAAACAAGGGTTTCCCGAAATTGAGCGCGGCTGGCCAAAGCTGTATAAGTTAGACACCTGCGCACGTCTCGAAACCGTTCGAGGCAATCTTGCCACCTTGCCGGGCAGTGAGATGTATCCGTTCCAGCCGGGGAAGCGCTTCCGTCACTTAGAAGGCTGGTCCAATTACGGTGCGACCTGGTGCATCAGCTTGAGCTATTTACAGTTTGATGCGGCACAGACCACACCTAACTTTAAAGTGAAATAACGGCATGGAGCATTTTTGAGTTCGGCTTGGGCGGCTTCGCAATCATCGCCGCCAGATTCGCGGCCTCCTTCCGGGTCAGTTGCCAGTGGGATTCCGCTTCGATAACGCGATCCGCTCTTTCCGCCACCGCCTCCTGGATGAACGCCGCGACAGCCACGCCGCGCAAAGACGCCACGGTGATACTCGGTTTCGATATTCCGCCACTTTATAGAGGTGTGCGGAATTGACAAATCTAGAGGATCGGCTTTGCGTCAATCATGCATCTATTAAATGTTATTTTCGCCTTCTTTTTGGTCGTTTCAGCTTCAGCGGCTACTAAAGATAAGCAGATCTTGATCGTGGTGACGAACCACGGTGAAATGGGTGATACGGGAGCGCCGACAGGTTATTTTTTGTCTGAGGTATCTCATCCCTGGCATGTATTCACCGAAGCGGGCTATCGAGTCGACTTTGCCAGTCCGCTTGGCGGGTTTGCACCGATGGATCCTAAAAGCTTCGACTTGGAAGATCCAGTGAACCGGATGTTTTGGGACACGCTGGCAGTTGTTGAATCGGTGACGAATACGTTGACCCTAGACGAAGTCGATACGGACAACTACGAGGCGATCTTTCTCGCGGGTGGACACGGGACCATGTGGGATTTTGCGCAATCGCGTAGCGTCGCTGAACGAGTCGCACAAATCTATCAGCAAGGTGGGATTGTTGCTGCGGTGTGTCATGGTCCAACAGCTTTACTAAATGTTAAACTGAGTGGCGGACGTCACTTACTAGACGGCAAGCGCGTGACAGGCTTCACCAACGACGAAGAAGCCGCAGTTAAGCTGACTGAAATTGTGCCGTTTTTGCTCGAGTCTGAAATGCAGTCTAAAGGAGCGATCTTCGTAGCGGCAGAAAACTTTAAGCCTAATGTAGTCGTTGATCAGCGTTTAGTCACAGGGCAAAATCCTGCCTCTGCAACTGCTGCCGCGGAGGCAATCGTTCAACTGTTGTCGGAGTAGTCTTTGGGCTTACTTAGGTTTACAGGGAAGACCTGCAAATACCAAAACGGTAGCCTCGAACCTAAATGCTTTCCACCACCTCCGCTTTGCTGCGTCGGCAGTTTATGCCGGCTCCCACGTTAGCGGAGATTCGATCCGTGTGATGTTTGCAAAGTGGCGAAGAGCCCAAAAAAAGCGGCCACCTTTCGGTGACCGCTGTTGGATTAAACGTGTTGCAGCGTCCGACTACTCGGCTGCTGTGGTCTCTTCGCTCGCTTCGTCAGCGGCTGGTGCTTCGTCAGTTGCTGGAGCTTCCTCTTCAGCAGCTTCCTTGGCTTCTTCAAGAGCAGCTTTGCGCGAGAGGCGTACCTTGCCCTTGTCGACGCCGAGGCACTTGACGACCATTTCGTCACCGAGCTTGCAGATGTCTTCGGTCTTGTTGACGCGGAAATCAGCTAGCTCGGAGATGTGCACGAGGCCTTCTTTACCGGGTAGGCATTCGACGAAAGCACCGAAGTCCTTCACGCCGCGAACGATACCGCGGTAAGTCTTGCCGATTTCAATTTCAGCGGTGCAGGCATCGACTTCCATGATCGCACGATCCATGGATTCTTTGTCAGTTGCAAAGACCAGAACTTGGCCTTCGTCGTTGATGTCGACTTGTGCGCCAGAGACTTCGGTGATGCGGCGGATGTTTTTGCCACCAGGACCGATGAGTGCGCCAATTTTGTCGGGTGCAATCTTGATCGTGTGGATGCGTGGCGCGTGCTCACGGAGATCCTTACGAGACTCAGGCATGTGCTCGGACATGACGGCGAGGATCTTCATACGTGCATCGCGATTCTGCTTGATAGCTTCGAGTGCGATGTCGAATGGCAGACCTGTGATCTTAAGGTCAAGCTGGAAGCCGGTGATACCTTCTGGTGTGCCAGCAACCTTGAAGTCCATGTCGCCGAAGTGATCTTCTGCGCCGAGGATATCAGTGAGGAGAACGCTTTTAGTGATGTTACCATCCGCGTCCTTTTCAGTTACCAGACCCGTAGAGATACCAGCACAAGGTGCTGCAATTGGCACACCCGCATCCATCAGAGAGAGGCAACCGCCACAGATCGACGCCATTGAAGTCGAGCCGTTGGAGCTCATGACTTCAGAGACAACGCGGATCGCATAGGGGAACTCGTCTTCTGGAGGAAGGATTGGTAGGAGCGAGCGCTCTGCGAGTGCACCGTGGCCGATTTCGCGGCGTCCTGTGAATCCGAAACGACCTGCTTCACCCACCGAGAACGGAGGGAAGTTATAGTGCAGGATGAAGGATTTGCTTTTGGCACCACCAGTGAGGCCGTCGATGTCCTGCGTGTCACGGCTAGTGCCGAGAGTGGTGATAACGAGTGCTTGTGTTTCGCCACGGTTGAAAATGGCAGAACCGTGCACGCGAGGCAGCACACCAGTTTCGCAAGAAATGGTGCGAAGGTCAACGCCAGCACGACCGTCAACCCGCTTACCGGTGTCGAGGATGTTTTGGCGGTAGAGCTTTTCTTGGATTTCGTCGAATGCGCGAGCGACGTCGTCACCCTTTACATTTTCAGCACCAAGCTTTGCTTCGAGCGCGGACTTAGTTTCCTTGGCGATGACTTCGATCGCGAGCTTGCGCTCGGTGTAGCTGTCAAATCCAAGCGCACCCTTGACCTTTTCAGCAGCGTGTTCTTCGCAGAAGTCGACGATCGCTTGAGGTGTTACGAGCAGAGCGAACTCTTTCTTCGCTTTGCCGCAAAGCTGCGCGAGCTCTTTCTGAGCCACGATGATTGGCTGGATGGCTGCTTGGCCGTAGACGAGGGCTTCGTAGAAGCGCTCGTCAGAGATAAACTCAGCAGAGCCTTCGATCATCAACATTTCGTTTTCAGAACCGACATAGATGAGATCGAGGTCGGAATCGAGCATTTCGTCGTGAGTCGGGTTGGTGACGAATTCGCCATCAATTTGACCAACACGCACACAGCCGATTGGGCCGTTCCAAGGGATATCAGAGATCAGCGTCGCAGCAGAGGCGGCGTTGACCATAAGGATATCTGGCTCGTTGACTTGGTCAGTTGCCAAGAGGAGACCGATTACTTGCACTTCATTCATGAAGCCCTTCGGAAAGAGCGGACGAAGGGGACGGTCGCAAAGACGGGAGGTGAGGATTTCCTTCTCGGAAGGTTTACCTTCGCGCTTGAAATAGCCACCGGGGAACTTACCGCCAGCAGAGAATTTTTCGCGGTAATCAACCGTGAGCGGGAAGAAATCCTGCCCAGGGCGAAGTGACGAGGCTGCAGTCACCGAAACGAAAAGTTCGGTGTCGCCTTGGCGGATAGTGACAGCGCCGCTAGCGAGGCCAGCGAGAGTGCCAGTAGAGATCTCGATATTGAGACCTTCAACGGATACGTTGTGTTTTTGTTTCATACGTTTCTTTGTTTTTTGCATTCAACGGCATGTCGGGAGTTTGACCCTAATTGCCGCCGACCATGATCGGCATGGTCTTCTGGTGTGACTCGCGAAATAGTGTTCCGGCGAATCTAAATAGTGAAAATCGTCACCTTAATCGTGAGCTTACCCCTAATTCACAACGGTTGTTAAGGACTGCGGAATGATTAAGATGAAGATTATGAGTAGGATTAGGAGTTTTGGGGGCAGTCCCTGATCCTAAATGAAAAATGCCGGACTCTCACGAGTAGAGTCCGGCATTGTAAGGAAAGTGATTCGATTAGCGACGAAGCTGTAGCTTGGTGATAATCGCGGTGTAGCGATTGAAGTCTTGGCGTTTGAGATAATCAAGCAGCTTACGACGACGAGCGGTCATGGCGATCAAGCCACGGCGTGAGTGGAAGTCCTTGTGGTTGTCACGAAGGTGCTCGGTGAGGTGCTTTACGCGTGCTGTAAGAAGTGCAATCTGCACCTCGCATGAACCGGTGTCGCCTTCTTTAAGAGCGAACTCTTTGATGATCGCTTCTTTGTCTACGATTGAATCTGTAATATCTGACATTTTATTGATGTTTCTTTGCACGACTATTGAGCTTCGAGTGTTCGAAACCGCTAAAACCGCAACTGAGCCGTTTTAGCCGTTATACCCGCAAATTTGCTGAACGGGAAGTCGAGGAACTGACCTTTCACAAGGTGAGCTCTAACGCTGAAGGGCAGGAACATGGCTTTTCGCTGCGCTGGTGCAAGGAAAAAGTGCGTAATTTCCTGAGGGCGAGTTAAGCAGCACGTGCGTTTCTATCGTCGCGTGAGTGGTGGGCTGAAAGATTTCCCCAGTAATCGACGCTGAAACCTATTGTAATTGCCACTTCGCGAACTGAAATTCGGGCATATCTGCGTTGCCAATTTGGGTGGCGAGCTTGAGGAGCTCGGCTGCTTCCTTGGTGTCGCTGTGGAGGCGCTCGTGTTGAGCCAGCCAGTAGGCGGCTTCGCAAAGCTGCTGCTGTGCGAGCTCAGGTGTCTCGGCGCGACCTGCGGTGTCGAGCACGGCTTTGCGGTCGAGATCGCCTTTGATGTAGCCGAGGAAGTTCTTGAGTGCTGCTGAGGCGTCGCTGGCTTTAATCCGCTCACTCAGTTGCAGGGCTGCGTGGTTGGCATCGGCTGCTGCGCCGAGTGTATATTCGAGGTACCAGGCGGACTCATTGGTCTGCTCGGGCACCAGGGCCAGATAGCGGTCGAGTGCGCTGCGGGCGGTTTCCGAGGCGGCAATATTGTAGGCCAGTAGGGCATGCAACAGTTGGATGCCAGGGGTTTCAGGCAGTAGTTGTGCGCTGAGTCCAAGCGCTTGCTCGGCGGCGACGAGATCGCCTTGTTGAAAGCGAATCAGGCCAAGGCTGTAGGTCAGTGCGGGGTTGCCGGGATCGAGGATCAGCGCGCTTTCGGTGTCGGCGGCGGCGCCTTGTAAGTCGCCTAGTTTGCGCAGTAGCGAACCACGTAGGGCCAGTGTCTCGGCTTGCTTGGCCTGAATGCTAAGTGATTGGTTCAATGCGCTTAGAGCGAGTGCCGTGGCGTCGTCGCGCAGATGAGCGCGTCCGAGCAGGCTCCATGCTTCGGCGGAGGGGCTGACGCGGTTGAGCGTGATGGCTTCGAGAGTGGTAATGGCACGTTTGGTTTGTTTGGCGCGTAGCAGGGTGCGGCTGGCTAGGATCGCTTCCTCTGCGGTCTCGGGGCGGAAGCCACCGTCAAGTGCCTTGAGGATTTCCAAATCGCCGTCGGCTCTGCGGCCAGTCTGGTCGAAACAGACGCCGTGGTAAAATTCGAGCGAAGCACGTAGCTTGGTTTGACCATCGGGCAGCAACCGTAGCGCGCTTTCAAATTTTTCACGCGCGGTGCCGGCGCGGCCTTTGGCGAGTGCGCTGCGGCCTTGCAGATAGAGGCTGATGTCTGCAAGTTCTGGTTGCTCAGCGATGGTGCCGATAATCCCTTGCAGCGAATCCCAACGCTCAGCACTGGCGTAGAGTGAGGCGAGGGTGACGTACGCCTCTAGATTGTCGGGTTGTTGATTGGTGATCAGTTGCAGGTCTTCGATCGCTTCATCGACTCGGCCTGCTTGGGTGAGCACACGGGCGCGCATCATGCGCAAGGCAGTACGCTGCTTGAAACTTATTTCACCTAGTTGCTGTTGATGCACCTCAAGGGCTTGAGTGATGGCATCGACGGCTGCGTCCGTGTCGCCCTGATTGAGGGCATTGCCAGCTTTTTCGAGATACGCTTCGCTGGCGAGTTCGAGGCTGATCGCTGCGGTTTCGGGATTGTCTAGGTAGATCTGATTGAACGTTTCGGCTGCGGTATCCCAATCGCCTTCAGCCATCAGCAGGAGGCCGAGTAGTTTGCTCGCTACGCGGTAGTTGTCGCCGTCGATTGGCGCGGCTTGCATGACCTGCTCAATGAGGGCGATGGCATCGTCGCGGCGGTTCATATTACCCATTACGAGTGCTTTGAGCAGCAAGTGCTCTAGAATTTCGGGTTCGAGCGAGATGGCGTGATCGGCCGATTCGAGTGCGACTTGCGGCTCGCCTTGATCGATTTTAATCCGAGTTTTAAGTGTCAGTGCAGGCACGTAATCCGCATCGAGTTTGAGCATTTGCTCGACGCCGTTGGCAGCTCCCTGGAGGTCGCCGATCAGGTAGTTGCCTTCAGCAATACCGTAGTAGAAATCGATGCGCGTGGCGTCTGATTTTGCCTGCAGCGTGCAAAGTGACAGCAAGAGCAGAGTGATAAAGATGCGAAAGCGCGGAGGCATGGCGATAATATGAGGGCGGACCTACGTTTTCTATACCCCTTTGTCGCGGGCGGCGCGTTCGACGCGTCTGACGAAGTCTTCGAGATTGTTGTCGGACTCTATGTAGAGTGCGCGGCGTAGGAGTGGCAGGGAGGCTTGGTAATCGGCATTGGCGACCAGTGCCTGTGCATGGGCGATGAGTGCTTTGCGCTCAAAGGCTTCGATCTTCTCGGCTTGTTCGAAACGATTGATCGCTTCAGGCAGTTGGTCTTGGGCGGCGTAAATATTGCCTAGCTCGATGAGGGCTTCGCCATTGAGTGCGTCGCGCACAATGATTTGCTTGAGCGCGGTGATGGCGGTTGCAGTGTCGGCTTCGGCGTGGGCTATTTTTGCTTCAAGGGTGAGGAGTTTGAGATCGTTGGTATCGTTTAGCTGGTCGCCGAAGCGTTCGCGGGTGCTGCGGATCATGGTCTTGCCTTCGGCAAAGCTGCCACTGCGTGTGAGGATCTCTGCTGCGCGGATCAGTGATTTGCTGTCGTTGTTATTGGCGACTTGCAGGGCGGCTTGATAGGCATCGAGAGCGAGGCTTGGGGCAGCGTTGTTGATGTAGATGTCGCCGAGCAGGGTGAGAGAGGCGAGTTCGGCCTTACCCATGCGGCGGACAATTTCGATGTTACGTGCGGCGGCCATTGGCTGTTGCTGGCCGAGGTAGGCGTTGCCTTGTAGCAACCAAAAGTCGGCACGGTTGGGATGGAGCTTAATCAGTGAATCAAATAGGGCGATGGCGTCGGCGTAGCGTTGAGTCTCCATCAGGCAGCGTGCGAGACCAAGCTTCCAGTCGAGCGTATCTGGCTGCATCAGGATCGCTTGACGATAGGCGGTTTCGGCAGGGTAGTAGAGCTGTTGGGATAAATAGCAGTAGCCGAGTAGGCCGTAGGAGCGGCCGTCGATTGCGCCAAGTTCGATGGCTTTAGAGATGGTTTTGATTGCCGGCTTATAGTTGCCGGATTGCACTTGGACGAGGCCGAGGTTCTTATAAGCGCGGCGAAAGTTGGGGAATTTACTCGTTGCTTGGGTGTAGCATTTCTCGGCGTTGGCGAGGTTGCCATCTTGAAAATAGAGATTAGCGAGGATAAAGTCGAAGGCGGCGCTGGTCTTCGGTTTGATCTGTGGCTGCAGTTCTGCGATGGCGGTTTTCGGGTTTGATTTGAGCGTATCTATCAAGTTGCGCAGTACGAGTCTCTCATCGTTCGAGATGGGGGGCTCGTATTCGGCGAGTGCGCGGTAGCTGCCAGTGAACGATTTAATAAAGGCGGGGTGGTCCCACATGTCCTTGGTTGGGTCGGGGACCGCGTTGAGCGTATTGATTAATCCGATACAGAGTGTGAGGCCGAGGAATAGGTGTTGGAAGCTTTTCATGGGAAGAGGATGTCTCGTTCTAAATGTCGATATTTATCGCTTCGTGGAGAAGTTAATGGATTTCGCTCCTGCTAGCTTGGCTTCGCCATAGACGCGTGCAAACACACCGTGACTGGCACCTTGATCGGCTTGGATAATGACAGGAATGTCATCCTGTAGGGTCAGGCGTTTGACGATCGGAGCGACGCCACTGACGCCGATATCGCGGCCGCCGTAGATCACTTTGTTGTTCGCGGTGACGGCGATCAGAATGCTGTTTTTCTCAAGTTGTATCGCGGCGGACGCTTCAGGTTTGTTGACCTCGACGCCGGTCTCTTCGACGAACACGGTGGTAACAATAAAGAAGATTAACAGGATGAAAACCATATCGATCATCGGTGAGAGGTTGATCTCGACCTCGTCTTGATGTTCGGATGCTAGATTGCGGCGCATGGTTTAAAAGGAGTTAGAAGCTACGAGCTAGAAGTTAGGCTCGTTGGGCTTGATCGTGTAAAAGTGGAGACAGTATAAAGGTGGGAAAGTATGAAGGTGGGACTGTCTAAGAGTAGGAAGGTGGGGAAGTTTGGGATTCTTAATCGTAATCTTGCTCTTAATCATAATCGGAAGTGTTTTCTGTGAGAGTGAATTCGGAGATTAGGATTAGGATTAGGATTAGGATTAGGATTAGGATTAGGATTAGGATTATATTTTCCGTTTTTCAGCGTTTCTGTTTTTCTAATGATCAGTCGAGTTTCAGCTTGGTGAGGCTAAGTGCTTCGATACGCGCGAGGGCCGCTTCGACTGCGTGCTTGCGACGGCGTATGATGAGGACGAGAAATATGCCTGGTAGCGCGATGAAAAGGCCGGTTTGGGTGGTGATGAGTGCTTCAGATATGCCGGCGGCGACCATGGCTGCGGTTTCGGCACCACCGCCGCTGGAGATTGCTGCGAAGGTGCCGAGCATGCCGATGACAGTGCCGAGTAGACCCATGAGTGGGGCCGCTGCGACCAGCGTATTCAGAAATGTCATTCGGCGCTCGATCGTATGCAACATGCTTTGGCGCACTTCCTCGAAGCGGCTACGCAGGTGTTTGGATTCGGAGATGTTTTCCTGGGTGTAGCGAATGATTTCGCCGGCGCGCCCTTGGGCTTGCGAGGGATCGTAGATCCAGTTGGTCCATTCGCTCTCGTGTCCCAACTGGATATTACCTTTACGCAGGAAGAGTAATAGCTGAATGCCGGTTGAGTAAATGAGCACGGCGAGCAGTGCGAGTGGGATCATTACCCATCCGCCGCTTAACCAAATACCTGTGATTTTTTCGAACATCGAAAACGGCTGCGAACTTTAGTCCTTATTGTGGCGAGTGGCGACGACCCCATTGATGAAGCCGACTGCGGTCTGCTCCATGTCGCCGATCTTTTGGCGAGCCATGCGTGCGAGTAGTCCGTGCAGAATGAGTGCGGGGATGGCGACAATCAGGCCGAGTTCAGTCGTGACGAGTGCTTCGGAGATACCGGACGAGAGGCTCTTCGCATCGCCGGTGCCGAAGATGGTGATCAGGTTGAAGGTCTTAATCATACCGGTGACGGTGCCGAGTAGTCCGAGTAGTGGTGCAGCGGCAGCGGTCAGCGCAATGAAGGGTAGGAAGCGTTCGAGCTTCGGGCGCACGGCGAGAATCTTTTCGTAAAGAATTTCTTCAAGCGTGCCGCGCTTCTCATTGGCATATTCGACGCCGACAGTGAGGAGTGCGCCGCCAGCTCCGGGAATGGTTGCAGCGGCGGTTTTTGCTTTGGCCAGATCGCCGTTGGCGAGTTCGGTAAGCACGAGCTGCACGTCTTCTGGCTGAGGTGTTTTGAAGCTGGTGACTTCGAAGAACTTGAGAATGCCAAGTAGTAAGCAGATGCCACCTAGGGCGATGATGACGCCGCCGACGCTGCCACCTTTGGCTAAGTGCTCTGCAATGCTATCGTTGCCTGCTTGAATCTTGAGTGCTTTGCCGAGTGTGGCATCGGCGGGGATTTGACCAGTGCCGCTCTCTATGAGTTGACGAATGCCGATGGAGAAATCGCCTGGCACTGCGATGACGGCTTCGGCAGCGTTGAGCTTATTGTACGTCACACCAGTGAGCTCAGATTGTTTGGAAGCGAAATAGACTGTCGGCCCGAATACGGCAAAAGTGCCTGCTTCGATTTCACCAGTGGGTGCGAGGGCGCGGCCCTCAAAAATGTAGCCGCCGACGAGTTGCTCTAGGCGGTTCAAGGCGACGCCAATAACATCGATTTGTTTTTCGAAACGCTCGCTGGTCGACATGTCGGAGTCTTCGAGTGCCAGGCGTGCTTCTTCGGCGGTTGCTGAGTAGAGTTGCGTCTCGCTGTAGTCGATACGTGTCTCGAAAGAGCGTACGAATTCGTCCAGCAGGCTGCCGGTGTATTTGTTTTGCGATTGAATCGCTTCGACTTGCTCGCGCAGACGATTGAGGCCGAGGTCGCTGTTGTCACGTAGGCGTCGCAGGCGATTAAGCTCATCACTCTTTTGGCGGACATCGTTTTCGAGTTTGGATACCTCGCTGATAAGTGGGATTTTTTCGGAAGCGATGGCATCGCGCACTGAATTAAGTGCGTCGAGCGAGGCTTTTAAATCGATGTCAGCTTGGTTGCTGACGGCATCAAACGTCTGAGCATGTGCGCTGCATGGCCAGACGAGAGCGGCCAGTGCGAGAGCGAGGAGCGTTTTGGGTATGGCGTGCATGTTGATCGCTTATAGAAAGGCTTTAGTTGATGCGGGCGGGGACTTCGACAAACTGAATTTCTTCGCTGCCTTCATAGACAGCCAAGAGCTGTTTAATTTGTGGTCCGGCACCTTCGATTTGTGGCCATTCCCAGCCGTCTTCTCCAGGATGGCCGATGCCGGCGTATGCACCCGACGCGTCGACGTAGTAGGCCATTGCCAAGCCCCAGTAGAGGGTGCGTACTTCGACGATCTTGCCGCTATCGAGTTCGCGGGATTCGCTGGTCTGAGTGATGGTGGCGTTAAACTTGTCGGTTTGGCTAAGGATGCCGACGATGTTTTGCACGCGCTCGCCGAGGGAGAGTTTGGTGTTGGCTGAGTCCTCTGGCAGGCGGCGGATGAGTGGTTTGATTTTTTCTACCAATGGGGTTGGCAGGGTCTTAACGATACGCTTAATCTGTATTTCGAGCCCTTGGATACTGCCTTCGACCATTGCAGAGGCTTCTGCGAACGCTTCCTTTTGTGTGGTCAACTTGCTGCGGTCTTCGTCCGCTGCGGTGGCAGATTTTTTGAGGTCTTCGAGTGCTGTTTCGAGACGCTCTAGCTCGCTGCTGAGGAGCTTTTGCGTGTCCGATAGGATCGATTTTTCTAGGCGCCAATCGCTTTTTTCTTTAGAAGTAATCTGCTTGGTCTGCACCCATTGATCGAGCACGTCGCGTGTCGATTCTAAGTTGGTTTGTGCATGCAGGTAGAGTGTTGAGAGGCAGGCTCCGAGAGCGACTCTAAATAGAAGTTTGGTTTTCATGAGGTGCTAATGGCAGAATGTGGCAAGCGATGGGAGTTCAATATATTCCCGAATCTAACAATTATATCAGATGTGAGATGCCCTGAGTTTTCACATGGATTACAATCTGAGCCGACAGCTTTAAAAAAAATCAACTCGTGGAAGTGTCGGTTGCGTCATCTTCTTATTCGCTCTCGTCGCTGCCGATTTCAGCGAAGCGCATGACCTCTTCAAGGGTGGTGGTGCCTCTTTTGATGTGCTCCCACCCACTTTGTTGCAGCGAGCGCATGCCTTGTTGGATTGCAGTCTCGCGGATCGTGCGCGATGACTCGCGCTTTACAATATGTTCGTGGATCTCTTCGGACATGCGGAGAATTTCGAAGATCGCGACACGGCCACGGAAGCCGAGCTTGCGGCAGCGCTCGCAGCCGACCGCTGCTTTGGCTTGGTTGCGGAACTGCGCCTCGTTGCGATCAATGCGCATGGTGGTGAGGCAGCTCTCAATGTGGTGCTGCTCGTAGTTGGCAGGTTGCGCACAGTTGGGGCACAGGCGGCGTACGAGTCGTTGTGCGATGATCATTTCCACCGAGGAAGCGATCAAGAAGGGCTCGATGTCCATATCAGTCAGGCGGGTGAGTGCGCCGGGGGCATCGTTGGTGTGCAGTGTGCTGAGCACGAGGTGGCCGGTGAGTGAGGCACGGATAGCGATGTCGGCGGTCTCGCGGTCGCGAATTTCGCCGACCATGATAACGTCGGGGTCTTGGCGTAAAACGGCGCGTAATGAATGAGCAAAGGTAAGACCGATGTCAGCATGCACCTGTGTCTGATTGACGCCAGGCACTTCATACTCGACCGGATCTTCGACTGTGATGATGCGACGCTCGGGGCGGTTGATCAGACGAATAAATGCGGTGAGCGAAGTGGATTTACCTGAACCTGTGGGGCCGGTGACAAGCACGATGCCGTGCGGTGCGGCAAGGGTGCGGGTGACTTTTTCTTCTTCCTCTTTGGTCAAGCCGAGCTCGCGCATCGAGAGTGGCTTCGATTTCTGGTTAAGGAGACGTAAACTGACGCTCTCACCATACATGGTCGGGAAAGTGGAGATACGAATATCCAGCTCGGTATCGCCTGCGCCAAATGAGATGCGGCCATCCTGTGGGCGACGTTTCTCGGAAATATTGAGCTTCGCCATGATCTTGAGACGCGAAATGATTGCGTCTTGGAAGCGGATCAAGTTATCTGGCACGCGAATCGCAACCAGCTCGCCGTCGATTCGATAGCGGATTTGCAGGGCATCACGGTGTGGCTCGAAATGAATGTCGGTCGCACGGTCGCTGACCGCTTTTTGCACGACTTCGTTGACGAAGCGAATGACGGCTGCGTCCTCGTCTTCGTCCTCCTCTTGCTCAGCCTCATTGGTAGCGATATCGGATTCATCGAGACTGCCGGCGCCTACGCCGAAGCGTTGGGTGATCGTATTGATGACTTGCTCGGGATCGCCGAGGTACCACTCGGGCTTACGGCCACAGGCTGCAAAAATCCAGCGATCCATTTGGTCATCAGGTGGCCATAGTGTGACAAGAGGGATTGGCGAATTTGCAGTGACAGGTGTGTCGTCGAATTCGTCGTGTTGTTCTGCTTTAAGCACCGGCACGCACTGATACTCATGGATGAGACGCAGGGGTAGGGTGGCCGTGGGATTATCGATTAGCTCGATTTCGTTGAGCACAGGGAGATTGACCATTTCCGCGATATGAGCTACGAGCTCGCGCGTGGAACGATTTTGCAGGGTCGCAATCTGCACGAGACGCTCGGAGCGAGGGAGTGCTTCGATCTCTGCGCGTGCGTCTTCGTTGAGGTCACTGTAAAGTTGGGAGAGGTCCATTTTATTGGGAATACTTAAAGTCAAAGGAAGATGTATCAATATAGAGCAGGGAAAGTTACCAACAGTATCGAGACTCAATCTTCAGTCAGCAACTCTTCCTTTTCCCAATAATCGTCGCCATAGTCGAAGAAAATCTCTTCGCCAGGCTCAATCACGCGGAGGGCTTCGAAGCGAGCACTCTTCCATCTTGAAGAGACGGTGAGGAAGGCATTTGGCTCATCGTTGTGGTTGATGAAGCGGGTATAGTTAGCCTTCGGTCCTTCACCAACGATGATGTGAGAGTGGCACACCCATAATACATAGGCAGAGAAGGGGCGGTCGGGATGATGGAATTCCTCTGAGCTGATGACTTCGCCGGTGTAGTAGCCGATGGTGTCTTCTGGTTCGAGGCGCACCTTTGTAAATAAGCCCTGCCCGGCGCCTTCGATGCTGGAGGCTTTCACTTCAAAATCCGCTGCGGTCCATTTTTTCGGTTTGGGCATACAAGTTGAAAGTTGTTCTGAGTGCGAACGCACGACAAGACTGGATTTAACAAAGTGAAAGATCGCCGGCGCAGGTGAAAGTCCCGCAGTTGAATCGCAGCAATACACATAAAAAAACCGAGCGTTTAAGCTCGGCTTTAAATGGTGGTCGAAGGGGGACTTGAACCCCCACGCCCGAAGGCACGAGTCCCTTAAACTCGCGTGTCTGCCAATTCCACCATTCGACCGAATTTTACTGCGCTTGCACGCGGTGAAGTTGGAAGGTGATAGGTTAGATTTTTAAGAGATCAATCAAATTTTTCAAAAAATATAAATTAGTTCAAAAAAGCCTGCGCGCAGGCTTGAATGTTGAGACTCTTTCCCTTACTACAATAGCTCACTTCATTAACTAGATTCACGTGGCTGTTTTTTATCGGCCCGTTTCCTAAATAACGCTATGGCTGAAAAACCAGCAGATAAACCTCAAGAGTCCTCTAAAAAGGCACTCGACCTTAATGCACTTTCCGGTCTCGATTTCGGTCCATCATGGGCAGACGAGAACGCGAAGCGCCCATCTTTGAAGCAGTTTGACTCTCGTGGAGATTCGCGCGGTAAAGGTAAGCGTTCTGGCGGTGGTGGTTCGCGCGATCGTCGTGGCCCCAGTGGCGGCGCACGCTCGAGCGGACCGAGTGCTGGAGGTCGTCCTCAAGGTGGCGGCCCAGGTCGCCCGCAGGGTGAAGGTCGCCCACAGGGTGGCGCTGAAGGTCGTCGTCGAGATGATCGTCGCGGTGGAGGTCGTCCAGAGCATGCGGTATTTAATCCGACCGTGAAGGTGGACATTTATCCGCAAGACGAAGCCTTTGAGGCATTGGTCAAGCGTCTACGTGCAACTGTCCGTACCTATCAACTTTTCGAGATTGCGAATCTCTTACTTGAGAAACCAGAGCGCTTCGTCGTGGTGGTTGAAAACAAAGCGAAAGCCGGCGACAAGCCTGCGCCGCTGTTTTTCTCCGTGCCTGGGCATTTACCTTTTGAGACCGAGGAAGCTGCGATCAATCATGTATTGAGCAACCATCTCGACCTATTCTTCGATATGGAAGAGATCGAAATTGAGGCGCCGAAGGGCAATTTTCAGATGGTCAATCGCTGCTCCGTGACGGGTGACTTACTCGGACCGCCGAATTACCACCTTTATCAAGAGACGTTGAAACGTCACTACGCGGCGAAAATTACCGGTATGTCGTTCGATCGTTTTGTTTCGAAGGTTGAGGCAGTCAAGGAGCAGGAGTCAATTGATGCGTGGGTGGAATCGATGAAAAAGGGTGCGCGTTATATTCTTAAAGAACGCCAAGAAGGTGAGCCTGAGACGCTTGAGTCGCTCGAATCAGTGCGTTTCTTCCTGTTGCAGCATCGTAAAGACAAGCTCGTCAGCTCCGGTGAGACGATCCGTTTTGCAGGCCGCGACATTGAGCGCCTGCCAAAGGGCGACATTCGCCGTTCGGTCGAAACATATGTTGAGCAGCAGCGTCATTTCCCGCTTGATTCAGCAAATAACATTCGCGGGCGCCTGCGTCGTCATAAGTTTGCCGTCTATAAAAAAGGCTCAAAAGGGGTCTCTTTTGTCTGTGCAGTGAAACGTAAATTCCGCGACAGCAAGACAGTCTTCACGCCTTCTATTCAGGGGTTGATCGAATTTGTCGAGAAGCATCCAAACACACCTGCCTCTAAGTTGCCTAAACTGTATATCAATATCGATACGGAGAAACAGCAACCCGCCAAACTCGAAATGACCGAGGCTGAAATTGCTGCCGCCGCCGCAGCTGTTGAGACTGCCAAACTTGCTGCGGCTGCAGTCGACCAAGATGGTGCTGAAGCGCCAGTCACGCCAGTCGTGGAGGCACCTGCACCTGCACCAGATGCGGCTGCCTCGACTGATGCAATGGCTAAGCTCGAACTGAGTGAAGACGAACAGAAACGCCTGAATCAGCTCATGCGTGATTTGCGTTGGTTGATCGTCGAAGGCTACGTCACCGAATACGGAGATGGTCGTCTGTTTGCAGCACCGCCGATGGCAGAAGCAAAGCCAAAAGTAGTGAAACAGCCTGCTCCGAAAGATACACTAGCCGAAACAGTCGAAGCAGAGCCGAGCGCTGAATTAGCCGCTACTCCAGAAGTCGTTGCCGAAACTGAAGTAAGCGCCGAGCTAAAGGTCGAAGTGGCAGCTGAAGAAACTTCCGCCGCTGCTGAAGCAGTGGTAGCCGAGGCCACTCCGGTCGTGACCGAAGTGGCAGACGCTGAGCCAAAGGTCGAAGTGGTAGCTGAGGAAACTTCAGTGGAAGCAGGCGCTACGGCTGTTAAACCAGTTGCTAGAGCCGCAGCTGAAATTGTTGAAGAAGAGTCCGAAGTTGCCGAAGTCGAAGCCCCTGCAACAGAGGCAAGCGACGAAGCGGAGTCCAACACGTAGTCACTCTTAAAATTTGCGGGTATTCGCTGAGCGTTAAAGCACACTTGGATGCCCGTTTTTTGTCGTTAAATGCCCGTGCACAACTTGTCATGCGCGCCAACACCAAGGACGGTATGCCTCTATTTTTTAGTCGATTCTGATTAACCTAGAAAGAATCGTCAGGTCGCAGAGTACATACTTCGCAAGTTATGAGATTACTTTGCAATTTTAGTCAGAATTCGATCTGCGAATTACCAAAAATGGCAAAGGTATGATTTATTTTCAACCGTCTTACTCTGCGTCGCGTTCGGCGATCGCTCGAACGTAAAGCTCACGGCTAATCCATGCGTCGGTAGCGGCGTAGCGAACCTGCTTTGGATCGAGCTCAGGGCGGGCCCAGTTAGAGACTTGGGCTGCTTTACTGATGCGGCCTCGCATGAGCAGGCCAGCAAGGGCGCGGAGACCGCTATTTTCATAGCCTAGTTTGAGCGTAATGTCGGCAATCTCGACAAAACCTCCAGCTTGGAAGTCTTCCATCACACGCAGCTCTTTGACATCGTCTTTGATTGCGACGCCAGTCTTGAGGATCGATTCCGACTCTAAGATCGGTAGCAGCGGGGCTAGGCTTTTTGTGACGCAGATACGAAATAAATAGACGCAGTCAGGGGTGCCGAGTTGGATGAGTGAGGGGGGGTAGTAATCGCCTTTTTTGAAAGTGGGACGGGTCTCGGTGTCGAAGCCGAGGACTGATTCGTGTTTCAGTTTTTCGACGGCTGCGGTCATTTCTCCTATGGTATTGAGAATTTCGATACGTCCTTGCCAATTAATGAGTGGCAGCTCATTTATTTCGGCTTTAGAGATCTTGCGTGGCTCAGGTTTCGGGGGAGCGATATTTTTAGGCATGTTATATTGGAAGTCGGTTGAATCAAGAGCGCGAAGTGACAGCATATTAGGCCTCGATCACTAAGCCATCGTAGGCGATAGCGATGTGGTTTGGAAAAAAATCCTGATCAGCTAGGTTGAATTTTTGATTATAGCTTCGGCGATATTGAAGGGTGCCTTGGTGTATCTGTTCGATCTCGCGGTCGGTATGAGCAGGCTCGTGGTGAAAGATTACCAACTGCTTGACTCTTGCTCGGGCAGCCAGTTCGACGGCGGTGATATGATTGGAGTGACCCCAGTTACGCTTGGCTGTGGTGGCTTCTAGGAATGTATATTGACCGTCGAAAATGAGTACATCGGCATTGCGAAAGAAGTCGATGAATGGGTAGTTGGGCTCTTTAGCCTCTGGACCATGCTCGGAGTCGGACGAATAGATTACGGATTTGCCATGTTGTTCGAAGCGGTAGCCCCAGGAGTCACCCGGGTGTTGTTGCTTGATGGTAGTGATGGCGACGTCATCCACCTGAAACGAGTCACCAGGTGCGCGGATATCGAACTCAATGTCTGCTTGCATCGTTTCATATGGTACGGGGAAACACGGGCTCGTCATTTGCGCCCGGATCGTCTCCTCGATTGCAGCGTGAAAACCGTGGAAGATGATTCGATTACCTGGGATGTAGGCTGGAGTAAAAAAGGGAAAGCCTTGAATGTGGTCCCAATGCAGGTGGGATATAAATATGTGGTAGGTCTTGAGTGGTGTATCTGCTGGTAGTGAAAGGGCGTAATCACGGATGCCGGTGCCTGCATCGCATAGGATGACGTCTTCGCTGTCGGCTTCGATTTGCACGCAAGAGGTATTCGCCTTGAACGTGCCCCGCATGTGATGCGGCAGGGTGTGGAGAAAGGCATCGACCTCTGTTTCAGAAGTGAATTTCTGGTCACGGGCGGCCCACAGCGCGGCTTTTACCTTATCTCGGATATTGGCCGAGGATGCGGGAGAGGGGAGAGAGCCACAAGAGCCCCAGATGATTGCCTTAATACTCACGAGTCAGATTTTTGAAATACTATGGCGATCTTTTTCTGCGAGTCAAAGCAAAGGGTGAGGCTCAGCGAGAAGTGGGTGTCTGGCTAGGCGTTGCCAGCGGCAACCTTTACGTAAACTAGTTATATAATCCAAACACCGACATACCAGTAGCGGCCAGCCAGAACAGGCAAGTGGTGACGAGTCGTGCGACGAGCGTAATTTTAAGCGCGTCCGCCCATTCATGCGCCTCGGTAATGAATCGTATCAACATCAGCATGATCAAAAAGCTCAGCGCAATCTGCATTGGATTCAACAGGCTAATGCCGAGGGTGAAATGCAGAAATGCCCCGGCGAATCCGACAGTCAAGCTAATCGGCAACACTTGAGATAAGCAGAAGCGGAATTCACCCACCAAGAAAGTGATTTTCAGGATAACCAGTGTAATGACGACCTCGATGATGAAACCAATAAGAATTTCGAGCAGCGGATGTCTTTTCTGGGACCGTTTGCTGATGCTGAATTCCATCGCATTATCGTCGAGTGCGGTGGCGAATTCTTGCACTTTTTTACCATAAATAAAGTCAAGGCCTTCGACGTCGACTGCTGAGCCTTCGGCACTTTCAGTGATCGTGAGTTGCTCGCGCATCAAGGGAAGTTCCAATGTGTTCCCGATGAAGTGAGTGGTGCCTGCCTCGGCTGCTGGATCTGTTTCGCCCGTGGCGGAGGGCTCTGACAGGCTCGCTGCGGCATGACTGGAGAGCTTATCTTGTTCGTTTTCAACCGCAGCGCTGTGACTCGCTTGAGTTTGGGCGCCGACATCCAGCAGTAGGCTAAGCAGAGTGAGAATGGCGTAGGGAAGGGCTTTCATGGCAATCGCGAAAAATGGGGTAAGCGCATATGGAAGGTCCTACTTGGCTGTAGGTCAACCTTGTAGGCGCCGACTCTAGGGATTACAGTGGTTGTTGATGAGCGATTCCTTTTTTACGAGTTCAACGCAGCATCATTCGCTGGCATTCTACTGACTTGCTGCTTCTTCGCGGGCGGCTTTGGTCATGCGCACTACGTTACGAACGGAATTTTTCGTGATAACGTTGCCACCAGTACCGCGGCCGCGCACTGCCAGGTCGCGGAAGAGGACTTCTTCTTCGCTCTTACGCAGGCGCGGGGCGGGCTTAAGATTGACTTTTACGGCGTCGGCTTCGCCGCCTTCGGTCGGGTAGCAGGAGATATAAAAAACGCGTGAGCCAGGCTTGCCTTTGGTGAGATCGTATTCCTTATCGCGTGTGACGCCACCGATGGTGAAGTGCTTGGCAATTGTCGGTCCGGTACGGCCATCACGATACACCATGCAGTAGGTCAGGGCGTTGGGCTCGGTGCGGTTGTAGATGTCGATGTGTAGGATGTTCTTACCGTAAAAGCCCTTGTCGCTGACTTTAGAGACAATTAGCTTGCCCTCTTGATTGATCGATAGGAGATCGCTGAGATTGGAGCATTTGCAGACGACTTCGTCCTTCTTCATGCTGATCCCAGCGAAGCCTTCCTTGCGGTCGACGTAGAGGGTCTCGTTGGCGATCACCACTTCGTGTGCGACGACTTTATTAAAGGAGGTAAGTTCAGTCTTTCGTTCGCGGCCCTTGCCGTATTTCTTAATCAACTCTTTGAACCAGCGGATGGTGTATTTGGTGAGTTGCTTGAGGTGGCGCTGCGTTTCTGAGATGGCCTCTTCGAGACCTTTAATGAGCTCGTCGGCACGAAAGGAGTCGAACTTCGAAATACGTTTAATTTTGATTTCGAGTAGGCGTAGTATGTCGTCACGTGTGACTTTACGCTTAAAGATTTTTTTGTAGGGTTTAAGACCGACGTCGACTGTCTCGATTACGGCCTCCCAAGTCTCTTCTTCTTCAATGCGCCGGTAAATGCGTTTTTCGATAAAGATTTTCTCGAGAGACGAGAAGTGCCACTTTTCTTCGAGTTCGGCGAGTTCGATTTCGAGCTCTAGTTTGAGCAGTTCGCGGGTCTTTTCGGTGGCTAGGTAGAGAAGATCGAGTGCGGAGTAGAAGTTGGGCTTGTCGTTCTCGATCACGCAGATGTTGGTCGAGATCGAGACTTCGCAATCGGTAAAGGCGTAGAGTGCCTGCTCGGCGGTCTGAACGTCCACGCCAGCGGGTAGGTACACCAGGATCTCGACCACATCTGCGGTGTTGTCCTCGACGCGCAGAATCTTAATTTTTCCTTTTTCGTTGGCCGAGATGATGGAGTCGATCAGCGAGGTGGTGGTTTTGCTGAATGGCAGCTCGGTGATGGCGAGTAGGTTCTTCTTACGCGCTTCGATGCGGGCACGGCACTTGACGCGGCCACCGCGCTTGCCGTTATTGTATTCGGAGACGTCGGCGATGCCACCTGTCGGGAAGTCGGGGACGATTTCGGGCGACTCTTTGCGTAAAAATGAGATGCAGCCCTCGAGTAGCTCGATGAAGTTGTGCGGCAGGATCTTACAAGAGAGGCCTACGGCTATGCCTTCGGCGCCTTGCGCTAGCAGAAGTGGAAATTTGACTGGTTGAGTTTCGGGCTCTTTGTTACGGCCGTCATAGGAGGAGAGCCAGTTGGTGGTCTTTGGGTTGAAGACCACTTCGAGGGCAAATTTAGACAGACGCGCTTCGATATAACGAGCGGCCGCGGCAGAGTCACCTGTCAGTGTGTTGCCCCAGTTGCCCTGCGTATCAATGAGTAGCTCTTTTTGGCCTAGCTGCACCATCGCGTCGCCGATTGAGGCATCACCATGCGGATGGTATTTCATCGTGTTACCAATGACGTTGGCAACCTTGTTGTAGCGTCCGTCTTCCAGCTCGCGCATCGAGTGGAGGATGCGGCGCTGCACAGGCTTAAGGCCATCGTTGGCGTGCGGCACGGCGCGCTCAAGGATTACGTAGCTAGCGTAATCGAGAAACCACTCACTAAACATGTCATCGACGTGGCCAGAATCAGGTTTGTGCTCAAAGACGTCTTCGAGCTCGGTGGCGTCGGTTGTCGGCTCGCTGCTGTTGTCCTCAGTAGGTACATCGAGCGGGAATTCTAGGTTGTCGTCGTCTGCGGGCTTTTTGTTACGAGGCATGTCTGGGAAACTGAAAGTGGAATCTGTCGAAGAGTTGCGCTTCGATCAATGCATCGTTTCAGAGATGGAGACAGATGCGCGTGGATCAAGAGTGAAGTGTCGGTTTGTTGTTTTTGAGGTTATTTTTAGAGGAATGTCAGCAAAGATGAGTGGCAATGTATCTAAAAGTCGGTGTGTTTGCTGCGAATCGCCTTTTGATTACTAAATCAGTATGCGGCGGTCCGTGTGCGTCAGTTTTGTTTAAGAAAGCGTGATAGTTATTTTAACTTTTTGCTTATCATATCTGTACATTTGCGTAAACTAAACACATGTCTACAAACAGCAGCTCAAAGACCACGCATAAAGCCCTTTTAAAGTGGACTGAAAAAATGATATCGCTCTGCGAACCAGCCGATGTGCACTGGTGTGATGGTTCGCAAAATGAAGCCGACAGCCTCTTCGCTGCGATGGTGCAGAAGGGGATGTGCGTGAAGCTGAATGAGCAGAAGCGTCCCAATAGTTACCTATTTCGCTCGGATCCAAACGATGTGGCACGAGTCGAATCGAAGACCTTTATTTGTTCTCAGAACAAGGACGGCGCAGGTCCGACTAATAATTGGGAAGATCCGCGTACGATGCGCCGTAAAATGAAGCAGCTCTTCAAGGGTTGTATGCACGGCCGCACGATGTATATTATACCTTTTAGTATGGGGCCAGTCGGGGGGGCGATTTCAAAGATCGGTGTTGAAATTACCGATTCGCCCTATGTGGTGGTGAACATGCGGATCATGGCGCGTATTGGCGACCCTGTCCTCGACGCGTTGGGCAAAGATGGCTTCTTCGTGCCTTGCCTACACTCAGTCGGTTGCCCGCTCGATGAAGGCGTTGCAGATGTGACTTGGCCTTGTAACCCTAAGAAGACACATATTGTGCATTTTCCTGAGGAGCGCACGATCGTCTCTTACGGATCGGGTTATGGCGGGAATGCTTTGTTGGGCAAAAAGTGCCTCGCGCTGCGTATCGCTTCGACTTTGGCGCGCGATGAGGGCTGGATGGCCGAACACATGCTAATTCTCGGGGTCGAAGAACCGGATGGGCGTAAGACCTATGTCACTGCCGCGTTTCCCAGTGCTTGTGGCAAAACGAATTTTGCCATGATCATTCCGCCTGCAGAAATGGAGGGTTATAAAGTAACCTGCGTGGGTGATGATATTGCTTGGATTAAGCCAGGGGCCGATGGCTTCCTCCATGCAATCAATCCCGAAGCTGGTTTTTTTGGCGTCGCACCAGGCACTTCCGATCAGACCAACCCGAGCGCGATGGCGTCCTGTTCCAAGGACAGCATCTTTACCAATGTCGCGTTAACAGACGATGGCGATGTCTGGTGGGAGGGCATGACAGAGCAAGCGCCGCCGCATTTGATCGACTGGAAAGGCAAGGATTGGACGCCGGCCAGCGAAACACCATCCTCGCATCCGAATAGCCGTTTTACGGCACCCGTGGTGAATTGCCCGGTGCTCGATCCTGATTGGGAAAAGCCAGACGGAGTACGTATTCATGCGATGGTGTTTGGTGGCCGCCGGATGAGCGATGTGCCGCTGGTCACGCAAGCGTTTAACTGGGGGCACGGCGTCTATCTTGGCGCGACCACGGGCTCCGAAATGACTGCGGCCGCTGAAGGCACGATGGGTTCACTGCGCCGCGATCCGATGGCGATGCTACCTTTCTGCGGCTATCATATGGGGGACTACTTTCGCCACTGGTTCAAGATGCAGCGCGGCTTAACAGAGACACCACGAGTGTTTAACGTCAATTGGTTCCGCAAAGATGCCGCGGGTAACTGGCTCTGGCCTGGGTTTGGCGAAAACATGCGCCCGCTGCGCTGGATTGTCGAACGGGCAACGGGCCGCACTGGCGGCAAAGAGACACCGATTGGCTGGATGCCGCGTTACCACGATCTTGATTGGCGTGGCATGGATGACTTTAGCGAGGCGGACTTCGACAAGCTGATGGATATTGATCGCGACCGCTTGAAGATGCAGACGCTGCAGCACGAAGAGCTGTTTCTCAAACTCTTCGAGCACCTGCCGAAGGAGATGATCTTCGAGCGCGAGTTGCTGATCTCACGATTATAGCAATTTGCTGCTTTGGCGTATCGCGCCTACGCAAAGGCAAGCGCCCCCTGTGATAGTGACTAGTCGCGACTATTATTAGTCAACGAAATGCCTTGGCACGCTCACGGCGTACTCGTTTGATCAGGCACACTATGCGATCTCTATTTTGCCTTCTCACCCTGTTACTGCTTGTAAGCTGCAGCAGCACTTCATTGACACCGATCAATACTGGCTCTGATCCGACATGGGTAGGCGAAGAACTGTATGAGGTATTAGTGGCGATACGCTTATACAACCCTGAGATGCGGATGATGTTTGAAAACCGAATGGTCGATGCATTAAAGAAACAAGGAGTCGTCGCAGTGCCTTCGTTTTCAGTTTTCCCGCAGTTGACGTCTTTAAATGCACAGACTTTTGCACGGTTTCTTGATGCGAGTCCGAAGTTAGCCGTTCTCTTTGCTCAGGCGACGTCGGTCAACAAGGAGCAGATCAATTTGAATCAGGAAGAAGATTCTTGGTTTGCCGACTTACTCGGCGGTGGCGAGTGGGACACGACATTTAATGCTCGCATGGAGAGTGCGCTCTACGTGCATGGTGAAATCAATGCGGTCTGGTGGAATCGGGTCAGTTTGGAGGCGCAGGAAAAAAAAGTGAAGGATGTCGCTGAGCGCTACATTCGTAACGAAATCAAAGCGATGCAGCAGGGCGGCGCGATTGAGCGCTTGAAGTAGCCTCTGACTTCTAGTTGTGGGTGCGCAAGCTATGGCATCATTCAAACTACGCTGCGACCAGTTGACCGATTATTGCGCTGGCATCGGCGTAACGCCTTTCTTGAGTAAAATGTTGCCGTATTTGGCAGTTTCTCCAGTCATTACCACGGCGAATGCAGTTTCGGCACGTGCGTAGAATTCAAAACGATCAACACGTGCAATTGCGGGGGTCGCCGCAGCGTGTCTGTCGATCGCTACGCGGTAGGTGCTTTCCACTTTCGGATCGAGTGTGTCGCCGTCGACCGCTGCCATCATCACCAGAGGATCAGGCACATAGGCGTCGAGTTCCAGTAACGGGAGGATGGCATCTAGCAGATCGTCGATCTTGAGACCATCCGCGCGGATGACGTTGTCATTGAAGGAATCTGCAGGAAAGTGTGCATCGGCGAGAATGATTTCGTCGCCGTGGCCCATGGTTGCCAGTGTGGCGAGCAGTTCAGGTGAGATGAGTGGTGAGATTCCTTTGAGCATAGCGAGAGAAGAGTGAGAATTGAGTGGGGTGGGTTAATCTGAGTTAATTTAGATAAAAAAACTCCCGTGCTGTTTCAGCAACACGGGAGTTGGAATAAAAACGCTTATTTGTACAGCGGACCGTACGACTCACAGGCGCGGAAGTCGGCACCCTCGAGGTCGGCAGTCCCAAACGCGCGCCATGCGCTCGGACGGAACACGCGCGCTTCCTCCACATTATGCATATAGACCGGAATACGTAGCATCGCTGCGAGCGTAATGTAGAGGTTGCCGACGTGGCCGGCAGTCATCACACAGTGATTGGCACCCCAGTTGTTCATTACTTCATAAGTCGAGCTAAACGCGCCCTTGCCTGTCAGGCGTGGTGCGAACCAAGTGGTTGGCCAGCTTGGGTTGGTGCGCTCATCCAGTGCGTCGTGCACATTTTCAGGTAGCTCGACGGTCCACCCTTCAGCAATTTGTAGGCATGGCCCCAGGCCTGCAGCGAGATTGAGGCGAATCATGGTCGCCTTCATGCCGCCCTTGGTCTTGAAGCGTGTGCTCATGCCGCCGCCTGGAAAGTATTCCGTAATGGACGGGTGCCAAGTGGTGTTCTTGAGACTAGCGTCGGCTTCCTCGTCAGTGATTTCCCAGAAGGGCTTCATCGTTGGGTTCCCGTCGGCATCTGACTGATCGCCAGTGCCATCGAGTGCTGCAGGACCAGAGTTAATTAAGTGGAGTAGGCCGTCGGCCCCGTTGCCTTCTAGCTTGTAGCCGTCTGCGACACGCGCCACTGCATCAGGGCTCCAGTAGGTACGCAGGTCAGCAAAGATTTGTGCACTGTTGGTCAAGAGTTGGCCGAAGAGCATACCAGCGCCGTTGAGAGCGTCGTTCTCGGTGGCTAGAATATAAGGCGGACGCTTGCCGTTCCAATCAAAGGATGTGTTGAGAATTGCTTCCATGAAGTCACCATTTGGGAAGTGGTCAGTCCATTGACGCTGGCCTTGGAAGCCTGCGGCGATGGCATTGTGACCCTGCGCTTGCTCGCCGTAGCCGACTTTAGCGAGCTCATCATTGCCGACCATCAAGTCGCGGGCGATGAGTGTCATTTTGACCGAATCGCTCCATTCAGAGTCGAGCTGTTCGCGGCTGCGTTGGGTATCGGCGCTATTATAATCTTTGCCTTCTGGGCAGTTGTCTTTGACCCATGCGAGGGCCTTCTCAAATTCAGCTTGGTCGTAGATGCCTTTGCGCATGCGGCCAACAAACTCAGTCATGTCGATCGCTTCGACACGCATGCCAAGTGTGCGCTCCCAGAACGACGAGTCGACTACCGAGCCAGCGATACCCATCGATGTGCCACCCATCGACAGATATGACTTGCCCCGCATGAAGCCGACCGCGAGTCCGGCGCGTGCAAAATTAAGCAGCTTTTCAACGACGTCTTCCGGCATCGTTTCGTCGCCCGCTTCTTGCACATCTTTACCATAAATGCCGAAGGCAGGGATGCCCTTCTGCGTGTGACCCGCAAGTGCAGCTGCGAGATAAACTGCACCAGGTCGCTCGGTGCCGTTAAAGCCCCAGATTGCTTTAGGGCGATGTGGATCCATATCCATCGTCTCAGAACCATAGCACCAGCAAGGTGTCACAGTTAGGCTCAGGCCGACGCCTTCGCGTTGGAATTTTGCTTCGCAGGCAGCCGCTTCGCGCACGCCGCCGATGTTGGTGTCAGCGATCACACACTCGACTGAGCTACCGTCTGGATTGCGGAGCTCTTTGCTGTAGAGCGCTGCCACGCGCTTTGCCATATTCATGGTGATTTCGTCGAGCGATTCACGCACGCCACCGAGGCGACCATCAATTGTTGGGCGAATACCGATTTTGGGAAAAGTGAAGGGATAATTATTCATAACCTGCATCATAGCTTATATCGCGCTTGTATGTTAGAGATATTCCTGACTCGACATGGATATTATTGAACGGTTAATTAGTAGTCGATCCACATGAAAACATTTCCTTTAGAGTTATCGCCACTAGTCCGGCAGGGTCGTTATGCTAACTTTTCTAGGCTAGCGGACGCTGCTGGGCAGGTTTTTATGGCAGGTTATGAGGAGTGCACACCGGATTACTTTATTGAACGAAGTGATTTCCCTTTTTGGACTTTGGAAGTGGTTGTCGGCGGGCACGGATTCTTTCGAGAAGGACGGCAACTGCGGCGCTTGCGGCATGGTTCAGTGTTCACCCACGGGCCTGGCGTCGTGCAGTATTTTGGCAATGAAGCGGAGCGACCGTTTCGTAAGTATTTTTTTGTGCGTGGGGGGGACAGCTTCCCGCAAGCATGGCATGCCGTTGGACTTCGACCTGGGGGCGTGCTGCAGTTAGGTGAGGTGGCGTCGCTGGTTGGGGTGTTGGATAAGATTGTCGACGAAGGTCAGCATAGTGATGCGCAGACTGGGCAGGTAGTCGATGGGCTAGAAGCAGTGTTATTGGCGCTGATTACCCGGCATCAAGGCTCGGCGAGTGGCGAGAAATCGGCTTCGCGGGTGGTTTATGATTTAGCGATGGAGATTCTACTGCGTGAATATAAGAACCTGCATGCGCTATCGGACCTAGCCCAACGATCTGGGTATAGTAGCGAATATCTCTGTCGGATCTTTAAAAAATATCATGGCGAGTCGCCGTATCAAGTACTCTTGCACCGTAAGATGAGCGCCGCATGGCTGTTACTGCGCGACGGCCAACTTCAGGTTGGCGCGGTCGGGCGTGAGCTCGGTTACGAAGATCCGCTGCATTTCTCACGAGTGTTTCGTAAGATAATGGGCTGCGCGCCAAGTTCAGTCGGCGCTGGTCAGCAGTGACCCTGCTACATCAAAGGCCCATGTTAATTCGGCAGTGAAGGCGTCATCGTTGGATTGACTGTAGTGACTAGATTAAACAGGTTATTCAATTCAAGTATCACTCTTCTTTATGTCACATGATGACTGACGTGTGCCACGGCTAGAGCGCTTCTGGTGGTGGAGCTTATAAATTAAGAGATTCAATTGCCTGCTCATATGACACCAAATACTGAAGAGCTTTATTTTGCTGGCGGCTGCTTGTGGGGCGTTCAGGAGTTTTTTCGACATGTACCGGGGGTGGTATCAACCGAAGCAGGCCGAGCCAACGGTGCGACCGATCAGCGGCATGGCGACTACGATGGCTATGCCGAATGTGTGCGCATCCAGTTCGATCCAGAGCAGGTGTCGGTTGAGCAATTAATCGAAGCTTTATTTGAAATCATTGATCCTTACAGCCTGAATCGACAGGGCGCTGATGTCGGAGCGAAGTACCGGACTGGGGTGTACAGTAAGGATTCATCTCATCTGCACAGAGCGAAAGAGTGGATCTGCTCGAGGTCAGATGCGTCGCGGGTCGTGGTCGAAGTGATGCCTCTAACAAATTACCTAAAAAGCACTGCGGCGCATCAGGATCGACTGACGCGGCGCCCGGATGACTACTGTCATATTCCTAAACAGCTGTTGTACCGTTATCGAAAACCAGCATCTGATGAAAATAAGTGCCCGCTTTAATTAGAGGATTACGAAAATCCTCATTTAAAGATCCCTTTTTTTCATACTGAACGTGGTACTTGGCACAAACTGGTTGCAGATGGCATTTCGTACAGATATATCTGCATACTCAAGTTATGTGTCAGACTAAGCTCGCATCGTTCGTGCCGTATTTGATGTGTTCATTAGCGAACGACATCGGTCAACGTGGCAAAGGTCAGGTTGGTGCCAGTCAGTTTGGCACCAGTCAGGTCGGCTCTGGTGAGGTTGGCGAATCGCAGATCGACATGGCTCAGATTGGCATTGGCCAGGTTGGCATCAGTCAGGTTTGCAAAGCTCAAGTCGGAATCGGTCAAGTCGGCATTGCTTAGATTGGCACTAGTTAGGTCAGTACGGACCAGGTCAGCGCCAGTCAGCTTGGCACCGATTAACTCGGCACCGATGAGTTTGGCTCCTAGCAGCTTAGCACTGCTAAGATTGGCTCCAGCTTGCAGATTCGCGCCGCTGTACGAGTGGGGGCCTTTGCCGGTTTCAGGGCGATATTCAATTTGGACGAGAGTCCCATCTGCTTTTTGATAGGTAGCAGCAATTGAGATAGCAGAAAAGATAATTAGAGCAATCGTGGCGGATAAAACAGATTTGAGGATAGGGGTTTGTTTCATAGCTTAAAAGTTTATCAAGTGAGAAAATTTACAATTAAACAGTCAGTGAGGAAAGTCAATGTAATCTATTCTGCCCTCAGGTCGGCACACATGAACGAGCACAAAAAAGCCCTGATGACTCAGGGCTTAAAATGGTGGAGGTGGCGGGAGTCGAACCCGCGTCCCTCGTGCTTTCATACGTGGCATCTACATGCTTAGCGTTCAATTTATTGTCGTTGCTGAATCGCTTAAATGCGAGCTATTCAGTTTCCAGGCTTCCTAAATACAACTGATAAGCGGAAGCCAGATTATCAGTTATGCCTGCTAGTCGACGCCTCACTCCCTTAGCAGGTGTCTAGGGTGAAACGTTGCCGCTTTAAGCAGCAAGAGCGAATTGTTCTTCGCCAATTATTATTTGTAATGGATTGATACGGAGCCTCCATTATCTCCGACATGCAGCCTCGTATTACGACACAAGGTCGAATCCGTGACACCCCCTGAAAGAAACGCTCGAATCTCAGATTTATAGAATTTGAAATCTAGATGACGTTTGTAGCTAAAAACTCGAAGAGTAAGTTTAGCTGAAAAAGGAAATTACGGAAAGAACTTGATCCGTGGTAACGGAGGTTCTCTCAAAGAACGACCTAAACGATCACGCGTCTTTGGAAAAATAGCAAGTCTGGCTTACGGATTTATACCGGTGCCCCGATGCTCTATCAATCAGATTCAAATATATGAATGAGGCCCGAACCGTTAAAAGCCATTCGTATCCTGCCGCTGCCGATATTACCATCGTCAATGATGGAATCAATGTGGACTGCTTGTTCTGGGGTGAAGCCCAAATTGTAAACGTACACATAAATGTAATCACTAGTATTTACGTAAAACCAATTGTAAGTTCCGTCTGTCCAAGTGCCAGGGAGGTAGCCTTCGATCGAGTCTGGCATCTCTTGGTGGGTCATCTGCGGTGGATAGCCACCCTCACTCGTGCTGTAAATTTCGATGGCATTGGTGAAGACGCGAATGTCGTTCGCAGCTGCAGTGGCTTCAGCTCTTTGTGCGGCGGCCGTGACACCCGGCACGGCGAGTAGCGCCAGTATGCCAATGACTGTTGTGACAACCATTAGTTCGACGAGTGAAAATCCTCTGGGGTGTTTAGCCTGCATTTAATTAAGGTTGGTGCTTTTGTATCAGCGCATAATTTTCTTTTGAAAATCTGTCAAAGCAGGAGGTGGATATCGGGTGGTGAGGGGATTGATCAGCGAAACGGTGGTCTAGAAGGCAATTAAATTTTCGAAATAGGCTTTGTTTGTTTTTGGATCGTACACCGCGGTAGCAGAGCCTTCGGCGGCGCTTTGTGCGATCAGGCCATCTTGGATGCGGATGCTAATCGCAGCTTGCCATGTTTCGAATTGCTCTACGGTAACGGAGCCGTCGGGCGATATTGGTTGGCTTTGCTGCTCTTTGTCTGCGGGTAAATAGGCCTTATAGCGGCTAAGGGTTTTTTGTTTGCCTAGGCGGTGCACCTGCATGCCGTTGCTTTCGGCCCAAGCTTTAAAGTTTTCTAAACTAACCTGAAACTCATAAACTTGAACCTGGTTGGAGCGATAGTAAGAAATATGTGACGTGTAGTCAGGGAGCCATTTCACCTGCTTGACGTCTACGTCGAATTCGGGGGCGTTGTTGAGGAAGAAGAAGATGGCGAAGGGTAGGGCAACGATGAGGGCAAATAGAGCGTACAGGGCTCGTATGTCTCGGCGGGACTTTGGTTTGAAGGATTCGAGTGCGTCTTCGTAAAAACGCAGCATGAGATTAGCGCGTGCTTTTTCTGCGCCTTCGCGGGCGATGAGCTCTTCGTATGAGCTGAGGCGCCAGCGTTTTTGTAGTTTTGCGTAGCGTTCGAGTGCTTCTTTTTCGAGTGCTTTCTCGCTGTCGAAATCGGTGTTAATATGAAGGACGCTGACGTAGCCTTCTTGAGTTACCCATGTCCAGGATTCGCCTTCGGTCTTAAAGTAGCCCGCGAGTTGGAAGCGGTTCATGTTCCAGCGCCGGTGCCCCGCGTAGATCACTTTTGTATCGTCCTCGAAGGGACCGTTGTGGAAATCCAAGCGTACTTGGTTGCTCTTAAGACCAGCAGCAGATTGATAGGCGCTTTGCTTTTCTTTGGTGGTGAATGCGCCCAATGCATGCAATGAACCATCGTCTTCGACGCGGATCAATATGTGCAGATAGGGAATCATAGGAGAGGTTGTTTGAATAGAGAAGTGAGCCGACGCTTGAGGGTTGCCACTCTATACACAAAGTTTTTCGTGAATCTTTGTTTATGAGTCAATACTTTGCCGCGTGTATTAAAAGTCGAACGCCTGTGCTCTGATACTTGGTAATGATATAGATCGTTAAAAAAAGCCCGACGCGCAGGACGTCGGGCTTTGTTAAAACGATTGAATTTAAGGGTTTAGATTAAGTCTTTGACGGCCTCACGTTCGTCTTTGAGCTCTTGAATCGTAGCGTCAATTTTAGCGCGGCTGAATTCGTTGATCTCGATGCCTTGCACGACTTCGATCTTGCGACCGTCGGAACGCACAGGGAGGGATGTGATCAAGCCTGGAGTGGTACCGTAGCTGCCGTCGGAGCAGATGCACATGCTAATGCTGTCGCCAGTTGGTGTTGGTGTGACGATTTTACGGACTGCGTCAACAATGCCGTTGGCAGCAGATGCAGCTGATGAGGAGCCACGTGCTGCGATGATTGCTGCACCGCGCTTTTGCACGTTGGGAATGAACTCATCCTTAAACCATGTTTCGTCACCAATAACTTCGGCTGCCGACTTGCCGCCGATGAGTGCAGAGTAAAAGTCAGGGTACTGTGTGGCGGAATGATTGCCCCAGATCGTCATGTTGGTGACTTCGGTCACGTCGACGCCTGCTTTTTGAGCGAGCTGTGTCTTCGCGCGGTTTTCGTCGAGCATCGTCATTGCGAACCAACGATCATTCGGGACACCTTCTGCGTTGTTCATCGCGATTAGGCAGTTGGTGTTGCAAGGGTTGCCGACGACGAGAATGCGGACATCGGCAGCAGCGTTGCGTGCGATCGCTTTACCTTGTCCAGTGAAGACCTTACCATTGATACTGAGTAGGTCGGCGCGTTCCATGCCAGCTTTACGTGGGACTGAGCCGACGAGGCAGGCCCAGTTGACATCTTTGAATCCTTCATCGAGGTCAGTTGTCGCAACCACGTCTTTAAGAAGCGGGAAAGCGCAATCATCAAGTTCCATGACGACGCCCTTGAGGGCTTGGAGTGCTGGTTGGATTTCTATCAGGTTGAGTGCGACCGGTTGATCGGGGCCAAACATGGCGCCGGATGCGATCCGGAATAGAAGGGCATAGCCAATGTTTCCGGCTGCTCCGGTGACTGCGACGCGAATAGGTTGTTTACTCATGATTGTTGTTTTCGATTTTGGATTGAAAGAAGCGCTGAATTTATGTGGTGGAGTTCAGCTGATGAAGAAAAACTCATTGGTGTGTTGTATCAAATCTGTCGGTCTAAGTAATATGTTAAGCTTTGAAGGTCGGTGCGAGTGTTTGGTAGGCTTGTTTGATCATCGCCTCGGTGGTGTCCCAGTCGATGCAGCCGTCTGTAATGGAGACGCCGTATTGGAGGTCTTCGATCGGTTGCGGAAAAATTTGTGCGCCGTGGTTGATATTACTTTCGACCATGGCTCCGATGATGCTTGGGTCGGTGAGGCTTTGCTGAATCAGCTCTTCGAAGACGGCTGGCTGCCGGGCGGGATCTTTGGCGCTATTGGCATGGCTGCAATCTGTCATGATTGCTGGAGTCAGTTTCGCTGCTTTGAGCTGATTGCTGGTTTCCTTGACGTCTGCGGCGCTGTAGTTCGGCCCTTTGGAGCCGCCGCGTAGCACGATGTGGCAGTTTGGATTGCCGTTGGTAGTGAGCGCATTGGCCTTACCTTCGTTGTCGATACCGAGAAATGTTTGTGGCTGGCTGGCTGCTTTGATCGCATTGAGTGCGACGGTGAGACCGCCGTCGGTGCCGTTTTTGAAGCCGAGGGGCATCGAGAGACCGGATGCCATTTGGCGGTGCGTTTGGCTTTCCGTGGTGCGTGCGCCGATTGCTGACCAGCAAACGAGGTCGGCAATGTATTGCGGTGTGATCGGGTCGAGCAGCTCAGTGGCTGTCGGCATCCCTAGGTCGATAACCTCTTTGAGGAAGCGGCGCGCGATGCGCAGGCCCTCGGGAATGTCGCTAGTGCCGTCGAGATTCGGGTCCATGATGAGTCCCTTCCAACCGACCGTGGTCCGTGGCTTCTCAAAGTAAACACGCATCACCAGCAGCATGCGGTCTTTGACCTCTTCAGCCAGAGCAGCCAATTTTTGCGCATATTCGCGGCCAGCCTTCAGATCGTGGATCGAGCAGGGGCCAACGACTATGAGTAATCGTCGGTCGTCGCCAAAGATAATTTTATTAATAGCTTCGCGACTGTCGGCGACGAATTTGCCAGCAGCTGCCGTTTTTTCGATCTCCTCACACAGGGCGAGAGGCGATGGTAGGAGCGTTTTGGAAGAGATGTTGATATCGGTGACTTTTTTCACAGGCGGGGATGTTTAACTAACCTAGTGTGAAGGAACAAGCCATAATTCCAGTCTAAGCATGAAACTCGAATTCTCCGATTGAAAAATGCTTCTAGGCGGGGCAAGTTGCCGTCATGAAATCTATTTTTGGATATGAATATGAGCACGCTGCGCACTTGCTGGTGACTGATGAGGATGCAGCCGATTTTTTGCAGAGTCAGTTTTCAAATGAGCTTCGCCCGTATGATACAGGGCGCTGCACATATGGGGTATGGTTGGATGTCAAAGGCAAGGTGATCGCGGATAGTGTGATTATCTGTGAAGGAGCCGAGCGTTTTCGTATTTTGAGTGAGCATTCAGCTGCGACTGTGATTGCGCAGAAGCTGGAGCAGCATGTCATCGCTGATGATGTAGAGATCGAAGCACAACCGTCTGGTTCGGCGCTGGCTTTAATTGGAGAGGGAGCAGTCGCAGCGCTTGAGGAGCTAGGCTTCACCGTACCAGCGCTCGGAGCATTTGCGACTGTGCCTGGACTGACGCTTTATCGGGGGCGTCGTTCGCTAGGTCTGAGTTTTGAACTATGGTCTGACTCTGCGGCGACGATTGCCGAGTTGAAGGCACGCCTAATTAAGCTAGGCGTGGATTTTATTTCTAGAGAGCGGGTGCAATTGATTCGGATCGCTGCCGGAGTGCCGAGTGTGCCGAGTGAGATCGGACCGAAGGATCTACCAGGTGAGGGCGCATTGGTGGGGAATGGCGTTTCGCTGACAAAGGGTTGCTATCTTGGGCAAGAGGTGGTTGCGCGAATGCATAACGTGGGGCGACCGCAGCGTGGATTATTCCGGATTTCGGGCTCAGAAAGCCCGCCAAATTGCCCGATTGCATTATATAATAGGGAGTCGAAGAAAATCGGCGAGTTACGCAGCGCCTGTTCGACTGAAAATGGCTGGCAGGGAGTGGCACTATTAAAATTACGTTATGCAGTGCTTGGTGAGTCGCTCAAATATGAGGGTGGCAGCGTAAGAATCGAGGGGCTGTTTCAGCTGATTAAGGGAGGAGCGAAATGATGGAAGCCGAGCCAGACCAATTGACTCTGATAAAATCCTTGTTTTTGCAAATGGGAGCGCCTGAAGAACAGGCTGAAGTGATGGCTTCTCAACTTTTAAAACGAGCGGGACAAATTGCTTCAGAACGAGATATTTCAATTATTGAGACAGTTGAAATCCTGTTAAAACAGGTAGTTGAAGCGCAACAAGGGAGCTGATCTGGCTCTGAGAGTAGCGAGTCGTATGGCTGTCGGCTAGGAACGTGAAAAAATAGCCTATTCAGAGTGATTTACTGTTGACGGTGATGAATTCAAAGCGTCTTTTCTTGTACGGTCATTAGGCCAAACAACCTCAATCAAATAATACACGTATATGAACAAAGCAGAACTTGTTGCAGAAGTGCAAAAAACACTAGGCGCCGATACATCTAAAGCATCCGCAGAGCGCGCGATCCAAGCCGTTCTTGAAGGCATTAAAAAGGGCATTAAGAAGGACAAAAATGTCCAATTAATTGGTTTCGGTACTTACTCCGTAACTAAGCGAGCAGCTCGTGATGGTATCAACCCACAAACTGGTGACAAGATTCGCATCAAAGCTTCCAAGGCAGTTAAGTTCAAAGCAGGAGCTGGCCTCAAGGCTGTCCTCTAATTTTTACCCCTAAATTAAGTTTTTCAAAAACCCGCAGTTTAGGCTGCGGGTTTTTTTGTCTATTTAGATTAGGGCTCTTAGCTTTGGTCTTGGCGCAGAAGGGTGGTGTACTCATGGCGGTAGCAGAATAATCAAAATGTTTCTTTGCGGTTGCCAGACCCCACAAAGCTATCCTTATTGAGACGCTTTTGAGATTAACCCTCCTAATCAGGACACTATTATGAGCAAAAGCTTATTTGAAAAAGTATGGGATGCGCACGCCGTTCGCCAGTTGGCAAACGGGCAGACGCAATTATTGATTGGTACACACCTAATTCATGAGGTGACGAGTCCGCAGGCGTTCGGTATGCTGCGAGACAAAGGCCTAAAGGTGCAATACCCGCACCGCACCTTCGCGACGGTCGACCACATTGTGCCGACTAATGAATCGGTTGAACCTTACAGCGATCCGCTCGCACAGGGTATGATCGAGGAGCTGCGTAATAATTGTGTGGAAAACAACGTCACTTTCTTTGACACCAACACTGGTAAGCAGGGAGTTGTGCATATCGTCGGCCCTGAACAAGGTATCACACAGCCTGGCACGACCATTGCTTGTGGTGATTCGCACACCGCGACGCATGGTGCATTTGGTGCGATTGCGTTCGGTATCGGCACCAGTCAAGTGCGTGATGTGCTTGCGACCCAGTCGATCGCGTTGAATAAGTTAAAGGTTCGCCGTATCAACGTGAACGGTGATTTGGCTCCTGGTGTTTATGCCAAGGACGTTATTCTGCACATCATTCGTCAGCTTGGCACTCAAGGTGGCACAGGTTACGCATACGAGTATGCGGGTTCGACTGTTCAGAGCTTTACTATGGAAGAGCGTATGACGGTGTGCAACATGTCCATCGAGGGCGGTGCACGTGTCGGTTATGTGAATCCAGACGAAGTCACTTTCGAATATCTCAAGGGTCGTCCATACTCACCAACGGGGGATGCATGGGACACTGCAGTGCAGGAATGGAAGTCGTTTGCTTCCGATGAGGGCTGTGCGTTTGACGATGTGGTCAATATCGATGCGGCTGACATTCCACCAACAGTCACATGGGGAATCACTCCAGCGCAGGGCGTTGGCATTACTGAGAATATCCCAACAGTTGCAGAAGGTGCAACCGAATCAGACCGTGCTTCGATCACTGAAGCCCTCGAATACATGAAATTCGAAGGTGGCAGTCCGATGAAGGGCAAGAAGATCGACGTCGCATTCATCGGTTCTTGCACCAACGGTCGTCTTTCTGACTTCCAAGAAGTCGCACAATATGTTAAGGGTCACAAGGTCGCTGATGGTGTGCAAGCAATCATTGTTCCTGGCTCACAGGTCGTCGCAAAAATTGCTGAAGGGCTTGGCCTTGATCAGATCTTCATCGAAGCTGGCTTCGAATGGCGCGCCGCGGGTTGCTCGATGTGCTTGGCGATGAACCCGGACAAGTTGATCGGTGATCAGCTTTGCGCGAGTTCCTCAAATCGTAATTTCAAAGGCCGCCAAGGTAGTCCGACTGGCCGCACGATGCTCATGAGCCCGCTCATGGTCGCAGCCGCTGCGATTACTGGTGAGGTCTCCGACGCACGCGACGTGTTCACGGTCGCGGGTTAATCGCATCTTCGTTCATACATTTTAATTGTTCCTTCAACGCCCTAAAGGGCACCCGTTTCAGTCACCCCTTCGGGGCAAACCGCAGACGGTTCACCATCTCCGCGCTATTCGCGCTACGTTAAAAATTTTAGAAATCATGGCATCCACTCCGATCAAACAAGTTACTGGTAAGGGCGTATACGTCCCTGGCGACGATATCGATACAGACCGCATTATTCCCGCTCGTTTTATGAAGTGCATTACTTTCGATGGCCTCGGTGAGTATCTCTTCTATGATGTTCGCAAGACCGAATCAGGCGAAGATAAGCAGCATAACCTTAACGATCCTCGCTTTGCGAATGCAACAGTGCTCTTGAGCGGCAACAACTTCGGTTGCGGCAGTTCGCGTGAGCACGCACCGCAGGCAATCCTTCGTGCAGGCTACAATGCGGTGATCGCGGGTAGCTTCGCTGAGATCTTTTTCGGTAATTCGACTAACCTCGGCGTTGTTTGCGTGATCGCAACTGATGCAGATCGTCAGATTCTTGCAGACGCGATTGATCGCAATCCTGATCTGGAGATCACCATCGATGTTGAAGACCATAAGGTCTGGTTTGATGACGAGTTCATACAGTGCGAGATTAAAGCGGGTGCTCGCGAGAGTTTGCTTAATGGTACGTATGATCCACTCGATGAGCTGCTTCAAGGTGTTGCAGATGTTACTAAAGTGACGGATACTCTGCCTTATATGCAGGCTTAAGATCGTTTAGTTTAATACTTCTTTTCTGACAAAAGGCGCAACCTAAACGGTTGCGCCTTTTTTATCTAAGCTCCATCTTTGCTCTTTATGGATTTATTGACTAACTCTGGCATCTTTCTTTACCCTTTGGCTCTGTGCTCTTTTATCGCCGTTTTTATAACGGTTGAGCGATTGATTGCGCTGCGTAGCTCTAGTGTCATCCCGCAACGGTTGGTGGATGCTTTTGTGGCAGGGGATTTGGATCAGGTAGAGTCGAATCTGGGCTCGGTTACTGGGCGTATTATTATTTTTTATCGCGAACGTCATCCAGATCCTGAAGCACTCAAGGCCTTTGCTCGCTTAGAGGTGAGCCGGATGGAGCGTGGCTTGTTTCTACTCGAAGTTGTGATTGGCGCCGCGCCGCTGTTGGGCTTGTTGGGCACGGTGACCGGTTTGACTCAGGTATTTGGTAATTTCTTTGCCGACAGTGGACTGGTTGATCCGAGCGCATTTATCGGTGGCATCGCGTTGGCCTTGAATACGACCATCCTAGGCCTTGCCATTGCGATTCCAGCTCTAGCTGCACATGCGTATTTGTTGCGTCGTGTTGAGTTGCTTGCCGCACGCATTAGCGTCGGTGTCGAGTGTTTGACTGAACTCACACGTAAACGCCCACAGGCGTAGTATTTTTTACAAAGATTAACATAATAGACGATGAGTAGCCTAGTGTCACATAGACGTCGCAACCCTTCGATCAATATTGTACCATTGGTCGATGTGCTTACCGTATTGCTTTTCTTCTTCATGGTGACGATGCAGTTCAAGCAGATTAGTGCATTGAATATTACTGTGCCCGAAATCAAAACCGCAGGTAAGAACGAAGTGCAGGAACAGATCACGGTCGCGCTCAGTCCGTCAGGAGAGATCTATCTCAATAATCAATTGATTGAGATGCCTCAGTTCGAGGAGGCGATCAAGCTGGCAGGCGAATTGACTCCCGATCTACCCATTTTGCTAGTCGCCGACGAGGAGGTGCCGCTCAAGCACGTCACCACTGTCATGGATGTGTGCCGTAGTAATCAGCTGAACAAGATTCGTTTACAGTCGCGTTAGCCGCACGCTGTGCTGGGCACGGAGTGGAAGTGATGTCTGCGGTGAGTCAGAGTGCCGCCTGAGACTCAAGAGAATCGCAGGATTAACCCGCTCGCTACGAACAATTGTAGGGGCTGCCTTTATGCCAAGCCCTTGCGCCTGATGTGACGCCCTCTTCGTAGGCAAAGTCTGCACGGATCGTGTCCTGCTCTAAATTGGGCGACGTATGCGGTGGCGATATTTCAGTGCCAAGGTTTCGTTGTGCTCTGCGCCACCATCGGCATTTTGGCTGACGTAGGTTGGTGGTGTGACGCCCTTGGCGATGAGTTGTTCGATAATTTCCATTGAGAGTAGATTGAGTAAGAGTGCGCCACTCATTGTAGAAGTAGGGCCGACTTTGTAGGCAAAGCCAAGGGCATCGAGTGCTGCATCGCCTAGTTCGCCGCCGTTGTCCAAGACGTAGTCGCCGAGCTCGTAGAGCTTTTTGCCAGAGGGGTGGCGAGAGGTTGTCGCTTTCGACATCTCCAAAGATGTGAGCACGACCACGTGTAGACCTGCGGCCTTGGCTGCCATTGCGACTTCGATCGGGCTGGCATTGCGACCTGAATTCGAAATGACGATCACGACATCGGCTGGTTGCACTGCATATTGAAAGGCATAGCGCTGGAACAGACGCGCGCCATAGCCAGGGATTTGTTCGGGCCAACCATCGGCGGGATCGATGATGCTACTGACGGGCACGAGTCCTCCAGCGCGGCGTTCGATTTCAGCGGCGAGAATTTGTGAGTGTCCACTGCCGAAAGTGTGCAGCACACCGTCGGCGGCGATGGAGTCGGCAATGAGCTTGCCGACTGTACGGAGTGTCTCGGCATTACTGCGGCGGACTTTTGCTTGGAGGGCGTTGCTGGTTTCGAAAAAAGTATCTGAGAGGCTCATTTGACTAAGAGGTGGGAGGTGGGAGACTTGAGGTCTGGGTTAACCAAGACAGACAAGAATGTCTGTGTCACGGCGTGAACAATTTAAAGATCGAGTAGCTTCATGCCGAGGCCGATCCAGAGTGGAATCGTCAGGAAACTGAGGAGAGTGGTGCCGAGTACGACTTTCAGTGCGACTTCGGGTGAGCCGTCGAAGTGGCGAGCAAGCACAATGGGAAAGACCCCGCAAGGCATCGCAGCTTGCACGGCGATCACGCATTTGAGTTCTGTTGAGAGTGGTAGTATGAATGCGATAAACAGGAAGGCAGCGGGAAGGAGGCCGAGTCGCAGCACCGATGCGATGATGGGGATGTTTAGGCGACTGCTGATCTTCATCTCTTTTGATAAGTCCATGAAGGTCGCGCCGATCAGGATGAGGCCGAGCGGAATCGCGCATTGGCCGAGCAGGTTGATCGTCTCGAGGGCGGAGTTCGGGAGATGTTGGTCGATATTGAAATAGTTCATCGGCACCGCGATGAGAATAGCAATCACTGGGCCGCTGAAGACGCGTTTCCAGATTGATTTAGGATCGTTACGCGAGAGGATGAAGCCGACACCGAGCACCCACATCGCGACTTCGACGCCGAGATTATGTACGAGGAGCACGCCGGTGGTTTCACGATCGAATAGCAGTGCGATGATCGGCACAGGGAAGTAGCCGTAGTTGTAGATGCCGGTGGTAAAGGCAAAGGTGCGGCACTCTTTCTGGTTGCCGACCTTAAACTTGCGTGCGACCAGCATCGCCAGCCCAAATCCGCCAATCACGGTGGTCAGGCCAACGAGTGGTGGGAGTATTAAATTCGAAGGTTGGCGCAGCGCATCGTTGCCTAGAATGAAACTGAAAATTAGTGCAGGGTAGAGCAGGTTGACGACCACAGTCATTAGGCTGCGGTCGGCTTCGGTATCGAGCCAACCGAGTCGACGTGCCAGAGCGCCTACTCCGATTACAAAAAAGATCGGAAGAACTGCCGAGAAGACGAGTTGTGTGGGATTCATTCTTGTGGTCGTTATTCTTACCCGAGAATGCGTGTTAGTGTTGCATCGGTGACGCGCTTATAAGATCGGTAGGCGTCTTTGGCTGAGTCGAGCACTTGAGTAAATTGATCGTGCTGCTCTGTACTGTCGAATTCGAATCCGAGCAGTGCGCGGCCGACGCGTTCGCCAGAATAGACGTAATTGAAATAGCATAAATTCGCATATGGGCTAACAGCGCGCAAAAAGTCGGCTAATGCGCCTGGGCGCTCATGGAACTCTAGCGTAATGAAGTAAGGCGTGTGTAGTAGCTTCGATTCATAGTGTATCAGGCGGAACGCTACGTCCGGCTCTGAAGTAACTTCAGTGAATAGAAAGTTAGCGTCGCATAGTGAGTTTTTTAGTACTTCAAACTGCATCGTCGAGACGTCGAATCCGATCACTGGGGTGGCCGCTGCAGCATCGGTTTTACCGTATTGAAAATCGACAATATTGACCGTGTCGGGCAGCGCTTCGAGGAGTCCATACATAGCGCCTGCGGTTTCCTTGATCTGAATTTGTAAGAAACGGCGGCGGGAGGCTCCGACTGCCGCGCGCCGCGCGATACTGGCGAGTTGCTCAAAGTCCATATTGGCGCCACACAGTATACTGAGCACGCGTTTGCCTGCAAGGATCTGTCGACGTTTGAGTATGGCGGCGACACCCATTGCGCCAGAGGGCTCAGGGATGCAGCGTAGATTTTCCCATAAAAATTGAATCGCCGCGGATACCTCATCGTTACTAACAGTCATCCATTCATCGATCATTTCGGTGCAGATTGCATGGGTGAGTTTGCCGACTTGGCGCACGGCCGTGCCATCACAAAAAATATCTACCTTATCTAGAGCGACGGGATGGCCTGCTTTGATCGCAGCGGCCATAGAGGCTTGTTCGACGCCTTCGACTCCGACGATGTGGATATCTGGCGAATTTATTTTCAGCCAAGTCGCGGTGGCTGCGGCCATCCCGCCGCCACCGACCTGTAGGAAGGCGACGTCGAAGGGGCCTTTGCCTGACATCACGATTTCGTCGGCCAGTGTGCCTTGTCCAGCCATCACCGCGAGGTCATCGTAGGCGTGAATGTAGGTTAAGTTTTGCTCTTTGGTATAGGCATGTGCCGCTTGACTGGCGACATCGTAGGTGTCGCCAGTCAAGCGGATTTCGACATGCTCGCCGCCGTGTTGCTTGACTGCGAATCGTTTCATGCGAGGAGTGGCCAGTGGCATAAAGATAGTGGCGTGGGTGCTTAACTTTTTGGCGGCGAGTGCGACGCCCTGAGCGTGATTACCGGCAGAAGCGGTGACAACGCCTGCCTTGAGCTCGTCGGCAGTGAGTTGGGCCATGCGATTGTAGGCGCCGCGCCATTTGTAGGCATGGATCGGCGAGAGATCCTCACGCTTGACGTAGATAGATAGGTCATCGAGTTCAATTAATTCGAGTGGCGTCGCTTGGCTGACTTCGTAGACACGACGGCGGGCAAAGAGTATTTCTTGACGCAAGGCGCGTGTGAGCGATTCCGATTCCATGCGCAGAGTTGAATGCTTTTTAGTTAAGTGTGCAAGCGAGGTTTATGAGCAGATGAATGTAGCACGCGGGTTTATTCGGTAATGGTGCCATCAGTAAAAACGCTTCGCTGTAATGCACAGTTAACGGGGTGTGGGCGACTCGCCCAGGTCAATCAACAACGAGGGCGGGTCGTCCTCGCTCCATTACATCGCAAATGGATTAGAACTTCTGATTCTGAGGTGCGAATTACTTTGTCGGCGTCGTGGTTTTGCTATGAATGCCAGTATGCCTAAAGATTGGAATGCCGCCTATGAAAGTGATGATACCCCGTGGGACAAAGGAGTAGCTGCTCCGCCGCTGCGGGCGTTTTTAGCGAAACATCCGATTCGTGGGCGGGTGTTAGTGCCTGGCTGTGGCTTGGGGCATGATGTGCGTTTGCTCGCGGAGCAGGGTGCTTCGGTGGTCGGTCTGGATATTGTGCCGAAGGCGGTGCGCAAGGCGTTGGCCGCCACTGCAGTCGGAGACGAGCGTTTCGAGGTGGCAGACTTTTTGAACCTAGCAGAGAACTACCATGGGCAATTTGATGCAGTGGTGGAGCACACTTGTCTGTGTGCGTTGGATCCTGCACAACGCGTGGCGTATGTTAGAGCGTTGCTGCAGGCGCTCAAGCCAGGTGGCATGTATCTTGCGATATTCTTCCGTGTCGTTTCTGACTACGATGGTGCTGGCCCGCCGCATCCAATCACAGCCGAAGAAATCGCAACGTTGTTTGGAGAGGCGTTTGAAACGATCGAGCGCGTGGTGCCACAGGATTGCTACCCAGGTCGGCCTGTCGGCAGTGAGGAAGTCTGTCTGATGCGTAAGCGATCAGGAAGCGGGTCGTTGTAGTGTAGTGTCCTTTATAGGGAATACCGGATGAAGACGGAGTGCGGTGCTGTATGGCTAGATTGGCCAAGCGATCTAGCCGAATCTCAGCGTGGCATGCCATCGCCTTTGCTCACTTGCAGGATGATCACATTCTTCTTTCCCATATCGACAAGCTTACCGGCTTGTCCAGTGGAGCGCCTTAATAGCTAGAATTTTCCTAACAGTAACTTGTAGTAACAACCCTAAGCCGGCTAATAACAAAGTAACACTGACAAAAACTTGAGCCACCCAATGCATTTCTGGTGGGGTCGGATTTGATAGCTCTAAGACCAGATATGCTCCGTAGAGCCCCCCTAAAATCAAAAAAGAAATTCCTATTAGCGTCTTGTGCAAAGGGGACGCAAGGCGCTTGCCAAGAGCTTTTATTAACCCCCCTACAATCGACACTTCAATGAGTACTACACCGCCAAACATGCACCACCCAGATACTAATCCATGCAGGCGACGTATCGCCTTCTCCTCGGGAGGTGAGTCCGGATATGGAAATGCAAAAATGCCTAAATAGAAAGTGCCAAAGATGAACAGCATGACTCCAATGCAAAAGATGTATATGAATCGTATTCTATTCATTTCCTTAACGGTTCCAGCGAACGTCGCATTCAGCGGCTAGTCTGCTATAATGTTTTGTTAGCTGAGATTACAGGCAAAAACAATACCGAATTATCGATCAACAATAAAGCGCCCATCTCGAGAAATGGTGTTCATATTCCAATGAATTCGATGCACATACTCATAATCTAGGCCATAGTCTCGTGTACGCATGAAAATCACTTTACCTGGGGTCATCGTTTCGCACTTAGCCTCTTCCATGAAGTAGGTTTTTTTGTAATCGGCTAATCTCCATTCATATACCTTAATCCTCCCGTCTTCATACTTCCCTAGTTTTCGTTCCCTAGTAACATTGAGAGTGAGATCAGTCCCATTTATTTCTCTCCGCTCTTTTTCGTTACGATATGGAGGTGTAAATAAAAACGATGAGGTTTTACATTCAACAATACTAGCCTCAACGAGTTTTCCGTAGTCGGAGATGTAATAGTATTTTATGTAGATACGCATAAAAAATGCTAAAAAAACGAGAACCCCCAAAAAACACCATGCGTACTTCATTGGCACTTTAATCAGTTTTAATATAACACCAAAAATTGCGCCAATAATGAGACCTAAAAGGCCACCCCAGACAGCGCCTAATGGCCAAATATTCGATCCTTCCGCTAGCCCTATACCTCCAGCAAATAAAAGACCCGCCACACAGCTCGAAAAACACCAGACGGAAAAATTGAATTTTTTATTCATAGTTCAAAAATCGACTAAAACAGCTGACGTCGAGATCAACCGAAGCCGAGGCAACAGTCGAAAAATCTAAAATGGTTATTTGCTCTTAACAGTTGAGAAGTCGTGGATGGTTATCGGTCGGATGCATCGACTTGTTCGAGTTGTTTTTGAATTTCTAGAAATAGGACCGCAGGCGAAAAAATAATCCAAAGAATACTTCCCCGCCTTGTAACTTTTGCACTTTCCTATTTCTAAAAAAGTTGCATCTGATCGTCGTTTTGTGGGGTGGTGACGACAATGAGACGGCTGTCTTTATTTTGCACGTTGTTGACTCGGCTGGAAACCATGTGTTTTTCGAAGCGTATCTTCTGGGAGAATGCGAGCACTTCGTCTTTCGGCAGTTGGTTGGTCAACCAGTCGGCATGCACACTTTTCGGGAGTGTGACGGGCATACGTTGGTGGACACTATGGATCGAGCTGTGCGCCTCAGTCGTGAGTAGTACGCAATGCGCTGGTTCGTTGGGAGCAGCAGACGGGAACCAGAGGCCTGCGAAGTAGAGTAGCTCGTTGCTGAGCGGGTAAATGTAGTAGGGTTGTTTGCTGATGCCGTCTTCATACCATTCGTAGAATCCGTTAGCGGGAATCAGGCAGCGTTGCTCGGCCCAACTGTCGCGAAAGCGTGGCGTAGTATCGATAGTCTCTAAGCGTGCGTTAATATGGAAGTTCTGCGGTGTACGCAGGCCCCAGTGCATCATGCCAGTAGTTGCCGGTTGCTCCGCCCATTTGGCAATTGCGAGTATGTCGCTGCCCGGGCCGATGTTGTAGCTTGGCTCGAACTGCTCAGGGATCGCTTGGGCAATTGCCTCTGCGAGTTTCTTTTTATTGGTATGGAGTGAGAATCGGCCGCACATGCTGGAATTGAGACTTGAAAGGGGAGAATTAAGACTTGAAGGATGATTTGGCGCGCGGCTCGGTTATCGAGCTGTCGCCCAGATGCGCATCGATTTTAGAAAGAACATTTCAAGGGCGGCGCTTTGGTTGAAGTTCACTTCGAGAAGCCCGGCACAGTGTTCGAGGGTTTCTGTGGCACGGTTGAGCGCGGCGATGGGGAGTTGTCCAGGGTGGTTGGTCTCGATCTCACGGACAAAGCTGGCGGTGGCTTTCTCGATTTCGCCAAACAGTTGTTTACGATAGCCGCGGCTCATGCCTGCTTCCATCGCGTCTTTTTCCTCGGAGGTTACGTGGTCGGGGAGATCTGCTTTTTGCGTTTTCCAGGCGACGTTGGTCATTTCTGCGAGGATTGCTTGAAAGCGCATATTTAGACCGTAGCTACCGAGCATGATATGCGGGATCGTCTGCTTATTTGCACCTGTCAGCAGACTACTGAGCCATGCATGATAATCTTTGGTCCATGCGGGCCAGTCTGAGTGAGCGATTGTTTCGATTCCTGCGGGGATGCGGAAGTTAAGGCAGCGACTACGGATCGTATCAAGTAGATCGTAGGGGCGACTGGTCAGTAGAAAGAGGGTGGTGCCAGCGGGAGGCTCTTCGAGAGTTTTGAGGAAGGCATTAGCCGATTGGACATTCATGCGGTCGGCTTCAAACACGATGCCGACTTTGCGTCCGCCTTGGTTGGCGGTCTTTTGGATGTCGATCACCAGTCTACGCATCGAGTTCTTCGGCCATTCTCCGCCGGAGCGGTCGCTTTCGGAGCCGATCTTGATCATCCGGGCCTTGCCTTGAGGGCGGAGGATAAAGCAATCGGGATGCTCGAACGGATCGCGCTCAGTTTCGAGCAGGGTGGCTGCGATGGCGCGCACGATCTCCTCCAAGTAGTCCGAACTCTCTCCATGCAGCAAGATCCCGTGGCCGAGGCGGTTCTGCGCGAGGGAACGCTCCAGCACCTCTACGGCGCGACTGTCGCGGAGTGCTTCGGGTAATGCTTGACTGAGTTGCATGTGTAGCGAGCTGAGAGGAGAGAGCTGAGGGCTGAGAGCTAAAACTTAAACCTGTCGATGTTTGCGCGTTTTGAAAATGATTAAATCGACAACGGTGCTAAACGAGCTCGTCAAAAATGTCTTCGAGTGGGTAACTCCAGATTTCGGAGAGAGTCGGGTGATACCAGTGTACTTTCAATAGATCGCGCACGTTGGCTTTGAGTGTGACGGCGACTGCCATGGCATGGATTAGCTCGCCAGCATCTTTGCCGACGCATTCTGCACCGAGCACCACGCCGCTGCGATCGGCAAAGACTTTGGCGTAGCCGTATTTAGCTTGCATGAGGATAGACTTGCCGTGGTCGTCGAAGGGGTAGTCGGCGACCAAATAATCGATGCCTCGTTGCTTGAGTTGACTCTCACTAAGTCCTACCGCGCCAATTTGTGGATCGGTAAAGACGACGCCGCAAAGGCTGTCGTAATCGACTCGTTCCGCGGCACGGCCAGTGGCGTGTTTCGCGGCGGTTTCACCCTGCAGAATGGCGACATGTACGATCTCGTGCGGACCAGCAACATCGCCACTGGCATAGACGCGGGGATTGCTAGTCTGCTGCATGGCGTTGCAGTTAATATGGCCACTGGGGAGTGTACTGATGCCAGCAGCGGTAAGTCCGAGACCGTCGGTTGCGGGACGGCGACCGAGGGCATTCAGCAGATGCGCGGCGTTGACGGTGACGGGCGTGCCTTCGTGCTCGAAGCTTACGCTGAAGTTACCATCGCGGTATTGCACGGATTTGAGTTTCGTCCCGGTATAAAGCTGAATACCTTCATCGCGGAATTTCTGCTCGATCACCGCGGCGGCTGACGGCGAAATTTCTTTTAATATGTGCGGGCTGCGTTGAATTTGGATTACCTCGCTGCCGATACGGCGCATGAACTGCGCAAGCTCGCAGGCGACAATCCCGCCGCCGAGGACAATAACTTTTTCGGGTTTGAAATTGAGATCGAGCACATCGTCACTGGTCCAGCAAGGAGCATTGTCGAGTCCCGATATCGGCGGCACGGACACGACAGAACCAGTCGCGACCATAAAGTAATCAGCACTGAGGCGCGTGCCGTCATCCAGTTGAATGGTACGGGAGTTGATGAAACGTGCGCGGTTGCGGAAGAGGGTGAAGCGCTCGCTTTGTAGCTGCTCCTGCCGATAATCAGAAAACTCTTGAATGATGTTTGACTTACGCTGGTGCAGCGCGGCGATATCGACGGTGGCTTGAGGGATATTGAGACCGAAGGCCTGACCCTGTTGCGCGAGGTGTAGCACTTCCGCCGAGTAAATCAGGGTCTTTGAGGGCATACAGCCACGTAGTATGCAGAGGCCGCCGAGTTGATCGGCATTGTCGATGATGGCGACTCGCTTGAGCGTTTCGCGGGCGGTGCGAGCTGCGGCATAGCCGCCGCTGCCGCCGCCGATTACAATGTAGTCAAAATGTTGTATTTTCATATGGAAGATTGGCTTACTTAAACTCCTCTTCATATTCCTTGGTGTAAAATGGCACAGAACGTAGATCTTCGTGTACGATTAGCTCTGGCTTGGTATCAACCTCATCGACTCGATTACGACTGAGATCGGCCCAGCGTAGCGCACTGAACAAGATAATGAAAAAACTCAAAAATACCGCAGGTGACATAAATGGCGTATCGAAGCAGGCGCAGAGAATGCATCCGAGGGATCCGAACAGCATATGGTTCGTCAAGTGAATGTCGTGCTGGCCTTTGAAGTAGCGAATAGTTAGATAGGCAATGAGAATGCAAAAAGGTAGGCATCCGAGAATGCCGACTTCGGCTAAGAGCTGAAGTATGTCAGATGTGGCTCTGTCATGCCGACTACCCAACAAGGTGTCATCTGCGTAGAATGGCAGGAGTTGCGTGAAGCTATCGATACCCCAGCCGAACAGCGGGCTGTCGCGAAACATCTCGATTGCAGCACGGCGTAGTGAGCTAGCTGACTGTGCGTAGTCGTCGATTTGAAAAGCGCGGAAGATTCCGCCCGCAAAAGTGATGATACTGACGAGCGCGCTATACAGCGCGATGCTTTTGCGGTTTGGATCTTTTGAGTCTGCCAAAAAGTGGATGGTGAGCATGAGTAGCATGCTTGAGAAGGTGATCAGTAATATAGCTGCTGGCCAACGCGCTTGGACTATAAAGCCAGTGGCTCCCAGCAGTGTAGCGCCTGCGAGATACCACGATCCGACGGAGTTGACGAAGTCGGCACTACCTTCGTAGCGAGTGGTGAGTAGTGCCATCGCGATACAAGTCGAGCTCCAGAGAAGTGCAAAGGCTGCCCAGTGTCCATCATATGGAAAGAACGCGAAGAAATCGGACTGGCCAGTGCCTGCGGTGAATAAAGGACTATTGAGGCCGAGTGTTTTTTGCAAGTATCCTAGGATGGCAGCCAGTACCGCGTTGAGGCAGAGCCAAGGCAGGATGCGCTCAAAAAAGGAACGCGACTTAGGAACAATGAACAGGTTCATCGACACAATATAGATCGCGCCGATGCCGAGCACTAAAATCCATGTCGTGCTAGTGGTCACTGAAACTGGAAGCCAGTGATTCACTTCTGTAATGGTTAAATATGGTTGGTTCTCGATTTCGAATTGGCTTAACGGATCTTGCAGGGCACCTGCAGTAAACTGCAGTGCAATGAGCCAAGCTGGTGCCGAAAATAACCAGAATCGAATCCACAGAGCGTCGATGAAAAACGGGTGGGTGAGCTGGTGCATCTTAAGGATGCCTGGGCCACCACAGCCGACAATTAGGAAGAACCCGAGCACCCAAAACGAGCGAGGATCAGCAAACCAAGTGGAGGTTACTGCGGACAGGAGAATTGTCCAGAAGAGCAGCCCTTCGGCCGGGGTGAATGTGTCGCGTAGTAATCGGTCGCGCGGTCTGAGTTGTGTTTGTTCTTCTCCCACTAGTGGTTTAAATATGTGATTGAATGAAAGTCAGCTAGGTAAGCAGTTGGACTCAGCGATGAGCAGATATAAAACCAATTGAGTTAGGCTCGATGGGGCGAGTATTGCAGTTAAATGGCTAGCGACTATATCTCGACTGTGCTCATATCGCCTCCAATTGGATCGACCAGCTTATTGGCGATTGCCCAGCGGGTCAGGGCGGCGACGTCGTGTAGGTCGAGCTTTTTCATAATATTGGTGCGATGGGTGTCGGCAGTTCGGACACTCATCCCGAGTTTCGCTGCAATTTCTTTGTTACTGTAACTCTCTGCAATGAGTTGCACGATCTCTCGCTCTCTGGAAGTGAGGGAGTCGAGTGAGTCGTCTTGGCCACCACTGACCATGAGCGCGCGCATGATATCGACGATGCGAGGGCTGAAGTAGGAGCGGCCTTCGGAGACAAGGGCAATTGCTTTTTCGAGTTCAATCAGCCCAGCATCTTTTTCGATGTAACCAGTGACACCTGCTTTGAGGAGTCTGTTGACCATACTATTAGAGGCTGCCGCCGAAAAGATCAGGATGTTAATCTTTGGGTTCTTCGCTTTGAGGCGACGAAGCACTTCGCTGCCAGATAGATTCGGCAGCATGATATCGAGGATGACTAAGTCAGGCTTGTGTTCGAGGCATAGCTCGTAACCTTCAGCGCCGTCTCCGGCCTGAGCAATCACTTCCATCGCCGTGTAGCTCTCTACCAATTGGCAAATAAGATCTCGTAGGATGGTTTGGTCTTCGATGACGATGACTTTTTTCATATTTGTAAATTGGGAAAAAATCGCTCAGTATGTGTACTTCTGGATTAATCAATAGTTCTGGCAAACAGATTGATAAATTACAAAAAGAAAAAGCCTCTTCGGCAAATTGCAGAAGAGGCTCTTTTATCGGAGAGATGAAAACAACAAATAATGATCAATCCGAAAGTGT
>Ga0255752_10000287_pt1 | contig 62957 bp, 58 predicted proteins | sample 011ome_25_FD_179952 | JGI IMG/M metagenome (GOLD analysis project Ga0255752, IMG submission 179952) | Coastal salt marsh microbial communities from the Groves Creek Marsh, Skidaway Island, Georgia - 011512CT metaG (version 2) | ecosystem: Environmental > Aquatic > Marine > Intertidal zone >...
TTATTGTCATCAAAATCTTCGTATTCACATGAAAAAAATAAAGAAAGGCAAAAAATAAAAAGTAATTTTCTAATCATAATGGTAAAGCTAATGATATAAATTAATTAGCAAAATTAGTACCAGAAATTTGATGAAAGAAAAAAAAGAAGAGCCAATGACGAGATTTGAACTCGTGACCTCTTCCTTACCAAGGAAACGCTCTACCCCTGAGCTACACCGGCAAAAAATTTGAGCGGGAGACCGGGTTCGAACCGGCGACATTCAGCTTGGAAGGCTGACGCTCTACCAACTGAGCTACTCCCGCTTAAATAGTGGGGAGAGCAGGATTCGAACCTGCGAAGTTAAAAACAGCAGATTTACAGTCTGCCCTCGTTGGCCGCTTGAGTATCTCCCCGATATTTTAAAGAACTAAGAGCCGATGGAGGGACTCGAACCCACGACCTGCTGATTACAAATCAGCTGCTCTAGCCAGCTGAGCTACATCGGCTTTTCCATTCAATGGTTGGCAAATGTATTGATTTATTTTTTTTGAATCAAAAGAAAAATAGTGATTTTTTAAAAAAAATTTAATTGATTATTTTTTTTTCTCTCTTGGATGATTTTTCTTGTAATCATTTACAATTTTAGGTAGCTTAATTTTAGTGTAAATTTGAGTTGAGGCTAAACTTGAATGACCCATGATCTCTTTAATACTATTAATATCAGCCCCATTGTTAAGCATATGAGTTGCAAAGGAATGTCTTAGAACATGTGGACTTGTTTTAACTTTTGTTGAGACCTTTGAAAAGTAATTTTTTACGACTCTGTAAACTAATGAAGGTCCAATTTTTTTTCCTTTTTTCGTTACGAAAAAGTAATCTGAGTTTGATTTTACACTATCTCTTAAAGTTAAATAATCATTTATTCTTTTTTTTAAGTTTAAAATAACAGGAACCAATCTTTCTTTATTTCTTTTACCCAACACTTTAATTACATTTTCATGGACTAAAACATCATTAATTTTTATGTTAATTAATTCATCTCTTCGTATTCCAGTTGAATAAAGCATATCAACTATTAGCAAGTTTCTTTTTCCATCAAAATCTTTTGAAAACACATCAATTACCTTTAAAATTTCATCCTCTGAAAAGGGTATTATAAGTTTTTTTTGAACTTTTAATCTTTTATGATGTTTTAAAGGAGAAGTTTTTATATTCTCAATTTTAATTAAAAAATCATAGTATTTACTCAATGATGAAATCTTTCGATTTATGGTAAGTGGAGATAATTTTTTCTCCGAAAGTTCTATTATCCAGTCTCTAATGATTTCGTACGATATTTTGGAAATATCTAATATCTCAAATCGATCATTACAAAAATCTACAAAAGTTTGAAGATCTTTTTTGTAAGCAACAACAGTGTGTTTTGAATAATTTTTCTCTTTGGATAAATAATCAATGAAGTTTGATAAATACATTATTAATGCTTAACAAATTAAAGTTAAGTATTATAAGTAAATGTAATGTATGGAATTAAATATTTTCGCGATCTCTCAAACGCTGGATGTAAGATGCTTTTTTGATCTTATCTCTATTAATTACAGAAGGTTTGATAAATGCTTGTCTTGTTCTTAAACTTTTCATCGCACCAGTTTTATCGAACTTACGCTTAAATCTTTTTAAAGCTCTGTCGATGTTTTCACCTTCTTTTACTGGAATAATTAACATATTGTAATTTTAATTGGCAGCAAATATATAAACATTTTTTATTTGCTTGGTAATTATTTTAAAATATTTCTAGCTATTACTAGTTTTTGAATTTCTGTAGTTCCTTCTCCGATAGTACACAACTTTGAATCTCTTAAAAATTTTTCTACTGGAAAATCTTTAATAAACCCGTATCCACCATGGATTTGCACAGCCTCATTAGAAATCTTAACACAAACTTCAGAAGCATACATTTTACACATGGCGCTAAGTTTTGTCATAGGTCTTTTCATGTTTTTTTCGTGAGAAGCTTTTCTAATTAATAATTCTGATGCTTCAATTTCTGTTGCCATTTCAGCTAGTTTAAATGAAATTCCCTGGAAAGAACTTATAGGTTTACCAAACTGGACACGCTCCTTTGAATATTTTAATGAAGCATTAAATGCTCCTTTGGATATTCCTAAAGATAATGCTGCAATTGAAATTCTTCCTCCATCTAATATTTTCATTGATTGGATAAATCCTTCTCCAACTTCTCCTAATCTATTTTTATCTGAAACGATGCAATTATCAAATATCATTTCTGCAGTTTCAGAAGCTCTCATACCAAGTTTATTTTCCTTCTTTCCAGCGTTAAATCCTTCGGTGCCTCTTTCAATTACAAATGCAGTAGCATTTCTTTTTGTACCTTTTTCACCTGTTCTAAAAACAGCTACAGCAATATCACCAGAAATTCCATGAGTTATGAAGTTTTTTGTTCCATTTAAAACCCAGTCATCTCCCTTCTTAACTGCAGTTGATGACATACCGCTAGCATCAGAACCAGAATTGTTTTCAGTCAATCCCCATGCACCTAAATGTTGACCAGAGGCCAACTTTGGAATCCATTTGTTTTTTTGATAGTCATTTCCAAAAGAAAGAATATGATCTGTACACAATGAGTTGTGAGCAGCAACTGACAACCCAATTGATGGATCTACTTTTGAAATCTCTTCAATTATGGTAACATATTCTTGGTAGCCTAAACCAGAACCTCCCAATCTTTCAGGGACAAGAATTCCCATAAAACCAAATTCACCAGCTTTTTTAAATAATTCTTTAGGAAAAAATTGGGATTCGTCCCATTTCATAACGTTTGGTCTGATGAACTGGTTAGCGAAATCTCTTGCTGATTCTGCCACCAAACCATTGTTTGTGTCTAAACTAAAATCCATTGAAAATATTATACGGGATTAGTAACAATATTAATGCCAAAATTAACTAAAAATCAAACGATATTTAAATAAATTAGCCTTTAATTACTTTCAAATATTTATTGAGCTGTTCTTTAACAACTGGGAATAAAAAGTATAGCCCAATCATGTTTGGAAAAACCATTGCAAAAATCATTGCATCAGAAAATGCCCAAATCGAATTCATACTTGCTGCAGCACCAATAATTATGAATGAACAAAAAAGTAATTTATAAGTTAAATCAGCAGCTTTACCCCTTCCAAATAAAAACTTCCATGATTGTAATCCATAGTATGACCATGAAATCATAGTTGAAACAGCAAATAAAACAACTGCAATGGTTAAAAAGACATCAGAGTAAGGAATGTACTGAGAAAAAGCTTCAGATGTTATTCCTGCACCTTCAAAGGGAACTCCGTCAATAAAAACAGTTCCAAGTCCATCACCTCCATATTCGAAATAGCCTCCAAAATTGAAAATTATAATAACTAAAGCGGTCATGGTGCAAATAACAACAGTATCAATAAACGGTTCGAGTAAGGCAACAAGACCCTCGCTTGCTGAATACTTAGTTTTTACAGCTGAGTGAGCAATTGAAGCTGATCCTGCACCTGCTTCATTTGAAAAAGCAGCTCTTTTAAATCCTACCATCAAAACTCCTATAATCCCTCCAACTCCGATAGCTGTTGGGTTAAATGCTTCAGTAATAATTAAAGAAAATGCATCGTCAATGAAAGTAAAATTTGATAGTATTATGTAAAGACAAGCAAACAAATAAAGTAAAGCCATAAAAGGCACTACCTTTTCTGTAACAGATGCAATTCTTTTTATTCCACCAATAATAATAATACCTACTAAAATGGCTAAAATTAATCCGATAACTGCACCTGCACTTGTACTCTCGAATCCTAACAATTGTTTAACAACGATAGTAGCTTGGTTTGATTGAGCAGCATTCCCTCCTCCAAAAGATCCTCCAATACAACAAATTGCAAAAACAACAGCTGCTATTTTACCTAGAGTTTCAAAACCTTTTTCTTTGAGACCTTTTGTCAAGTAATACATTGGTCCTCCATAAACTGTACCATCCTTTCCAACATCTCTATATTGTACACCAAGTGTACATTCAACAAATTTTGTTGACATTCCCAACAAACCACAAATAATCATCCAAAAAGTTGCTCCTGGACCACCAAGAGCGATTGCAAGCGCAACACCGGCAATATTTCCATTACCTACAGTTCCAGAAACTGCTGTAGCTAAAGCTTGAAAATGGGAAACTTCTCCATCTTCAGAATTATCATCTTTATCGTGATCATCGTATTTGCCTCTTACTACATTAATTGCTGTTTTAAAATATTTAATATTTGGAAATCCAAAGTATAATGTAAAAAACATTGCACTACCAACTAATAATAAAATTACAAATGGATATCCTGCAACCTGAAAGAAAACAACGTTGCTAAAAAAATCAGAAATCGGAGCAAATGCTTCATCTATTTGTTGATCTAATCCTTTTTCTTGAGCAGAACCGATCGTTGAAGATAAAACTAAAACTATGCTTAAAAGTACTTTTTTCATATGTGTGTAATTATATTATTAGTTAAGTAACAAGATGCAAATAAAATGTAGAAATTCAAATCTTTTTTTTATAAATCAAAAACAGATGATCTTTTCGAAGAAATTAAATCTTTTATTTTTAACCAGAAAGCTAAAGTTAAGTACATAAAAAAGCCAAACCCAAGAGCAAAAAAACTACTGTAAATAAAAAATATTCTTACATTTTTTCTTTTCATTCCTAACCAATCTGCAAGTCTTGAGCAAACTGAAAAGCCATGTCTTTCAAAAAAATATCTAAATCTTAACATTAACTTGATATCTCACCATTCCATTCTAAAATTCCACCCATTAAATTATAGACATTATTAAAACCCATCTGACTCATTATTTTACATGCAGCAGAACTTCTTCCACCAGATTTACAATAAATATAATATTCGTTATTTTTTGAAAAAGATTTAATTTTTTCAACAAAATCTGAGGATTCATAAATATTTAAATTGATGGCATTTTTTATAAACCCCTCATCAAATTCTTCAGGTGTCCTGACGTCAATTATAACATTTGATTCTTTTAAAGATGATTTATTTGACCAGTCTGATTGATTCAAATCCATATAGTAATTTAAAGTTTTAAAATTATTAATAATTTTTTGTAATGTATAATTTTCGTTATTATATTTGATGTAATGAAAACGAATTTTAATACTAATTGGTGGCGTCAACTTAATTCAAATTAGGTCGATAACTCTTTTAGTTAAATTATAATAAAAGGCTTGTTTATCGACAAGCCTTTTTTAATTAATATAAATTGAAGTGTATAAATTTAGAACTCATAGAAAAAAAATTATTGCCGATTTAATAACACCTGTAAGTGTTTATCAAAAAATAAGAGATAATTTTCCAAACTCAATACTACTGGAAAGTAGTGATTATGGAGCTAACGATAATAGTTATGCATATATATGCTTTAATCCAACTTCTACTTTCAAAGTAAACAAAAACACTGTCGAAATAATTTACCCTGATAATCAAACTGAAACATCAAAGATCAATAAATTAAATTCTGTTGTAGATCAACTAAATCTGTACAAAAGTAAATTTCAAATACAAAAATCGGACTCTAAATTTTTCGAAAATGGAGTTATTGGATATATGAACTATGATTCAGTACAATATTTTGAAAATATTGAATTTGATTCAAAAAAAAATAAAATTAATATCCCTAATATTTTTTATTCTTTCTATTCAAATATTATTATAATAAATGTATTTAACAATGAAGCTACCCTTCTTCATCACAGTTTTGATGAAAAAAACAATTTAAATACAATTGAGGATTGTATCAGATCTAACAAATCTGCAAAATATAATTTTGAAAAATCAGGAAAAATTTCCTCTAATTTAAATGACAAAGAATATATTGACTTAGTAAAAAAAGGCATCAAACATTGCAAAAGAGGTGATGTTTTCCAAATTGTACTTTCAAGAAAATTTAAGCAAAGTTTTGAAGGTGATGAATTTAACTTATACAGGGCTTTAAGATCAATAAACCCTTCTCCGTACCTTTTTTATTTTGATTACGGTGGGTATAAAATTTTTGGAAGTTCTCCTGAAGCACAACTAGTAGTAAAAAACAATAAAGCTGAAATTCATCCAATTGCTGGAACTTTTTTAAGAACTGGAGATGACTCTAAAGATTCAATTGAAGCAAAAAAACTTGCTGTTGATCAAAAAGAAAATAGTGAACATATGATGCTTGTTGATCTTGCAAGAAACGATTTAAGTAGAAATGGAAATAATGTTACTGTAGAAAAAGATCGTGAAATTCAATTTTATTCTCATGTTATTCATTTAGTATCAAAGGTAACTGCAACCAAAAAAAACAATTCATCATCCTTTCAAATAGCTGCAGATACTTTTCCCGCAGGAACACTTTCAGGTGCACCAAAACATAAAGCGATGCAACTAATCTCCAAGTATGAAAATTGTAATAGATCTTTTTATGGTGGAGCAATAGGTTTTATGGACTTTGAGGATAATTTTAATCATGCAATAATAATCAGATCGTTTTTAAGCATGAATCATGAACTAGTTTTTCAAGCTGGCGCTGGCATTGTTTCTAAATCTAATCCAAAAAGTGAACTTCAAGAAATAAATAATAAACTAGGGGCTTTAAATAAAGCTTTAGATCTTGCTGAAAAAATTTAATTATGAAATTAATTGTTATTGATAATTACGATTCTTTTACATATAATTTAGTTCATTACTTTGAAGAACTCGGATGTGATGTAACTGTAAAAAGAAACGATGAAGTTAAAATGAGTGAAATTGAAAAATTTGAATTTTTAGTTTTATCACCTGGTCCTGGAATTCCAGACGAAGCCGGTGAATTAAAAAATATAATTTCTCGATTCGGATCTAACAAAAAAATTTTAGGAGTATGTTTAGGTCACCAAGCAATAGCTGAAGTTTATGGCGGAAGACTTAAAAATCTATCTGAAGTTTATCACGGAGTTGATAGTGAAATTCAGTTAACTAAAGACCACTACTTATTTAATGATTTAAATAAACCATTAAACGTTGGAAGATATCACTCTTGGGTTGTTGAAGAACCTGTTCCTAATTGTTTAGAAATTCTAGCCTATGATGATAAAAATCATATTATGGCTTTAAAACACAAAGAATATAATATTACTGGAGTTCAATTTCACCCAGAGTCAATACTAACTAGTCAAGGAAAAGAAATGTTAAATAATTGGTTAAAATATAGCTGATGAAAGATATAATCAATAAGCTCATTTCGCATAAAACTTTGTCTAAAAATGAAGCAAAAAGTATTTTAATTAATATCTCGAGCGGAAAATTCAACAGCAGTCTTATAAGCTCTTTTTTAACTGTGTTTATGATGAGAAATATCACCTTGGAAGAACTTCAGGGTTTTAAAGAGGCTCTTCTTGAATTATGTGTTAAAATAGATTTAAGTGAATACAGCACTATTGATTTATGTGGCACTGGGGGAGACAATAAAGATACTTTTAACATTTCGACTTTATCGGCATTTATCACATCTGGGGCTGGAGTAAAAGTTACTAAACACGGTAATTATGGAGTTTCATCAACTTGTGGATCAAGTAACGTTCTTGAAAATTTAGGAATTAAATTTTCCAATGACGTCGAATTTCTTAAAACATGTATTGAAAAGTCTGGAATATGTGTTTTACACGCTCCTCTTTTTCATCCTGCAATGAAACACGTGGCTCCAATTCGAAGAGAACTAGGATTAAAAACATTTTTCAATATTTTAGGGCCACTTGTGAATCCTTCATTTCCAAAAAATCAAATAGTCGGAGTTTTTAATTTAGAACTAGCAAGATTATATTCTTATTTATTTCAAAAAACTAAAAAAAATTATTCTATAATTTTTTCACTTGATGGTTATGATGAAATATCTCTAACTGGTTCTACAAAAATTATTTCTAGAAAAGAAGAAAACATATACTCACCTGAAGACTTAGGCTTTAAAACTTTAACTCAAAAATCAATTAACGGAGGAAAAACAATTGAGGAATCTGCTAAAATTTTCATGAATGTTTTGAGTAATAATGGAACAAGTTCACAAAACAATGTAGTTATTGCGAATTCTGGTCTAGCAATTTCAACTGCCCTTGGAATATCAATTAATGAAGGAATAGAAAGGGCAAAAGAATCGTTAATTTCAAGAAAAGCTCTTGAATCATTTAATAATCTAAAAAAAATTAGTGGTTCATGACAATTTTGGAAAAAATAATAACTTCAAAAATTGAGGAAGTTAAAATTCTCAAAAAATTATATTCATACAGTGAAATTGAAAAAAGATTTTTTTTCAATAGGAAAACTAAATCTTTAAAAAGAAGACTTGAACTAAGTAATCATGGCATTATTGCTGAGCATAAAAGAAAATCGCCCTCTAAGTCTGTTATTAATAGTAATGTAAAACTGGACGAAGTTATTTTAGGCTATGACATGGCAAATGTTTGTGGTATTTCTGTTTTAACAGATGAAAAATATTTTGGGGGTAGTATAAATGATTTAGTAAAAGCTAGAGAATTAACTGAAATCCCTATCATTCGAAAAGAATTTATTATTGATGAATTTCAAATTTTGGAGGCTAAAGCATCTGGAGCTGATGTCGTTTTATTAATTGCTGCTTGTTTAAATGATAATCAAATAAAAAATCTGAGCGAATTTGCTAAAGGACTAAATCTTGAGGTTTTGGTTGAAATACATAATAATCAAGAACTTGAAAAATGTTTGTTGAGCTCTGTTGATATTATTGGCGTCAATAACAGAAATTTAAAAACATTTAAAGTCGACATAGAAAACAGTATAAATTTGTCCAAATTAATTCCAGAAAATTTTTTAAAAATTTCAGAAAGTGGAATTTCTTCAGCTAAAGAAATTTCAATTTTAAGAGAGCATGGTTTTAAAGGATTTTTAATTGGTGAAACATTTATGAAGGAGAAGAATCCTGCAAAAGAAGTTTTAAAAATGATAAATGAAATAAAATGAAATTAAAAGTATGTGGGATGAAATATTCTCAAAACATAACTGAAATAGAAAATCTTTTTCCAGACTTAATGGGTTTCATTTTTTATGAAAAATCTAAAAGATTTTTTAATCAACCTGAAATTAATTTAAATAATAAAGTAAAAAGAGTTGGAGTTTTTGTTAATGAAAATATTCAAGAAATAAAAAACAAAATAAAAAAATACAAACTTGATTATGTTCAATTACATGGAGAAGAAAATGTGAATTTTTGTCATTCATTAAAACCCTTTGTCAAGATCATAAAAGTTTTTAAAATAGATTATAATTTTAACTTCAAAAAAACTGAAGAATTTGAAGAGGTTTGTGATTATTTTTTATTTGATACAAAATCACAACTACATGGCGGGAGCGGCAAGAAATTTGATTGGGATTTATTAAAAAATTACAATTGCAAAAAAGATTTTTTTTTAAGTGGAGGAATTGATATTGGAGATATTGAGGAAATAAAAAAAATAGTTAATAGCTATCCAATTGCTGGAATTGATGTCAACAGTAAATTTGAACTAGATAATTTAGAAAAAGATAAAAAAAAAATAAATTTATTAATTAAAAAATTACGTTTATGATTAATACATATAATGTTAATAAAAAAGGTTATTATGGAGATTTTGGTGGAGCTTACATCCCTGAAATGATGTACGCTAACATTGAAGAGTTAAGAACTAAATATTTGAAAATTTGTTCTGAGGAAAAATTTCAAAAAGAATTTAATGATCTTTTAAAACAATATGTTGGAAGACCAACGCCATTATATTATGCAGAAAGATTATCACTTAATTATAATACCAAAATTTATTTAAAAAGAGAAGATTTATGTCACACTGGAGCACACAAAATTAATAATACAATTGGTCAAATATTACTTGCAAAAAGACTTGGAAAAACAAGGATAATTGCAGAAACTGGTGCAGGTCAACATGGAGTTGCCACTGCCACAGTCTGTGCTCTTATGGGTATAAAATGTATAATTTACATGGGTGAAGTTGACATAAGTAGACAAGCACCAAATGTTGCTAGAATGAAAATGTTAGGAGCTGAGGTTAAACCTGCAATTTCAGGTAGTAAAACCCTAAAAGATGCAACAAACGAAGCAATTAGAGATTGGATTAATAATCCTATTGATACTCACTATATAATTGGATCAGTAGTTGGCCCTCATCCCTATCCTGATATGGTCGCCAGATTTCAATCAGTAATAGGAGATGAGGTTATGGATCAATTAAAAAAAATGGAAGGTTCTGAAAATCCTAATTATGTTATTGCATGTGTGGGTGGCGGAAGTAATGCCGCTGGATTATTTTACCCCTATCTTGATAATGAAAATGTCAAAATTATATGTGTTGAAGCTGCTGGAAAGGGAATTGATACTGGAAAAAGTGCAGCTACTTCTATTTTAGGAAAAGAAGGTATTATTCATGGTTCTAAAACTTTACTTATGCAATCTTTTGATGGACAAATTACTGAACCGTATTCAATTTCGGCGGGACTAGATTATCCTGGTGTAGGTCCTATGCACGCTAACCTATATAAAACTAAAAGAGGTGAATTCATTTCAATTACAGATAAAGAAGCCATGCAGTGGGGTTTAAATTTATCAAGACTTGAGGGAATTATCCCTGCCATTGAAACTTCACATGCATTTGCTGTTTTGGATAAGAAAAAATTTAAGAAAGACGATGTTTTAGTTTTTAATTGTTCTGGAAGAGGCGATAAAGATCTAGACACATACATAGATTATTTTAAACTATAATATGAATAGAATAAATAAAGTTTTAGAGGAAAAAAATAATATTCTATCAATTTATTTCACAGCAGGATTTCCAGAAATTGAGGATACTGAAAAAATCATTTTAAAATTAAGTGAATGTGATGTTGATATGGTAGAGATTGGCTTACCTTTTAGTGATCCCCTTGCTGATGGACCAACAATTCAAGAAAGTTCAACAATTGCACTAAATAATGGAATGAATACAAAAAAACTATTTATTCAATTAAAACACATAAGAAAAAAAACCAATATTCCCCTTATAATCATGGGTTATTTCAACCCTATTTTACAATTTGGAATTGAAAATTTTTGTAAAGAATGTGAATTAACAGGTATCGATGGATTAATAATTCCGGATCTTCCAGTTGATGTTTTTAAAGAAAACTATCAGTCGCTTTTCAATAAACATAAGCTTCTTAATATGTTTTTGATATCTCCTCAAACCAGTGACGAAAGAATACGATTTATTGATAAGGTTTCAAATGGATTTATTTACATGGTTAGTAGTTTTAGCATAACAGGTGCTGTTAATTCTTTTGGGAAAAATCAAATAGATTATTTCAAAAGGATTAATAAAATGAATTTAAAATCTAAACTATTAATTGGTTTTGGAATCAGTAACAAAAACACATTTAATGATGCCGTAACTTACAGCAAAGGAGCTATAATTGGATCGGCTTTCATCAAATTTTTAAAAACAAATAAAATTCAAAATATTAAAAGTTTTATCGATCAAATAAGAGGATGATTATCTAACAAAAACCAATTCATTTGAATTAAGGCTTTCTTGTTCATCGTAATAATATCCTCCATAATCAAACCCTTTTAAATCATTTACTGAATTAATATCATTATCAAGAATGTACCTTGTCATTAATCCTCTAGCCTTTTTAGCATAAAAAGAAATGATTTTTAATTTTCCATTTTTAAAGTCTTTAAAGATGGGTGATGTCATTTTAACTTTTAAAGATTTTTTGTCAATAACTGAAGAATATTCGTTGCTTGCTAGATTCACAAAAATTTCATTTTCGACTAGTTCGTCATTTAAAAAATCTGTTACCTTTTTTTTCCAAAACTCATATAAGTTTTTCGATTCCTTTATTTTTATTTTTGTTCCCATCTCAAGTCGATAAGCCTGCATTAGATCAAGTGGTTTTAAAATCCCATATAAACCAGAAAGAATTCTTAAAGAAGATTGAGCTTTACTAATTTTAGAATCATCCAATGAAAAAGCATCTATTCCATTATAAACATCTCCATCAAAAGTAAATAAAGAGGGTCTTGAATTGCTGTTTGTAAATGGTGTGTTGAACTCAACATTTCTCCTCCAATTTAATTCAGCAATTTTATCTGATATTTTCATTAGTTCTTTTAACTGTGAAGGATTTTTTTTCTTTAAATTTTCGTTAATAATTTTAGAATCTTCTATAAAAACAGGTAACGAAAAACTATTGGTAGGTAAATCTTTTTCAAAATTTAAAGATTTAGCTGGAGAAATAATTATTTTCATATTCAACTATTGAAATTTAATATCAAATTTAAAAAATTAGAATTATTTAGAATAATTTCTCCACTTTTTCAAACAATTTTGAAAATCTTGTGGAAGCTCAGTTTCAAAATATAATTCCTTGTTTGTAACTGGGTGAATAAATCCAAGTGATTTTGCATGTAAGGCTTGTCTAGGCATTATATCAAAGCAGTTTGAGACAAATTGTTTGTATTTATTAAAAATTGTACCCTTTAATATTTTGTCTCCCCCATATCTTGAATCGCTGAAAATTGGGTGTCCAATGTGTTTCATATGGGACCTTATTTGATGAGTTCTTCCAGTTTCAAGTTCACATTCCAATAGAGTTAAATAATTAAACCTTTCAATAACTCTAAAATGTGTAATCGCTTTCTTTCCAAAATTTTCATTTTCTTTTGGAACACTCATGATTAATCTATTTTTTGGATCTCTTGCTAGATTTGCGTTTACAGTTCCTTTTTCATCAGCAACGATACCCCAAACTAGTGCTAAATACTTTCTTTTTGATGTTTTTAAATAGAATTGTTTTGCCAAATCAGTCATTGAACGTTCATCTTTAGCAATGACTAAAAGACCACTTGTGTCCTTATCTATTCTATGAACTAAACCAGGACGCCCATCACTATTAAATGGTAAGTTTTTAAAATGATATATTAAACCATTAAGAAGCGTTCCGTTGTAATTTCCATGACCAGGATGAACAACCAATCCAGCAGGTTTATTTACGACAAGTAAATTTTCATCTTCAAATAAAATATCTAAATCCATTTTTTCACCAACTAATAAATTCTCGTATGGTGGATGAGAAAACATAACCTTTACTATATCTCCGGGTTTGACCTTGTAATTTGATTTTACTATTTTATCATTGACGTATATGGATCCTTCCTTTGCAGCATTTTGAATTTTATTTCTTGTTGCGTTCTCAACTCTGTTCATCAAATACTTATCAACCCTCAAAGGCTCCTGGCCTTTATCAGCTATAAACTGATAATGCTCAAATAAGTCATTTTCTAGAACTTTATCTTTGATCATTCCTTGTTTTCTGAAATTTGACCATTTCCCAAAACTAGATCAATTTTAGATTTTTTTGGGACCATATCACCTTCACTAATTTCGTTACCATCTATAAATATTTTTAGAACCATATCTTTTCCAATATTATCTTCATAAGTGATTTCTCCAACTTCTAAATCCGAAGCTAATAAAGAAGAAACAGCACTTCTCTGAGTTATTTGAGTAATTTTTGGCATTGATACTTTTCCATAATTACTTGGATTTAATGTCAAATATATTTTTCTATTTTTTTTTACCTCAGAATTTGATTTTGGTATCTGCTCAACAACAGAAAATTTAGGGAAATCTGGATTGTATAATGCTGAGTCAATTACAACATAATTTAATTTATTATCATTTAAGATCTGAATTGCTTTGTCAAATTTAATTCCTGTTAAATCAGGGACATTAATATAATTATTGTGATTTGTTGAAATTTTTAAATAGAAAAACAAAACGATTAATAAAAATGATACTATTGCAAATGATTTAATCACTTGCTTAAAAAAAAACTTGCTAATCAAATACTTTGTAAAATTCATAAAAATTACAATAGGCTTCAAAGATATAAAATAAGCTTACTAATATAATTTTTACAAAAAATAAATGATATTTTTGTTTTCATGAAAAAGAATGTAGCTGTTATGATGGGTGGATACTCTTCTGAAAAAAACATTTCCATTAAAAGTGGTGAAGTTATTTTTGAGAACATTGATAGATCTTTATTTAATCCCTTTAAAATAATAGTTGAAACCAATGGTTGGTTTTGCATAGGGAAAAATAATTCTAGACATGAAATTTCCCTTGATGATTTTTCCACAAATATTGATCACCTAAAAATTAATTTTGATGTTGCTTTTATTATAATTCATGGATCACCAGGTGAGGATGGATTAATTCAATCTTATTTTAAAATGAAAAATATTCCTTTTACTGGAAGTGACCATCACGCATCTTCCCTTTCATTTAATAAAAGAGATTGTATATCTGTCCTAAAAAAACATGATATCCCATCAGCTGAATCAGTACATTTAAATTCGAACGAAAATTATTCAATAGATAAGATTATTGAAAAATTAAATCTTCCATGTTTTGTTAAGGCTAACAGGTCAGGCAGTAGTTTTGGAGTTTTTAAAGCCAAAACAAAAAAAGAATTAGATCATTATATAAATGAAGCGTTTAAATTTGATAATGAAATTTTAGTTGAATCTTTTTTAGATGGAGTTGAGGTTTCGGTTGGTGTTATGAAATTTAAAAATAAAATTAAAGTTTTTGGAATAACTGAACTTGTTACTGAAAATGAGTTTTTTGATTATGATGCAAAATATAACGGAAACTCAAAGGAAATTACTCCGGCAAGAATTTCCGAAAAGCAAAAACAATTAGTTTCTGAATTATCATTAAAAATTTATAATAAGTTAGGAATGAAAGGGTTTACAAGAAGTGAATTTATTTTAATTGGTGATAACGCATACTTTCTTGAAATTAACTCTATTCCAGGAATGACAAATGAGAGTATTTTCCCACGACAAGCTAAATTACTTGGGATTTCAATTAAAGAACTTTGTAGTGATATGCTCACTAGTGCATTATTATAAATTAATCTATCTTTAGTGTATGAGAAAAGCAATTTTTCCTGGTTCTTTCGATCCATTTACCTTAGGTCACTTTGACATATTAAAGAGAAGTCTTCCTCTTTTCGATGAAATTGTTGTTGGAATCGGAGTTAATATTGAAAAAAAAACAATGTTTTCTGTTGCTGAAAGAATTTCATTTATTGAAAAATGTTTTGTTGATGAACCAAAAATTACTGTGAAAAGTTATGATGGTTTAACAATTGACTTTTGTAAAGAAATTGATGCAAATTTCATATTAAGAGGAATAAGAAATAATGGTGATTTTGAATTTGAAAAAGCTATAGCTAGAACAAACAGGAAACTATCCAAAATTGAAACAGTTTTTTTATTAACCTCAGCTAAAACATCTTTCATAAGCAGTAGTATTGTTAGAGATTTGATAAAAAATAAAGGAGATTATCATTTACTTGTTCCTGATTCAGTCAAAGTAAATTAATTTTCAAATAACAATTTAATGTTTTGAAAAGTATTGGTAATATTTTCAATTTTATTTCTTCCTTTCCATTTAACTTTTGAAATTCCCTCACTCAACTCGGGCTTAAATTCACCATCAAAATCAGATCTCATGTTATACCAATGTGTCTCTTTAAGTCGATATTCCTTAGCTTTTTTAAAAATGTGAAAAGTAATTTGATTAAAATTTATAATTTCTAAATTAACAATCCCAGTTTCTTCTTTAACTTCTCTTAATGCAGTTTGATCAATAGTTTCTCCCTTATCCATTTTTCCTTTTGGAAGATCCCATTTATTTCTTCTATAAATAAACAACACCTCATCTTTATTGTTCTTTACTAATCCTCCTCCAGCCTTAACAACTTTGATTTTTTTCTTGAAAGCAGAAATTAATTTATCATGGTTTTTATGAAACAAGTAAATTTTATGATATTTTTTTACAAGCTTTAAAATTTCTTCTATAGAAGTTTTTTTTAAATCGTAAATATTTATTTTGTTTCCAAAAGGAATTTTACTTGTCAAAATAATTAAATCTTGGTTGACAAAAACTTTATACATTTGCTTATATGGTTTTAGATAAATATACTGCAAAAAAAACAGCCGAATTACTTCTTCAAATTAAAGCAATAAAATTAAGTCCAAAAAATCCTTTTAAATGGGCTAGTGGATGGAATTCTCCCATATATTGTGATAACAGGATAATTTTATCTCACCCAAGCATTAGAATTTTTGTCAGAGAACAAATGGTTAAACAAATTGAAGAATTATATGGAAAGCCTGATGTTATTGCTGGAGTTGCAACTGGTGCTATAGGAATAGGTATGCTGGTTGCTGATCTTATGAATCTTCCTTTTATTTATGTACGCCCGAGTTCTAAAAAACATGGTAGAAAAAATCAGATTGAAGGTCAATTTTCTAAATCTCAAAAAGTTGTAGTTATCGAGGATTTAATAAGTACAGGAAATAGTAGTTTAATGGCAATTGATGCTCTAAGATTTGAAGAACTTGAAATTAAAGGTATGTTAAGTATTTTTACCTACGGATTCGATATTTCTTATAATAATTTTAGAGATAAAAAAGTAGACTTCCATTCACTTAGTTCTTATGATTACTTACTAGAACAAGCTCTTGAAATTAAATACATTAGTGATGATGAATTTAAAATTTTAAAAACCTGGAAAAAAAACCCAAATGAATGGTCAATTTAAATTTAAGTTATGAAACTAAACAGTAATTCTACTCATTTAAATATTTCAGATACAACATTGTTTGAAAAGTTATGCGCAATTGAAAATTTTAAGCTAATCATGCCTGAAAACATTTCAAAATTTGAAATTTTAGATCAAAGTACATTAATTTTTTCTTTAAAAGGAATGCCTCCAATCAAATTAATTTTTGGAGAAAAACACTCTCCTTCACTAATAACACTAAATTCTAGTGAATCTAAAATTAACTTCTCATTATCTGCACACATAAAAAAAATTGATGAAAATAATTGTGAGTTTTCTCTTGAATTCAACGGTGATTTAAATCCAATGATTCAAATGATGATTAAAACTCCTCTTCAGTCTTTCATTAATGACTTGTCTAAAAATACATCAAAATTAACTTAATGAGTGGCTTTGCATTGGTTACTGGAGCAAGCTCAGGAATTGGTCTTGAAATTTGTAAAAGTTTAGCAAAAAGAGGTGTAAATATAATTTTAACCTCACGATCAGAGAATAAACTGCAAAGAATTTCTGAGGAAATTAACTCAAAATACCAGGTTAAAACTGCATATTATCCCTGTGATTTAGCAGACGATAAAGGGCCGCAAAAAATTTACGATTACTGCGAATCAAAAAAATTTAAAGTTGAAATTTTAGTTAATAACGCAGGATATGCACTACCAAACTCATTTGAAGAAAATTCAGTAGAGGATGAAGAAAAATGTATTCGAGTACTTGGTACATCTGTAATCTCATTGACAAAATTATTCTTAAGAAAAATGTTAAAAAATGGAGGAGGAAAAATTATGATTGTCTCATCTGTTGCGGCATTTGCTCCTCCTGCTGCTATTCAGGTATTATATGGGCCAGTGAAAACTTTCATGAACAGATTTAATGATGCTTTAAATATTAACTACAATAAAAAAGGAGTTACTTCTACTGCGTTGTGTCCAGGATATACAGTCACTAATTTTCACACAGCAAGTGGTGTTCAAGATGAAATGGATAGTGTACCTGGATTTTTAAAAAAATCCGCATCAAGAATCGCTGAAGAAGGAGTCAAAGGAATGTTTAAAGGAAAAAAAGTAGTTGTTCCAACCATGACTTGGAAAATAATAGTGTTTTTGATTAAACTAGTCCCTCAATTTATTTTTGATTTTCTTTCTAAAATATTAGCACCTGGTAGATACGAAAGTTTAAAAAATTGATATTCCCCAAATTGTCAAAATAGCCCATAAAATATACTTTACTAATTTTCCTAAAAGCATCCATATCGATACTTTAAGAAAATTAACTCTAAAAAATCCCAAACTTATAGCAAGTGGATCACCTATGATTGGAAGGCTACAAAAAAAGGCACCAACAGTACCCCATTTATCAATTTTTGTTTTAAAACTTAGTATTTTTTCTTTTTTAATTCTAAAATATTTTTCTACGAAACTCCACTTTCCTAAAGTGCCTAAAAAATAGCTGCTTAATCCTCCAAGCCAATTTCCAATTGTTGCTATTATAATACTTAAATTAAAGTCGTATCCCTTTGCTAAAAGAACACTTAATACTATTTCTGAGCTTAGGGGAATAATTGTAGCGCCCAAGAAACTTGCTAAAAACAAACCCAAAAAACCCCAATCTGCAAAAGACTCCATAAGTTAATATATCATTTTAACTTCATCAAAATTGTAGTTTTGAACTTTACCATTTTTTTTTAAAATGTTTATAGTTCCATCCGAACTAACAGATTTAATTTTTCCAATAAATTCTGAGTTATTAAACTTAAAACATGATTCATAATTTAAACGATATAAATTTTGATTATAATAATTAAGTGTTTCATCGAAAACTGAATTTAAATTTAATAACTCATATAAATAGTTGTGTCGTGTTAAGGATTGAATAAATAAATTAGATATTCCATCTAGTTCATAATTTACATTTGAAATTAATTTTAATGATGATGCATAAGGGAGCCCACTAAATTTCTCTTGATTTACGTTTAATCCAAAACCAATGATAATATTTTCAATTTTATTACCTTTTACTTTTAATTCAATTAAAATTCCACAAATTTTTTTATTTCCTGACATAATGTCGTTAGGTAATTTTATTTTGATGTCAGGAATGTGTAGTGATTTTAAAGTGTTAAAAATAAATACTGAAAATATTACATTAATTTTGAATTGATCTTTTACATCTAAATTTTTTGGAAATATTTTAATGGAAAAAGCCAAATTCTTTCCTGGTTCACTGACCCATTTGTTACCACGCTGACCTTTACCTCTGTGTTGGTTGTAAGTGTATGCAACTTGAACGTTATTGAAATCAGCACTTTTTAAATAATCATTAGTGGATTCAATGGCATCAAGTTTGATTATATTCATTTGTAAATTTAAATTATTAATAAAACTAAAATAGTAGCATTAATTATCCTAAATTTATGTTTAAATAAAATGAAATTTGAGTACAGATAATTTAATTTCTAATGTAATTGAAGGAATTGAAAATGTTAAAGGAGAAGAAATTAACATTTTAGATTTAAGATCGATTGAAAATGTTGCTTGTAAATATTTCATAATTTGTACAGGTAACTCCTCTACTCAAGTCAATGCCATTACAAGTTCAGTAAGAAAATTTGTAAGCAAAGAATTATCTGAAAAACCATGGCACATTGAGGGTCTTGAAAATTGTAAATGGGTTTTAATTGATTATGTAGATGTTGTGGTGCATGTATTCAATAGAGAAACGAGAGAATTTTATAAATTAGAGGAACTTTGGGAAGAAGCAGAATCTACCCTAGTTGAAACAAAATATTAAAATGAAAAACACAAAACAGCCAGCAAATAAACCTAAATTAAGTTCATATTGGATATACGCAATAGTGATTTTATTTTTTGCAAGTACCTATTTTGTTGGAGGGGATAACAATTCAACCGCCTCAAAAAATATAAATATTTCTAGTTTTGAAAGGTTTTTGAATAAGGGTGAAATCAAAGAAGTCACTGTAATCAATAAAAATCTTGCTCAGGTTACTTTAAATAGAGACGCACTAAATAGTCCCGATCATAAAAACGCTAATTCAGTAAATTTTTTAGGACAAAAAAATATTAACGGCCCTCATTATATTTTCGAAATTGGAAATTTAGAATTATTTCAAAATAAACTTGAACAAGCTGAAAAAAAGGGAATCCAATTCAGCTATAATTTTAAAACTATTGAAAACAAATGGTTTGACGTTCTTTTAAGTTTTCTTCCTCTATTGATATTAGTTGGTCTTTGGATTTTTTTTATGAGAAGAATGTCTGGCGGTGGTGCTGGAGGTGGATCTCAAATTTTTAGCATTGGTAAATCAAAAGCTAAGTTATTTGATCAAAATAGTAATATTAAAGTAACATTTAAAGATGTTGCTGGACTTGAGGGTGCGAAAGAAGAAGTTCAAGAAATTGTTGATTTCTTAAAAAACCCAACAAAATACACTAAACTCGGTGGTAAAATTCCTAAAGGTGCACTTCTCGTTGGTCTTCCAGGAACAGGGAAAACATTATTAGCTAAAGCTGTTGCCGGGGAAGCTAAAGTTCCATTTTTCTCTTTATCGGGATCTGATTTTGTTGAGATGTTTGTTGGAGTTGGTGCATCAAGAGTTAGAGACTTATTTAAGCAAGCGAAAGAAAAATCACCTGCAATAATTTTTATTGATGAAATTGATGCAATTGGAAGAGCCAGAGGTAAGAGTAATATGACTGGAGGAAATGATGAAAGAGAAAATACTTTAAACCAATTATTAACAGAGATGGATGGTTTTGGTACTAACACCAATGTTATCGTACTTGCTGCAACAAACAGAGCTGATGTACTGGACAAGGCATTAATGAGAGCTGGTAGGTTTGATCGTCAAATTTATGTTGATTTACCAGATGTTAGAGAGAGAAAAGAGATTTTTGCAGTTCATTTAAAACCAATTAAAACAACCAAAACATTAGATACTGATTTTTTAGCTAAACAAACACCTGGTTTTTCTGGGGCTGATATTGCAAATGTTTGTAATGAAGCAGCATTAATAGCAGCTCGAAAATCTAAAAAATCTGTCAATAAACAAGATTTTCTTGATGCTGTTGACAGAATTGTTGGTGGATTAGAAAAGAAAAATAAAATTATCACTGAAAATGAAAAGAAAACAATAGCGTTTCATGAAGCTGGACATGCTACTGTAAGCTGGTTCTTAGAACACGCCGCTCCCTTGGTGAAAGTCACTATAGTCCCAAGAGGACAATCTCTTGGTGCTGCCTGGTATTTGCCTGAAGAAAGACAAATTGTTAAGCCTGAACAGATTCTTGATGAAATGTGTGCTGCTCTTGGAGGAAGAGCTGCTGAAAAAGTAATGTTTAATAATATTTCTACTGGTGCCTTAAGTGATTTAGAAAAAGTTACAAAGCAAGCTAGATCTATGGTTACTGTTTATGGTCTAAACGATAAAATAGGAAATCTTACTTATTATGATTCAAGCGGACAAAATGATTATGGATTTACTAAACCATATAGTGATGTAACAGCTCAAGTTATCGATAGAGAAATATCAAATATTATTGAAACTCAATATCAAAGAGCAATAAAGCTTTTGAAAAAGCATAAATCTAAACTAATCGAACTAGCTAATTTCCTGCTTGAAAAGGAAGTTATTTTCAAAGAAGATTTAGTTAGAATTTATGGAGAAAGACCATTTGATCCCAAAGAATTAGCAAAGAAAAAATAATTATCTATAATTATTAACATTTACTTTTTAAGCAGTAAGTTTTTTTATCTTTATCGAGGAAAAAAAAAGGTTTGAAGAAATTCATAAAATCATTTTTCAATAATCCTTCTAACGATAATCAAGAGGAAGTTGAATCGGGTAAATATATGCCCAAGAAAGAAGACCCCATTGAGCAAAGATTTTCTTTTAAATTCACTCAAAATGGTGGTAAATTTCTCTATTGCGAAAATAAATCGGAATGTGACGATTTTTTTTCTAAAATTCTTGAAGAAAATAACTGGAAAGATGTGGAGATTTTATGCTATGATGATTCCCTTTTGGAATTATTTTCCAATAAGTCAGAACTTATTGTTTCTAAAACTAACTTAAACTCAAAATTTTTTCTTACAACATGTGAATTTCTTGTTGCAAAAGATGGTAGTTTATTGATTTGTGCAGAACAAATTAAATCTCACAAGGTTAGTGATCTCCCTCAAAATTTTATCGTTTTTGCAAAAATTAGTCAGTTCACAGAAACATTAAGTTTAGGACTTAACGGAATTAAAAGTAAGTATCCCCAGAATTTACCTACTAACATCACCACTATTAAAAATTTTAATAGTGATGAAAATGAAAATACTAATTTTCTTACCTACGGAAGCTCAGCAAAAAATTTATATTTGCTTCTTCTTGAAGATTTATAAAAATGAAAGAATTTTACACAAGATCTTTAACTGCAATAGCATATGCAAGTGTGTTACTTCTTCCATTATTTTATAACGAGTATCTTTTTTATGGCATAGGATTTATTTGCAGTTTAATATTAGTTTTTGAATTTATTAAACTTGTGTCAAATTATAATCATAAATTTTTATCAAGGGATAACGGAAAATCATATTTTATATTATATATGACTTTTCCTCTTTATATCTCATTATTTATATTATCTGAAAATAAAATTTTTGAATTAATTTTTTTATCACTTATTGTTTTTACCAACATAATTTTGGGAATTTCTTTAATTAAGAAGAAGTTGTTTTCATTTTCAATTTTCAAAAATAGATTTATTGGACACTTTTATTTGGTAGGATCTCTTGTAATTTTCTTTTCATTACCCAAAATTTTTGGTGAATACAACCCTTACATAGTATTAGCATTTTTATCCTTAATATGGATTTCAGACTCGGCAGCCTATGTTTTTGGAGTTACTTTTGGAAAAAGGCCACTTTTTAAATCCGTATCTCCCAAAAAAAGTATTGAGGGTTTTATTGGAGGATTAGTATTTTCTATAATACTTTCTATCGTATTTTTTAAATTTATGATGCTTGAAATTTCATTCTATCAGTGGATTATTATTGGGGTTCTAACCGGCTGCTTAGGAACACTTGGAGATCTAGTGCAATCTTTGTTTAAAAGAGAAGCAGGTGTTAAAGATAGCGGAAATTTGCTTCCTGGTCATGGAGGTTTATACGATAGAATGGATAGTATTATATTTGCGGCACCAATTATATATTTAACACTAACAATTTTTAATTATGTTTCATAAAGAAGGGCACAATATTATTGCGATTTCATTTATTTTAATTGCCTTAGTAAACGTTATTTCAAGAAATTTTATAGATAATTCAACAATTAATTACAACATAGGAATTATAACAATTGTAATATTAGTTTTAATTCTTCAATTTTTCAGAAACCCAAAAAGAGTTGCTATTATTGATGACAACATAATTTCATCACCGGTTGATGGAAAAGTTGTAGCAATTGAAAAAGTTTTCGAAAAAGAGTATTTTAAAGATGAAAGAATACAGATTTCTATTTTCATGTCACCTATAAATGTTCATGTTACAAGATATGCATTGAGTGGTAAAGTTAATTTTAGTAAATATCATCCTGGTAAATATTTAGTAGCATGGCATCCAAAATCTTCAGAGAAAAATGAAAGAACGACCGTGGTAGTGGAAAATAAAGTTTTTGGTGAAGTTTTATATAGACAAATAGCTGGAGCTTTAGCAAGACGAATTGTAAATTATGCAAAAGTGGGAGAAACAGTTTTACAAGGTACAGACGCGGGTTTTATAAAATTTGGGTCTAGAGTCGATTTGTTTCTTCCTTTAGATTCAAAAATTAAAGTTGAAATTGATCAAATTGTTATAGGAGCTGAAGATATAATTGCTGAAAAGTAAAAACTATTTTTTTAATTTACTTTTTAAAATTTCAATTTTAGCTAAAGTGTCTTTTTCCTTACTAAGTTCGTTCTCCAATACATTCTTAGGAGCGTTTTCTACAAAACGTTTGTTGTTAAGCTTAGATTGAATAGACTTTAAAAATCCTAAATTATAATTTAAATCCTTTTCAATTTTTGAAATATCTTCAACATCATTGGAAAGATTGTTTACATGAAATTCATTACTTCCAATTATAAACGAGATAGAATTATCTAATTTTTTCGAAAAATCGTTGCTTAATATGGAATTTGAAAGTTTTAATATTATAGATGAAGATTTTTTTTCGAATTTAGCTTTTGAAAAAAATGTTAATTTTTCTTTAAAAGAAATATTTTTCTCTTTTCTGTATTTTCTAATACCGCTAATTAGCTCTTTAATTTTTTCAAAATTGTCTATTACTAAACTATTAGATTCACTTATTTCGGGCCAATTTGAAATTATTAACGAATTTTCAGAATCAGATTTGATATTTGACCAAATTTCCTCAGTGATAAATGGCATAAAAGGGTGCATAATAGTCAAGCACTTTTTGAAGAATTCTAACGAACTTTTATGAGTATTAAAATCTAAAGGTTGTTTAAATCCAGGCTTTACTATTTCGAGATACCAAGAACAAAAATCATCCCAGACAAGTTTATAGATTGACATTAACGCATCAGAAATTCGATACTTATTAAAATGATCCTCGATTTCTTTAAGGGCAAAATTAAATTTATTATCGAACCATTCGACTGCTGACTTAGAGTGATCTGTTTGTATAATATCATTGGAAACAGTCCAAGAACTAATTAGCCTAAAAGAATTCCAAACTTTATTAGAAAAATTCTTTCCTTGTTGACACAAGGACTCATCAAATAATAAATCATTTCCAGCTGGTGCACTTAGCAGAAGTCCAACTCTTACACTATCAGCACCAAAATCTTCAATTAATTTTATTGCATCAGGTGAGTTTCCAAGTTGTTTTGACATTTTTCTTCCCTGTTTATCTCTGACAAGTCCCGTAAAGTATACCGAACTAAAAGGTTTTGAATCTTTGAATTCATAACCAGAAACAATCATTCTTGCTACCCAAAAAAACAATATATCTGGACCAGTTACAAGGTCGTTGGTTGGATAATAGTATTTAAAATCTTCATTATTTGGATTTCTAATTCCATCCAAAACTGAAATTGGCCAAATCCATGAAGAAAACCAAGTGTCTAACACATCTTCTTCTTGAGATAAATCACTTTTTTTAAGGTTTGTGTTACCTGATTCAATTTTTGCTTTTTCTAAAGCTAAATTAATATTTTCAGCAACTACATATTTATCATTTGAATCGCCATAATAATAAACTGGAATCTGGTGTCCCCACCACAATTGTCTTGAAATATTCCAATCTCTAACATTTTCCATCCAATTCTTATATGTATTTTTAAATTTCTTAGGATAAAGTTTTACTTCATCACTCATAACAGCATTTAAAGCGGGCTTAGAAATCTCATCCATTTTAAGAAACCATTGCTCCGAAAGCTTTGGCTCAATTATGCATTTTGTTCTTTCAGATTTTCCAACGTTATTAACGTGATCTTTAGTTGATTTTAAAGCACCTATATTTTTTAATTCCTTAGAAATTTTATCTCTTACATCAAATCTGTCAAGTCCTTTATAATGCAGTCCATAATCATTTAAAGTTGCATCATTATTAAAAATATCTACTATTTCTAAATTATGTTTATCACCTATTATTTTATCATTCTCACTATGGGCAGGCGTTACCTTTAAACAACCTGTACCAAAATCTATATCAACATATTCATCAAAAATTATTGGAATTTCTCTTTCGGATATTGGAACCAATACTTTATGATTTTTTAGATGAGAATATCTCTTATCATCAGGGTTGATTGCAATAGCAGTATCCCCAAAAATTGTCTCAGGTCTTGTGGTAGCTACTGTAATTGATTCATTTAACCCAATAATTTTATAATCAATATAAAAAAGTTTGCTATTAACTTCCTCATAAATTACTTCCTCATTAGAAAGTGTTGTTTGAGCTTCAGGATCCCAGTTAACCATTCTGAATCCCTTGTAAATAAGATTTTTGTTATACAGGTCAACGAAAACTTTAATAACTGATTCAGACATGTCATTGTCTAAAGTAAATTTTGTTCTATCCCAGTCACATGAGCAACCTAATTTTTTAAGCTGTTGTAATATTAAACCTCCATGCTCTTCAGTCCAACTCCAAGCATATTTTAAAAATTCATCTCGGGTCAAGTCAGTTTTATTAATACCTTCATTCTTTAGTTTGTTTACAACTTTAGCTTCAGTAGCTATCGATGCATGGTCAGTCCCAGGTATCCAACACGCATTGTAACCTTTTAACCTTGCTTTTCTAATTAAAATATCTTGAATAGTATTATTAAGCATGTGACCCATATGTAAAATACCTGTAACATTTGGGGGAGGAATTACAATAGTAAATGGAGGTTTTTTATTTGGAGTTGAAGCAAAAAAATTATTATCCATCCAAAATTTATACCATTTAGATTCTAAAGTTTTTGAATCAAAATTTTTTGAAATTTCCATATAATTTTTTTGATTTCTAAGTAAACAAAAGTAATTAACTAAAAAGGATTATAAAAGGTAAGTTGTATTTTTGTAATATATTTAAATTAGATTTATAAATTAATAATTATGATAAAGAAAATAATATTCTCATTCTTCTTTTTTTTTACAATTAACTTAATTTACAGTCAGGATAAATTAGCTGAAATTAAATTCAAAGAAACTATAATTGATTATGGAATTATCGAACATGGAGAGGATGGTAGTAAAATTTTTGAATTTACCAATACAGGAAATGCTCCATTAGTTTTTACTAGAATTTTTTCTTCTTGTGGATGTACAATTCCAAAAAAGCCTGAAGAACCAATTTTACCAGGAGAATCTGGTGAAATTAAGGTTAACTACGATACAAAAAGAACTGGAATTTTTCAAAAAGCTATTACAGTAAGATCAAATGCAAAAACACCCAATGTAATTTTAAGAATTAAAGGTGAAGTTCTTCCAGAACCTGACGAAGAAGAGGAAGAAGAAAATAAAAACAAATAAATATAAATTTTAGTTTTTGGAAAATAATAATGTTTCTCTAAAACCATATAATTCTTTTGGATTAGAAGTTTTTTCTAGAAATTTTAATAGAGCTTCTTCAGAAGGTGAGGTATTAAAATTTCTAAATAAATTTTCAGACTATGATCCTTTTGTGCTGGGTGGTGGTTCGAACATCCTTTTTAAAAATAATATTGTTAAACCTATAATAAAAATTGAAATCAGAGGTATTGAGATTGAAAAAGAAAATGATAATGAAATTTTTATTTCGGTTGGCGCTGGTGAAAATTGGAGTGATTTTGTTGATTGGTGTGTAAAAAAAGATTATGGAGGAATTGAAAATTTAAGTTTAATACCCGGCAATGTTGGAAGTGCACCAATACAAAACATTGGAGCATATGGAGTGGAACTTGAGTCGGTATTTTACTCTTGTAATGCGATTTCTATTGATGAAAAACAATTAAAAAAATTTAAAAATGAAGATTGCCAATTTTCTTACAGAAATTCAATTTTTAAAGAAAAACTTAAAAACAAATACATAATTACAAATGTTGTTTTTAGATTAACTAAACTTAATCACAGACTAAACATTAGCTATAAGCCTTTAAAAGAACTTCTTCATAAAGAGAATATTTCAAAACCAACTATAAAAAATATCTCTGATTTAGTAAAACAAATAAGACAAAGTAAACTTCCTGATCCCAAGGTAATAGGAAACTGCGGAAGTTTTTTTAAAAACCCCATTGTTTCGCCAAAGAAGTTTGAATCTCTTAAACTAAAAGACTCATTGATACCGTATTATTTAATTGATGAAGATAAATACAAAATACCTGCAGCATGGCTAATTGAAAAATGTGGATTCAAAGGAATTATTGATGGAAAAACCGGAACACATAAAAATCATTCTTTAGTTATTATAAATCAAGGAGGGGCAACTGGAAAAGAAATTTATAATTTTTCACAAAAAATAAAAAAATCTGTTTTAAAAAAATTTAATATATTGCTTGAAGAGGAAGTTAATATATTTGAATAATTAAAATGTTATATATAATCACTTTTATCTTAGTTGGTATAGCGTTTGCCGGAATAGCTATCAAAATCATAGTAAAAAAAGATGGGAAATTTGCAGGTACATGTGCTAGCGCTAGCCCTTTCTTAAATAAGGATAATGAGCCCTGTGGTATTTGTGGTAAACTTCCAACTGAAACAGAATGCAAAAACCCCAACATTAATTAAATTTTGCCTGATAAAAGCATCATTAACAAACAGATAGAACTTGCAAAAGAAAACAACCAAAATGCATTTAGTTATTTAATGAATTGTTTTTGGGATGATGTTTACAATTATCAACTAAAACGCACAGGAAATGAAATTGATTCTGAGGATATAACAATTGAAAGTTTTGCTAAGGCTTTCAATAAAATAAGTTCATTTGATTCTAAATACGAATTTAAAACGTGGCTAATTACAATTTCTAAAAACTTACATATTGATAAGGTTAGAAAAAACAAAAACAAAATTGGCATTAATGAATTTAATGAAAAAATCTCTCTGCAAGAAAACTCTCCAAGTCCTGAAGACAAACTAATAAATGAACAAAAATTAATATCACTTAAATCTAAAATAAATAAACTCAAACCCCATTACAAGGAAGTAATTGAGTTAAGATTTTTTAACGAGTTAACTTATAAAGAAATATCATCAAAGCTAAATCAACCAATTAGTAATATAAAAGTTAAAGTTCTTAGAGCAAAAAAAATATTATCTCAACTAATACAAGAAAATGTTTAAACTATTAAAAAAACTGGGGCCAGGTCTGCTCTTTGCTGGGGCTGCAATTGGAGTTTCGCATTTAGTTCAATCAACTAGAGCCGGTGCAGATTTTGGATTCAGTCTTGTTTGGGCTCTAATATTAGCAAATATTATTAAGTATCCATTTTTTCTTTATGGACCAAAATATACAATGGCAACAGGTGAAACATTATTGCATGGATATAAAAAAATGAATACCAATTTTTTAATTGTTTATTTCATCCTTTCAATTGTTACTATGTTCACAATTCAAACTGCAGTAACAATTGTAACTGCAGGACTAGCCATAGAATTATTTGGAATTTCTGATAACATTACTATTTGGGCTATAATTATAACGGTTTTATGCGTCATAATTTTAATTGTTGGTCGTTATAAGTTTTTAGATAACCTTATGAAGTTTGTTATTATATTATTAACTGTAAGTACAGTCATTGCTGTTTTTTTTGCTAGTTTCAATTTTGAGAAGTCTTTTGAATATAGCCAAGTTTTTCCCTCAAGTGAAGTTGGAATTATATTTTTAGCAGCCTTTATGGGATGGATGCCTGCACCATTAGACGTTTCAATTTGGCAATCCATTTGGACATTAGAAAAAACTAAGAAAGAGAAAGAATTTGAAGTAAAAGATGCTTTATTTGACTTTAATACAGGATATATAACTACAATAATTTTAGGGATTAGCTTTCTTTGTCTTGGTGCATTCGTTATGTTTGGAAGTGGTGAAACCTTTTCTGATAGTGGAGGAGAATTTGCAAAACAACTTATTAATCTTTACACAAGTTCAATAGGAAGCGAAGTTTTTCTAATAATTGCTATAGCTGCTTTTACTACTATGTTTAGCACAACCATTACTTGTTTAGATGCCTCTCCAAGAGCTATGAAAATTACCTCCGAACTTTTAAATTTTCCAACATTTAAAAGCTATAACTTTTGGATAATTGCACTTGCTCTGGGAACATTATCAATTTTTATTTTTTTTATTTCTGAGATGGGAACTTTAGTAAAAATTGCAACCATTTTATCTTTTATTACTGCTCCATTTTATGCATACTTTAATTTCAAATTAATTAACAGTAAACATACTCCCAAAAAATTTAGACCAACAAAAAAACTTTATTACTTAAGCATTTTTGGGTTGGTTTTTCTTACATGTTTTAGTTTATGGTATATTACTATTTTATAACTAAAATTTAGTTTTCTGTTTGTATATTTGTTTAGCTATTTAGTATTGTATGATTGACGAATCTTTAGTTGCAAAACCAAAAATTGAAAAAAAACCTAAATGGATTCGTGTCAAACTTCCAACTGGAAAAAAATATACTGAACTAAGATCTTTAGTTGATAAATATAAACTTAATACTATATGTTCATCTGGAAGCTGTCCAAATATGGGTGAATGTTGGGGAGAGGGAACAGCAACCTTTATGATTTTAGGTAATATATGCACAAGATCTTGTGGTTTTTGTGGTGTTAAAACAGGAAGACCTGAGTCTGTGGATTGGGAAGAGCCTGAAAAAGTTGCTAATTCTATCAAAATAATGAAAATTAAACATGCTGTTTTAACCTCAGTTGATAGAGATGATTTAAGAGATATGGGTACATTAATTTGGACAGAAACAGTTAAGAGTATTAGAAGAATAAGTCCAGAAACTACTCTTGAAACTCTTATTCCTGACTTTCAAGGTATTGAAAAACATTTAGATAAAATAGTTGATGTCAATCCTGAGGTTGTTTCACACAATATGGAAACTGTCAGAAGACTTACAAGAGAAGTTAGAATTCAAGCAAAATACGATAGAAGTTTAAAAGTATTATTCTACTTGAAAGAAATGGGAATAAACAGAACTAAATCAGGAATTATGTTAGGATTGGGTGAAAAGGAAAATGAAGTTTATGAGACACTTGAAGATCTTAAAAAAAATAATGTTGATATCGTGACGCTTGGTCAATATCTACAACCCTCTAAAAAACATCTTCCAGTTAAAGAATTTATATCCCCTGATCAGTTCAAGAAGTACGAGATTTATGCAAAAAATTTAGGATTTAGACATGTTGAAAGCGGTCCACTCGTAAGATCTTCATATAAAGCTAAAAAACATATTACATAGTAAAACTTCGCTGTAATACAGAATCAAACTTTTCTTCATCTCCGATAAATTTAGTTTCAATTTCTAAATAGGACCACTTATTTTTTCTTTCCAAAAATTGTATTTTTTGAAAATCTTTTTCAGTAGTGATTATTAGACTTTCGTTATCACTTTCGATTTTATTTATATCTTCTTGAGTGTAATTATGATGATCTAAGAAATTAACATGTTCATACTCTATATTATTTTGTGAGAAAAATTCAACAAATGATCGACTATTAGCTATTCCAGAAACGATTAAAACTTTTTTATTTTTAAGATCATTTATTTTAAAATTAGCATCTCCCTTCAAAACATTTCCATAATTTATAGAGGTAAAGAAAACATTTTGATGATGGGCTATATTAAGTTTACTTTTGATTTGATTTTTTTTATCTGTTTTTAAGTCTTTCGGAGACTTTGTAACTACAACTATATCCGATCGATTAATTGATTTTTTACTTTCTCTTAAGTTACCAATTGGAAAGATACAATCGTCATAAAAAGGGTCATTGAAAGTAGTTAAAATGATGTTTACATTAGGTATAACTTTTCTATGTTGGAAACTGTCGTCTAAAATAAAAAGATTGGTTCTTTTTTCTTCATTTAGAATTTTTGAAATTGCATTAGCCCTGTTTTTATCTACAGCTACCGTTATATTACTAAATTTTTTAAAAATTTGAAAAGGTTCGTCTCCAATAAGATCAGGTGTAGAATTGCTATCAGCTTTGTAAAATCCTATTGACTTTCTTTTATAACCACGACTTATCAGAGCTATATTAAACCGTTTTGAATATTTTTTAATTAAAAATTCAACAAATGGAGTTTTACCAGTTCCCCCTAAACTCAGATTACCAACTCCAATAATTGTTGAGTTAAAAGAATAAGATTTTAAAAAATTTACATCATATAAAAAATTTCTAAAAGTTGTGATTAAGAAATAAACTAAAGCAAGAGGAAAAAGAAGAATTCTGAACTTATTCATTGTGACTAAATTAAAATTTAATTTGATCATTTAATAATTTTTAACTTTGTTGGATAAATATGAAACTAAAAGAATTAACAGATCAATTAGAAAAGTGGGCTCCATTGAACTCTGCTGAAGAGTTTGATAATGTTGGACTTCTTGTTGGTGAACATGAAAATATAATTAAAAAAGCATTAATTACCATTGACACCACTGATCTTGTTGTTGATGAAGCTATAGAAAACAATTGTGATACAATTATTACTTTTCATCCTATTATTTTTAATGGTTTAAAGAAATTAGCTAACGAATCGTATGTTGAGAGGGTAGTTTCGAAAGCAATTAAAAATAATATCAATATTTATGCTATTCACACCAATCTGGATAATAATCCAAAAGGAGTAAACTTCAAAATATGCGAAAGATTATCATTGATAAACACTTCTTTCTTAATTCCAAAATTTGAAAAAGGCTATGGAATGGGTATGATTGGTGAAATTAGAGAAGAGCTAGATGAAACCGAATTTTTAAACTACATCAAAAGTAGAATGAATGTTAAACATATTAAACATTCGCCATTGATTGGAAAAAAAATAAAAAAAGTTGCTGTTTTAGGTGGATCGGGAAGTTTTGCAATTGAAAATGCGATTGAGTCTAATGCTGATTGCTTTATTACTGCTGACTTAAAATATCACGACTATTTCAAAGCGGACAAAAAAATAATATTGGCTGACATTGGTCACTATGAAAGTGAGCATTATACAAAAGAACTAATTTTAGAATTTCTTAACGAAAAAATTCCTAAGTTTGCGTGCATTATATCAAAATCTAATACAAACCCAGTTAATTATTTCTAATTATGGCAAAAAAAACAGAATTTTCAGTCGAAGATAGGTTGAGAGCCTTATACGATCTTCAGCTCATTCATTCAAGAATAGATAAAATAAGAAGTGTTAGAGGTGAATTACCTTTAGAAGTTGAAGATTTAGAAGATGAAGTTGCAGGACTTGAGGTTAGAATTTCAAAACTTGAAGAAGAATCAAAACAATTTAGCGATGATATTAAAGCTAAAGAAATTGCTACAGAACAAGCTAAGGCAATGATTAAAAAATACAATGAACAACAAAAAAATGTTAGAAATAACAGAGCATTTGAATCATTGAGCAAAGAAATCGAATTCCAAGAATTAGAAATTGAACTTTGTGCAAAACAATCCAAAGAACTACAAGCACAAATTGAGTTGAAAAATCAATCAATTGAAGAAAATACAGAAAAACTTAACGAAAGAAAGGAACATTTAAAACATAAAAAAAATGAGTTAGGTGACATTCTTAAGGAAACTGAAAAAGAAGAAAATGATTTGTTAAAAAAATCAACTGATTTTGAATCAAAGATTGATGAGTCCCTATTAATATCATATAAAAAAATTAGATCAAGCGTAAGAAATGGATTAGCTGTGGTTGCTGTTGAAAGAGGAGCGTCAGCAGGATCTTTCTTTACAATTCCACCACAAGTTCAATTGGATATTGCTTCAAGAAAAAAATTCATAACTGATGAACATAGCGGAAGAATTCTTGTTGATAAAGAACTTGCTGAGGAAGAAAATGAAAAAATGTCAAAATTATTTACTAGTATTTAATTTTAAATTATAAAATTATAAGCCGCTTAATGCGGCTTTTTTTATACAATTTATATTCCTAATTTGTATATGTGATTAAAAAGGTAATTTTTTTAATTTTCTCCTTATTACTATTTGTTATTTTTATAACCTATGGTGATTTTTTTGAATTTAAATTAAATGAAATTCAATTTGATACACTTAAAAAGTCTCTTATAATTTACACTACCCTAACCTTGTTATGTTTTATTATTGGAGAACTTTCAAAAAACTATAGCCAAGTTGATAAAGTATGGAGTATCGCTCCAATAATTTATGTTTGGTTTTTTACTATTCACTCTGAATTTAATTTAAGAATGGTCCTAATGTCTATTCTTGTAACAATTTGGGGAATTAGATTAACATATAATTTTTCAAGAAAAAGTGGCTACAGTATATATTTTTGGAAAGGTGAAGAAGATTACAGATGGAAAATATTAAAACAAAGAGTTCCCATTTTCAATACTAAAATTATATGGTCTCTTTTCAATTTGTCATTTATTTGTTTTTATCAAATGGGACTAATCTTTTTATTTTGTTTACCAATATTAGTAGCATGGCAAGGTCAGGAAAATCCTATTTCTACATTTGATTGGATTATTGCCCTTTTAATGTTGCTATTTATAATTACCGAGTCAGTAGCAGATAATCAACAATACAATTTTCAAACCACAAAGTACAAGAAAATTAAAAACAAACAACCACTGGATGGAGATTATAAGAATGGGTTTTTAACTAAAGGTTTGTGGAATTTTTCTAGACATCCTAATTTTTTTTCAGAACAACTTATTTGGGTAACTTTTTATTTATTCTCAATTTCTGCTACAGGAGAATATTTTAATTGGTCAATCGTTGGGTGTATTCTACTAATTGTACTTTTTTATAATAGTGCAAATTATACTGAAAGTATCAGTGAAGAAAAGTATCCCGCATATAAAAAATATAAAGAAAATGTTCCTATGTTTTTTGGGTTTAAAAGAAAATAAAAGAATTCTTAAAGTTTATGTAAATAAAAAAACCCCAACTAAAGTTGAGGTTAAAAATGTGGGCGCTAAGGGATTCGAACCCCTGACCCCTTGGGTGTAAACCAAGTGCTCTGAACCAACTGAGCTAAGCGCCCGAAATCGAAGGCAAATATAATATAAATATTTAATCAAAGGCTAAATCATTCTTAATATCTTTTTCTACTATTTTAAGATATTTTTCTCTCTTTTTTTGAGACACAAAAGGAACAGACCAAAATTGTCTTGTTTTAGTAAATAATGAAAATCTCCATCCAAAAACAAAAGTATATACACCCATGACCAATCTTAATTTTACAGAGTTTAGATATAGTGTTAATACTGGGATTGCAGGCGCACCATGAGTTACGTATGTTCTCACTTTTTTATTTTTTAAAAATGGTTTTGGATAGGCATACAATTTTGTAATATTTACAAATTCATATGCAAAGCCTGGCTCAAAGACTTCATCAAAAAATATTTCCATTCTTGGAGTTAATCTGAACCACCATACAGGAGATATAAAGTAAATTCTTTCGGACCAAGTGACTAAATCTTGGTACTTTTTTATTAATTTTTTTCTTGGTCTAGTAAAACTATCTCTGTACAAATCAATAACCTCTACTTCTTCATTATTTTTAGATAGGTTATTTTTGACAGTCTTAAAAATACCATCATAACAAAATGATTCAATATTTGGGTGACCTACAATAATTAAGTTTTTCATAATTATATTATAAATTCAAAACTAATGCCATAAATTTAAATTTATTAATATGTTGAAAATAGCTCATGATATTATTTACAAGCATCCACTAGACAAAAACCATAGATTTCCTATGGAAAAGTATGATTTAATTCCTTTTCAATTAATCAAGGAAAACACCTGTAATCCTAAAAATTTCTTCATACCCAAAAATTTAAAAGATCAAGATGTTTTAAATACTCACGAAAAAAATTATTATGAGAGATTATCTTCACTTTGTTTAACTAAGAAAGAAATTAGACCTATTGGATTCCCGATGAGCAAAGAACTAATAATAAGAGAAAAAAAAATAGCACAGGGTACAATAGAATGTTCTAAATATTCAATCAACTACGGAATCTCTATGAACATAGCTGGAGGAACTCATCATGCGTTTTATGACAGAGGAGAGGGTTTTTGTATGTTAAATGATCAAGCTATTGCAGCAAACTATTTACTGAACAATAACTTAGTAAAAAAAATTTTGATTATTGATTTAGATGTTCACCAAGGAAATGGCACAGCTTCTATTTTCAAAAACAACCCTAATGTATTTACTCTTTCTTTTCATGGACAAAAAAATTATCCATTTAAAAAAGAAAATAGTGATTTAGATTATGGATTCGATGATTTTACAAGCGATGATTTCTACTTAAAAAAATTAAAGGAAATTATTCCTAAAACTATTGATAATTTTCAGCCAAATTTTATTTTTTATTTAGCTGGAGTAGATGTTTTAGAGAATGATAAGCTTGGAAGATTATCTCTTTCACTTGAAGGATGCCTGGAGAGAGATAAATTTATTTTAAAGTATTGTAAAAGAAATAATATTCCAGTTCAAGTTAGTATGGGTGGAGGATACTCTATTGATATTGAGGAAATTGTTGAGGCTCATTCAAATACATTTAGGCTTGCTCAAGAAATTTATTTTTAAAAAAATATTTCAAAATCAGACTTTATTCAATTAGACCATTAATATCGTATTGTGATAAAAAATCCCAAATTAACTGTCCAGTATTTTTACCGTTAAAATCATTACTAAACCAAACATGCTCACCTCCAATAATTTTATAGTGTTCAACAGAAACATTATTATCACCATTTTTGTATTTATAACTAACTATTGAAGTGCCATTATCATCAATATTATTTATTATTGGATCAAAATCTGTATTATTAAAATTTACCCAAAAATCAAGAACAGAGTCTACAGAATTATAAACTCCACCTCCATCATAATAATCAGTTGTTCCATGAAGTTTTATAAGTGGGATTGAGTGAGAAGGAGTACATTCCGTTTGAAGCATATAACCTGACACTGAACCAATTGCAGAAATTAAGTTACTCTTGTAGCAAGCTAAAGCATAGCTCATCATACCACCATTAGAATATCCAACGGCATAAACTCTGTTTGTATCAATTAAATTTTCAGATGATAGTTTATTAATTAAGGACTCGACAAACCCCAAATCGTCAACATCACTTTTGTTATCACCTCCATTTAAAGCAGCATTCCAATGAGAAGAACCATCCAAATCAGAACCTTGGGGATATACCAAGATAAAATTCTCTGAATCGGCAATAGGAGTCATATTAGTATAAGACATATATTCACCTGCTAATCCTGAAAATCCATGAAAATTGAGTAAAAGTGGCAATTTTGAAGTACCATCATATCCTTGAGGAGTATAAATAATATATTTTCTTTCTAAACCATTATGAGTGATAGTTTCAATTGGACCATCATATGAGTTACCATCCTTGTCATAACTATCTTTTTCAGATTCATCACTTGAGCAAGAAAAAGAAAAAATTAAAGCAATCAATAAAATAAATTTCTTCATATTTTAATTATTTCAAAAATTGCACCAGAATCATAAAATTTCAGCTACTGTAAAGTTACTTCCACCTATAAAAACTAAATCATTTGTGTTTTGATCCTTTTTAGCTGAGATGTATGCTTCTTTTACAGAACTGTAAAATTTAGAGTTTAGATTATTAATTTTTGAATATGTTTTTATCTCTTTTAAATCAAGTGCTCTACTCACATTTGGAGATGAAAAATAAAATTTAGTCAATTTTGGGAATAATTTTAAGACTTCTTCAAAATTTTTCCCTTTCACAAACCCTAACACAACTCTTAATCTATCAAATTTAATATCCTCTAATTCTTTTAATATTTCATTAAATGCCTCAACATTATGACCAACATCACAAATAATTACAGGTGATTTAGAAAGAAATTGAAACCTACCTAAAATTCCAGTATTTTTTTTAATATTTAATAAGCCATTTTCGATATTTTCATGAGAAATATCAAACTTTTCTAAAAGAGAAATAACTTTAACCACTCCAGCAATATTTTTATTTTGAAATTTTCCTTTTAAATCTGTTTCATAGCTTCTATTTTTTTCAGGAATGTGTACTATTGTATTTAGACTTTTTGATTTTTCTTTGAAAACTTTGAAAGTTTCTTCATTGTACTCACTTACTACCACAGGAACATTTTTTTTTATAATACCTGCTTTTTCATTAGCAATTTTTGATAATGAATCACCTAAAAATTCCTGATGATCTAAACCAACATTGGTAATTAAACTCACTAGTGGATTTATAATATTTGTTGAGTCTAATCTTCCGCCAAGACCTGTTTCGATTACAGCTATATCTACTTTTGATTTTGAAAAATAATCAAAAGCCATAGCTACAGTCATTTCAAAAAATGAAATATTATTTGATGAAAAAAAATCAAAATTATTTTTTATAAAATCTACAACAGATTTTTGATCAATTAATTTTCCGTTAATCTTAATTCTTTCTCTAAAATCTCTTAAATGAGGTGAAGTATATAATCCAACTTTATAACCTGCTTCTTGTAAAATAGAGGACAACATATGAGAAGAGGATCCCTTTCCATTTGTACCTGCTACATGGATTGAATGAAAATTTAGATGTGGATTATCTAAATGATTACAAAGTTTTACAATAGGGTCTAAATTGACCTTATATTTGAAAACGCCATCGACTTGATAAACAGGTAATTGGTTAAAAAGCCAATCAACTGTTTCATCGTAATTCATAAAATTTTAAAGTACAAAGTCTCTTAACAACATAAATGTTCCGTATCCTGAAAGAAATCCGATAAAAGCAAAAATTGCTACTTTTTTCAAATACCAGAAAAAATCGATTTTTTCCATTCCCATTGCCACAACTCCAGCGGCAGATCCAATGATTAGCATGCTTCCTCCAGTTCCAGCTGAGAACGCTAGGGCATGCCATAAAGGATCATCTAATAAGTTAGGGAACATTCCCATTGAGGCAGCTACTAATGGAACATTATCAATAATTGCAGAAAGAAATCCAAATAATATCATAAGTACGTCAGTATTTGGAAATATTTCAGTAAGATCACCAGCAAAATTAAATAGTATTCCTAGAGATTCAAGAGCACCAACAGCCATTAAGATTCCAAGGAAAAATAAGATACTTGGTAATTCAATTTTTGAAAGTGATATATGAACAGGACTGTGATGTGAAGCTGCATCACTATCGGTATCAGTATTAGTTATGTTTTTCTGTTTATTAGAAATTATTTCAGCAATTGTAGATACAAAAGCTAGCGAAAGCATCATACCAACATATGGTGGTAAATGAGTAATAACTTTAAAGAATGGAACAAACAAAATAGATCCTAATCCTAAAAACAACATTTTATTTCCATAGGGATTATGCTCATCTTTAATTTTTACAACATCTAATTCACCTTTGAAAATACTCATCCTTGATGCAATTAAAAAAGGAACAACCATACATACTAGCGATGGAATTATTAAGTATTTAACAAGGTTTATCTCACTAACTTTATTACCAATCCATAACATAGTTGTAGTAATGTCTCCAATTGGAGACCAAGCTCCTCCAGCATTGGCAGCAATTATAATTAAACCAGCATACCATAGCTTTAAACTTCTATCTTTTACTAATTTTTGCAATAATGTAATAAGCACAATTGTTGCAGTTAAATTGTCAATAATTGCTGAAAGAATGAAAGCTAAAAATCCAAAAATCCATAAAATCCTTACCTTACTTCTAGTCTTAATGACTTGTTTTATTCCCGCAAATCCATCGAAATAATCAATTATTTCAACAATAGTCATTGCTCCTAAAAGAAATACTAATATTTCCGCAGTCTTTCCTAGGTGGTGTAAAAGAACTTCTTCAATGTGAGTTGGTTCAAGCTTTAAAAGTTCAAGATTAATATCAAAAACTTCCATGTGGTTCAAAGCTATAATAGCCCATAATATTCCCATCATACCAAGTGCAGGAATTAATTTGTCTAATTTAATAGTATGTTCAAGTGTTATTAAAACATAACCCAATATAAAAACTGATATTATTAATACTTCCATTTTGAAAATTTAGGTTCCAAAAATATAAAAAAATAATTAGTAAATTTTACTTAATATTTATTGTGATATTTTCAGTAATAATTATTAAAAATGATAATTTATCAATAATTAAGCCTAAAATTATCAAGTTAATATATTTTAAAGCTTTGCGTTTAAAGATGAGCACAAAAAAATTTATAAATACTATCTTTGCCAATTCCAATTGATACTTTATGTTACCAAAAAAACAAGGTCTTTATTCACCTGACTATGAGCATGACAACTGTGGTGCAGGATTCATATGCAGTCTGAATGGTGAAAAAACTAATGATATTATTCCTAAGGCACTAAATATATTAACTTGCCTTGAACACAGAGGAGCAGTTAGTTCTGATGGAAAAACTGGAGATGGTGCTGGAATCTTAATTGAAATCCCCCATGATTTTTTTGTTAAACAATGTAATTTTGATTTACCAAATGCTTATGAATATGCAGTAGGAATGGTATTCCTTCCCCAAAAAATAAATCAACTAAATTTTTGTGTAGACATTTTTGAAAAAGAAATAGACAAACAAGGTTTACAAATACTTGGATGGAGAAATGTTCCTGTAAATTCAAAAGTCGTTGGTTCAATTGCTGCTAAAAGCCAACCTGTAATTAAACAAGTATTTGTTGGAAAAGGTAAAAACAAACTTTCAGATATTGAGTTCAATACTAAATTATTTATTGCGAGAAAAATTGCTGAAAACGAAATATATAACAGTGTATTACATCAAAAAAACTATTTCTATTTCTCCAGTTTACACAATAGAACTTTAATATATAAAGGTTTATTAATTCCTGAAGACATTGACAGATTTTATCTAGACTTAAAAGATCCTGAACTTGTAACTAGACTTGCCCTTGTACATCAAAGATTTTCAACCAATACTTTTCCTACATGGGATTTAGCTCAACCGTTCAGATACATGTGTCATAATGGTGAAATAAATACTATAAAAGGAAATGTCACTCGAATGAATGCAAGAGAGGAATTAATGAAAAGTGATTTTATTGGAGAGGATATTAAAAAGGTTTTTCCTACAATACTGAAAGGCAAATCTGATTCTGCTCAAATGGATATGGTTGTAGAACTTCTTCTTACAACGGGTAGATCTCTTCCTGAAGTTATGATGATGATGGTTCCTGAAGCTTGGGAAAAACACAAATCTATGTCTAAGGAAAAAAAGGCTTTTTATGAATTTAATTCAAGCATAATGGAACCTTGGGATGGACCTGCTTCAATTCCATTTACAGACGGAAAATTTATTGGTGCCTTACTTGATAGAAATGGACTAAGACCATCAAGATATACAGTTACAAAAGATGGATACGTAATCATGTCCTCAGAAACTGGAGTTGTTGATATTGAACCTAAAAATATCAAATCCCACGGAAGATTAGAGCCTGGAAAAATGTTTTTAGTTGATATGAATGAAGGTAGAATTGTTGAAGACGAAGAAATTAAAAATCAAATTGTCAATAAATATCCCTATGAAAAATGGATTGATGAAAATGTTTTAAGACTTAAAGACGTTCCATACACCGGAAATAAAACTCCAAAAGAAAAAATTGATTTTGAAACAAGACTTAGAATTTTTGGATATACACAAGAAGATTTAAAAACTATAATTCTTCCTATGTGTAATTCTGGTAAAGAGTCCATTGGTTCAATGGGAACTGATACACCTTTAGCCGTGTTATCAACGAAACCACAGTTACTTTTTAATTATTTTAAACAACTTTTCGCTCAGGTAACAAACCCGCCACTTGATGGAATTAGAGAAGAAATTGTAACAGACACAAGTTTAGGAATTGGAAGTGATTTTAATATTTATGACATTGTTCCTGATCATTGTAAAAAATTACATATACAAAATCCTATAATATCTAATGAAGATTTAGACAAAATTAAATTCATAAAAAACAAGAATTTTAAAGCTGCTTCTGTTAGTGCTCTTTATGATGTAATTAAAGGTCATAATGGAATTGAAGAAGCTTTAGATAAAATGGTGATAGACGTCAACAAACATGTTGACAATGGATGTAATATCATAATAATAAGTGATCGTGGAGTATCTAGAGAAAAAGGAGCAATCCCAATTTTATTAGCTTGTTCTAATGTGCACCACGTTTTAATGAAAGCTAAAAAAAGATCCAAATTTGGTATTGTAATAGAGTCCTCTGAACCTAGAGAACCGCATCATTTTTCTATGTTATTTGGATATGGAGCAAGTGCCATTAATCCATATTTAGTTAATGAGGTCATTGAATACCATCATTCACTTGGTGCATTTGGAGAACAAAGCTTGAATCAGTCCATATATAATTACAATAAAGGAATTGATAAAGGTATTTTAAAGGTCATGAACAAAATCGGTATTTCAACTCTTCATTCCTACCGAGGTGCTCAAATTTTTGAAGCACTAGGACTTAGAGAAAGTTTTACTGAAAAATACTTTTCTAATACTCCTACTCGAATTGAAGGAATTGGACTTTACAGTTTAGAAAAAGAGCTTGCTAAAAGACATAAGAGTGCTTTTGTCAAGGATGAATTTGTAAGTTTAGAAATAGGTGGTAATTACAGATGGAGAAGAAATGGTGAGGCACATATGCTTAATCCAGGTTCAATTTCAAAATTACAACAGGCAGTTAAAGAAGATAAATTTGAAACTTATAAAGTTTATGCTGACTTAATTAATAATCAAAATAAACAATTAATGACCATTCGTGGGATGTTTAAATTGGTTGATCATGACCCTATTCCTATTGAAGAAGTTGAGCCTTGGACAGAAATAGTAAAAAGATTCAAAACAGGCGCTATGTCTTATGGTTCAATAAGTAAAGAAGCTCATGAAAATTTAGCAATTGCAATGAACAGAATTGGAGGCAAAAGTAATTCTGGTGAAGGAGGTGAAGATTCTGCAAGATTTATAAAAGAAAAAGATGGAACATGGAAGAATAGCGCAATAAAACAAGTAGCTTCTGGAAGATTTGGTGTAAGTTCTCATTATTTAAGCAGCGCTAAAGAAATACAAATAAAAATGGCTCAAGGAGCCAAGCCCGGTGAAGGTGGACAATTACCAGGACCTAAAGTAAATCCAATGATAGCTGAAGTTAGAAATTCAACTCCTTATGTTGGATTAATATCCCCACCACCCCATCATGATATTTATTCTATAGAAGACTTATCACAGTTAATATATGATTTAAAAAATGCTAATAGAGAAGCTAGAATTAATGTAAAACTTGTTTCTGAAGTTGGGGTTGGAACTATAGCTGCTGGTGTAGCCAAAGCAAAAGCTGATGTCATTTTAATTTCTGGATTTGATGGAGGAACTGGAGCTTCTCCACTTACTTCACTAAAGCATGCAGGACTTCCATGGGAGTTAGGTATTGCTGAAGCACAACAAACCCTAGTTATGAACGATCTTAGAGGAAGAGTTGTTATTGAATGTGATGGTCAAATGAAAACTGGAAGAGATGTAGCTATTGCATGTTTACTTGGAGCAGAAGAATTCGGTTTTTCAACTGCACCTTTAATAGCATCTGGATGTATTATGATGAGAGCATGTCATTTGAATACATGCCCTGTTGGAATTGCAACTCAAGATCCTGAGCTTAGAAAAAACTTTAAAGGAAAACCTGAACACGTTGTCAATTTCATGTACTTTGTTGCTGAAGAACTTAGGGAAATCATGGCAAAACTTGGCTTTAGAACTGTTGATGAAATGGTTGGGCAAAGCCAAAAAATTAATATGGAAGATGCCATTAAAAACTATAAAACTAAAGGAATTAATCTATCTAAAATTTTATACAAGCCTAATGTTTCTGAAAGCACTCCTATAAAGAACACAACTACTCAGGATCACAATTTAGAAGATGTAATTGATTTTAAAATTTTAAAAGAAGCTAAGCTTGCTGTTGAGAAAAAAGTAAAAATGAGTTTGACCTACGATATAAAAAATACAGACAGAACAGTAGGAACAATTTTAAGTAACGAAATTTCAAAATTGTATGGAGCAAAAGGGCTTCCTAAAGATACTCTCGAGCTTAATTTCAATGGAGCAGCAGGTCAAAGCTTTGGTGCATTTGCTACACATGGATTATCAATGATAGTTAATGGAAACACAAATGATTATTTTGGAAAAGGACTTTCAGGAGCCAAAATAATAGTAAGAGTTCCAAAAGAAGCTGATTTTATTTCTAATGAAAATATAATTACTGGTAATGTTGCACTATATGGAGCCACAGCTGGAGAAGCTTATATAAATGGAATTGCAGGTGAAAGATTTTGTGTTAGAAATTCGGGGGCATTAGCGGTAGTTGAAGGAGTTGGAGATCATGGATGTGAATATATGACAGGTGGTACAGCAATTATTCTTGGTGAAACAGGAAGAAATTTTGCTGCTGGAATGAGTGGAGGAACAGCATATATTTATAAAACAGAAAACTTTGACAAGAGAAACTTCAACAATGAAATGATTGAATTTGAAAATCCTTCAGCTCAGGATCTTGACTTAGTCAAGAAATTAATTGAAAATCATTTTACGTATACGTCAAGTAAAATAGCCGAAAAAATTCTTAATAATTGGAAGAAAGAATCTTCAAATTTTGTTAAAATTATGCCTACCGAATACAAATTGGCTCTGGAAAAAATGGCAAAAGATAAGATTACTGAAATAATAAATTAATTTATGGGAAAATTAAAAGGATTTATTGAATACGAGAGAACCGACGAAGGATTAATTCCCGTAAAAAAAAGAGTAAAAAATTACAAGGAATTTACTCTAAAACCCTCTGACGAAAAATTAAAAGAACAAGGGGGTAGATGTATGGATTGTGGTGTTCCTTTCTGTCATAGTGGATGCCCACTTGGAAATTTAATTCCAGATTTTAATGACGCAGTATACAATAATGAATGGAAAAAAGCATTACATCTTTTACATTCAACTAATAATTTCCCTGAATTTACAGGAAGATTATGTCCTGCTCCATGTGAAGCCGCATGTGTTTTAGGAATTATAAATCCTCCTGTTTCGATTGAAATGATCGAAAAATATATTGTTGAAAGAGGGTTTAAAGAAGGATGGATAAAAGCTAACCCACCTAAAGTTAGAACTGGTAAAAAAATAGCAGTGGTAGGATCTGGTCCTGCTGGCTTAGCTGCAGCTCAACAACTTAATAAGGCTGGTCACTCAGTAGATGTATTCGAACGTGATTCAAAAATTGGAGGACTACTGAGATATGGAATTCCTGATTTTAAAATGGAAAAACATGTTATTGACAGACGATTATCTATACTTGAAGAAGAAGGTATAAAATTTCACACAAATATTGAAGTTGGTGTTGATCTCTCTTGTGACGAACTTAATGATTATGACTCTGTCGTATTGTGTGGAGGAGCTACTATAAAAAGAAATCTTCCAATTAAAGGATCAGATCTTGATGGTGTTAAGCAAGCTATGGAATTTCTAACTCTTCAAAATGAAGTTGTTGATGGAATCAAAAAAACCACTGAATCATTAAATGCAAAAGGAAAGAATGTTATAGTAATTGGTGGTGGTGATACGGGATCTGATTGTATTGGAACATCAAATAGACAAGAGGCTAAGTCAGTTACAAATTTTGAAATTATGCCAAAACCAAGTAGCGAAAGATCTGAAGAACACCCTTGGCCCTATTGGCCGTTTAAATTAAAAACTACTTCTTCACATGAAGAAGGAATTCACAGAGAATGGAGTATTTTAACTAAAGAGTTTATTGGAGATAGTAATGGAAAAGTTAAAAGCTTAAAAACAGTTGAAGTTGAATGGATAAAAAAAGAAGGCGAAAGACCTAGTCTCAAAGAAATTGAGGGGTCTGAAAAATTATGGCCTTGTGATTTAGCATTACTTGCCTTAGGATTTACTGGACATGAACCTGATTTAATTGATAAATTAAATTTACAAACTGATAATAACAATCAAATTGTTACAGACAACTATCAAACTAGTGTGGCCAATATATTTTCGGCAGGTGATATGAGAAGAGGACAATCCCTTATAGTGTGGGCAATCTCAGAGGGAAGAGAAGCTGCTTATCAAGTTGATAAATTTTTAATGGGAAGCTCAAAATTAGAAACTAAAGAAAAAGGAGACCTGCCACTTGCTAGATAGATTCTAATTGAAAAAATTCCACACTAATCCAAATCTAATAATAAAATCCCTGTAAGGATAAGACGGTGAGGAATAGAAATTATTTCCTGTCAACTTAGAATTGAAATGTTCTGCTTTCAAATAAATTCTTGTCCTTTGAATTCTAGCATTAAGAAATAAATCAATTAACGGAAAATTACCGATTTTTTTGTCCGTTTGAATATGAAAAGCACTTATTAAAGGATTGTACTCATTAGAATAGTATTTTGAAAAATATTTGAATGTAATTCCTGTTTGAAGATACATCGCTTTTTTAAAAACATCATTGGAGTAGTAAAATGTATTTCGAGTTAGAAATTCTGGAAGATTTAAAATTCTATTAGTTTGGTTAACATTTTGATAAACTAAAGAATTATCTAAAGCAAATTTTCCAAATCTAAATTCCTTTTGCCATTTAATTTTTAAATGTTTGATAGTTTGTTGGCTTTGATTTATTACAGGAACTAATTTTAAATCCCCGTCGTCATTAAAAGGTTGGTTATCTTTTATTGAGAAAAAAGTAAAATTATCAACTAAGCTATATTTCAAATTTATGTTACCTATTTCCTTTGAGAAAACACTTAGGCTAATATTATTAATTTTAATTTTTTCCAAGCTTTCATTCCAACCAACTTCATTATAGGCACTATCAAAAAGCTCAAAATAAAAACCAGGATGTTTTTTAAGACTACTAAATTCTAAATAGTAATTTAAATTTTTAAAATCTGAGTTTAACTTAATATGTACTAAATCTCCTAATCTATCTCCAAATAAATTTTTTTCGACCTTTCCACTAATATTGTTTTTAAAAATATTTTTTTTAAACTCAACAGAGAAAGAATTTTCATTTTGATCAAATCCATCTGGAGAAGAGCTTAGAGCATTAGTTAAATAGTCATAGTTATAGTTTAAATATGAAATTTTTAAATCATCAAGAATATTAGATTTTAATGAAGTATAAAATTTATTATACATTGTTTTAATCTGAGTCTTATCATTTATTGAGTTTCCGGAATTTCCATAAAAATCAGAAGATTTATCTTGCTCAAAAGAGTTATAAGCAGTTTCGTATTCAAAGGTGTGACCCAAGCTTAAAGAATTGCTTTTTTTAGATTTTAGCAAAACAAATTGATGGTCAAGAAAAAAACGCTTGCTAAGAAAATGACTTGTGGCATCTTCAAATTTTACAGAAAGTTTTGATCTTTCTGTAAATAAATTATCCTCTGACTCAAAATTAATTATAGAGCTATTGGTCAACCCTCCATTCTCCCTATTTTCAAAATTCTGACTTACATAATGAGTCTTAAATTTATAATTATCTTTCTTTGAATTGTAATTTGATGTGAATCGAAACATTTTTAAACCAGAAAGAATATTTTGATAATTTCCTAGAGATCTCATGCCTTTAAATCCAATTGAAAAATTAAATTGTTCAGATGTATTTGTGGCAAAAAAGACATCTGTAAATTGTCCTTGTTTCATAACAGATTTAAATAACAATTCTGTTACAGGAGTTGGAACCCTATAGTACTTTACATCTTCAGATTTTAAGTAAGCATATTGTTTTGATGAAAAACTTGGTGATGGGAATATTGAATTTTCAAAAGAATAACTAAGAGAGTTATAGGTTTGACCAAAATTTGAAAATGGTAATTTTTCAAGGTTATCTTTTCTCAGATAATTAAACCTATAATATTTTTTAATTGAAAGTGTGGTGTCAATTGTAATTGAATCTCCAAAAACATTAAAAATTAAATACTTGTTTTTTATTATATTATTTTTTTTGATAGAATCATTTTTTGTTTTCGAGAATTGATTTAACTTTTCAGGACTAATTATATCTTGTCCAATAATAAAATTGAACGAAATAAAAAGAAAAAATAAGAAATTACTGATTTTCATAACTCTATTTAATTCAAAGTTATTCAATTCATTTAATTAAAATGAAAATTTTTAAATTCATAATTAATGCTAATTAATTCATATTCGAATCTAATTGAATGCGGAACTGATGAAGCCGGAAGAGGATGCCTTGCAGGTCCTGTAACTGCTGCTGCTGTAATATTACCAAAGGATTTTATAAACGATGAATTAACTGACTCAAAAAAAATATCAAAAAATAAAAGACTTGAACTAAGAGAAATTATTTTAAATAAAGCATTAGCTTACTCTGTTGTACATATTCCAATAAATATTATTGAAAAAATCAACATTTTAAATGCATCAATATTAGCAATGAATAAATCAATTGAGCAACTTTCAATCAAACCTGAATTTATTTTAGTTGATGGCAATAGATTTAGTTCAAAAAATAATATTCCATTCAAATGCATAATAAAAGGAGATTCAAAATACATGAATATTGCAGCTGCATCCATTTTAGCTAAGACAAGTAGAGACGAATTAATGGAAAAACTTTCTCTTAAATTTCCAAATTATAAATGGGAAAAAAATAACGGATACCCAACCAAAGAACACAGGGAAGCGTTGCTAAAATACGGAAGTACAATTCATCACAGAAAAAGCTTTAAGTTGCTTTAAATTCAATAAATTGTTCATTACATTTACTCCACAGATTTTATGAAAAGACTGTTAATATTATTGATACTTTTTCTTTCAAGTTGTCAACATAACAACAATGTCAAATCACTCATTGATTTAGTCCCAACTGATCCCGTTCTGATAATTAAAAATAGGACTGATTTAAACAACAACTTAATAAATTTCAATAATGGTTTAAATCAAATCCTAGTTAAAAACTTAGACTTTATCTCAGATTATGATTCAAAAACTTTAACAAGCTATCACGTAATAGGAAAAAACGAAATCAAGCCAATAACATTTAGATATTTTATTGCTGGATATTATGAAAACAAAAATATCATTGATTCGATACAATATGAAAATCATCTTATAAAAAAAATCGGAGATGAAGAATATTTTTATTTCTCAACTGTAAAAAATAATATTTTAATTCAATCCAAGAGTAAACTATTAATTGAAAATTCTCTGAGAAACTCAAACTTAGTTAAAAAAAATACAGAACAGGAGTTATTAGATTTAAATAAAATTTCAAATTCCAGTACAGTATTATTTATTTCTGAAAAATTAGAAAATTTTATAGATAATAAAGAGCTCAACTATTTTTTTAGTATAAAAAATCTCTCTAAATGGTTTCAATTTGATGTTGATTTAAATAAAAATGGAATAATCTTAAATGGTGTTTCATTTCAAAACGATTCAATTCCAAGACCAATAAATTACTTAAATGGCACAAATTCATCAAAAAGTGAACTATTAAACTTAGTCCCAAATAATTTTATAGATTTTAAAAGTTTTGGTTTTGATTTTAAACAATACCTAAAAAATATTGAAAAATTTGAATCAATTTCAGAAATTGAGAAAATAAAAAACGATTCAATATTATTTGATGTAAAGGAATTTGCAGTTTTAAGTTCAATAAAAGATTCATTAATAATGGTAAATTTTAAAAATTCTGAATCTTTTGAAAGCTATGTAAATTCAAGTATCACTGATAGCTACAAATACAGAAACTTTACGATTAATAAAATTAATAGCCATCTATTTAATTTTGATCTAATAAAATTTTACAACTTAAAATCAAATCAAAAATATTTTGCTCAAATAGAAAACAATATAGTTGTTGGGAATTCTAAAGAAAAGATTGAAAACCTTCTCAGTAATCTATCCAATAAATCTACATTAAAAAACAATCTAGATTTTGTTCAAATTCAAAATCAAATACCTGAAAAAAGTACTTATTTAAGCATAACGAATATTGAAAAAACCAAAAGTTCCTTATTGAACAAATTTGGATTATCATCAAAAGATTACCCCTACAAAGTGAATTTAATAACACTTGAAGATAATTTTATATATAATATACATACAGTTTTAAAAATTAATGAAAGTAATAACGATGATAAAATTAATTTAAGTGGAAATTTTAAAGCAGAATACCCCATTAATTTTTCGCCAAAATTTGTAACAAATTATGTTACTAATAAAAAGGAAATTATTTTTCAAGATGATTTAAACAATTTATATCTTATATCGTTGAATGGGGAGTTGATTTGGAAAAAAAATATTGAAAACAAAATAATTGGAGACATTCAACAAATTGATTTATATAAAAATGGCAGGTTACAATTTGCATTCAACACAACTAAAGATTTCCAAATCTTGGATAAAAATGGAAAAATTGTAAAAAAAGTCAAACATGATAATAAAATTGGCCTTTCAATATTTGATTACGATAAAGTAAAAAACTACAGATTCTTTTTACTTGGAAATGATTTAAGACTAATTAATTCTAAAATGAATAATGTCAAAGGTTTTACTAAAAAGAATCTTAAAGGACAATTTGTAACAAAACCTAAACATTATAGAATAGGTTCAAAGGATTATTTAATCTTTAATGTTGACAATAAGATTATTATTACAGATAGAAGAGGTAACGTTCGAATAAAAAATAATTTAAGTAACATTGATAAAGAAATTTACTTACACCAAAATTATTTTACTACTATTGATAAAAACAACAATTTAATCAAGCTAGATACAAAAGGAAAAGTTATTAAAAATCCTTTACCACTTGAAAGCAAATATTTTATTAATGCTAATAAGAACAATGTAATTTATTTAAGTGAAAACATTTTAAATATTAATGATAAAATCATTGAGTTAAAATTTGGAAATTACTTGAGGCCTAAATTATTTAGTACAAAATCAAAAGATTTAATTTCAGTAATTAACAAAGAAGAAAACAAAGTTTACATGTTTAATTCATCAGGTGAAGAAATTAAAAACTTCCCAATTTTTGGTAGCAGTTCAATTGATTTTTATGAGAATAAAAAATCAAAAAAATACATAACATGTGTGGGAGAATCTAATGAAATTTTAGTTTACTCTTTCAATTAAACTTGCTGAAAATACATTTGAGAAATTTTTTTTTAGACTATTAATTATTTCAAATTTATCAATTGATTTTCTTAATTCTTTTGAAACTGAAGTCACAGACTTGTTATTAATTCCACATGGAATTATATTATCAAAATAACTTAAATCATTATTAACATTAAGAGCAAAACCGTGCATTGTGACCCATCGACTTGCCTTTACTCCTAAAGCACAAATCTTTCTTGCGTCATTGAGTTTTGGATTTATCCAAACACCTGTTTCTTTAAGACTTCTTTCTCCTATAATATTAAATTCCATTAAAGTTTTAATTACAACTTCCTCCAAAAATCTTAGATATTTATGGATGTCAGAAAAAAAATTGTCAAGATCCAAAATTGGATAGCACACAATTTGTCCTGGACCGTGGCATGTAATATCTCCTCCTCTGTTGGTGTTAAAAAATTGAATATCTTTCTTTGTCAAATCCTCTTTACTTAATAATAAATTGTTAATGTCCCCGCTTTTTCCTAATGTGTATACATTTGGGTGTTCAACAAATAATAAATAATTATTGGTTTTATTTTTGGTTCTTTCTCTTCTATTTTTAAGTTTTTGATCTATAATTTTATTAAAAAGTTCTGTCTGAATTTTGAGTACTTTTTCATAATCCATTAAACCCAGTTCATAAACTTCAATATTATTATTCATATTATTTTTTGTCATTTACATTATTTAAAATAACTAAAGCTGCAATAACGCCCGGAACCCAACCAAATAAGGTCAGAATAAAAACAATTAAAATTGATCCACAACCCCTATCCCAAACCGAAAGGGGCGGAAAAATCACTGAAAGAATTACTCTCCAAAAACTCAAATATTTCTGATAATAATTATTTGTTAAATATATAAATTAAATGAAGATTGTTTTAAAGAGATTCCTTTGAAATTGATTGATTATATTTGAATAAAATTTAAAAAATGCTATCTGAACAAGAGCAAATTAGGAGGGAAAAATTAATCAAGTTAAAATCCCTTGGAATCAATCCATTTCCAGCTAACTTATTTCCAACAAATACGAATTCAATTGAAATTATTTCAAATTTTACTGAAGATAAAGCAGTTATTGTAGCCGGAAGAATAATGTCAAGAAGAATTCAGGGTAAAGCTAGTTTTGCTGAAATACAAGATAGTAAAGGTAAAATACAGATTTATTTTAATAGAGATGAAATATGTGAAGGTGACGATAAAACAATGTATAATGAAGTTTATAAAAAATTATTAGACATTGGAGACATTATTGGAATTGAAGGAACTCTATTTAGAACTCAAGTTGGACAGAAAACAATCCTGGTTAAAAAATTTACACTTCTAAGTAAATCAATAAGACCTATTCCAATAGCTAAAACTGACTCAGAAGGGAAAACTTATGATGAGTTTTCGGATCCAGAGTTAAGATACAGACAGAGATATGTCGATCTTATTGTCAATCCAAATGTTAAAGAAACATTTCTTAAGAGAACCAAAATCATCAACACTATTAGAAATTTCTTTAATGATAATGATTATTTAGAAGTTGAAACTCCAATTTTACAACCAATTCCTGGTGGAGCTTCAGCAAGACCATTCATAACTCATCATAATGCATTAAATATCCCTTTATACCTTAGGATAGCTAATGAACTATATCTAAAAAGATTAATTGTAGGTGGTTTTGATGGAGTTTACGAATTTGCTAAAGCATTTCGAAATGAGGGTATGGACAGAACTCATAATCCAGAATTTACAATGGTGGAATTATATGTTGCGTATAAAGATTACTATTGGATGATGGAAATGACAGAGTCTTTACTTGAAAGAGTAGCAATTGAACTTAATGGATCTACATTGGTTAGTTTAGATAATAAAGAAATTAACTTCAAAGCTCCATTTAAAAGAATCGGCATTCTTGATTCAATTAAAGAACACACAGGATATGATGTTTCAAATATGAACGAAAATCAGCTTTACGACACAGCTAAAAAACTAAATATTGAGGTAGACATGACTATGGGTAAAGGAAAATTGATTGACGAAATTTTTGGCGAAAAATGTGAACATCATTACATACAACCAACATTCATTACTGATTATCCTAAAGAAATGAGTCCTCTGACCAAACAACATAGAGATAATCCTCAGTTAACTGAAAGATTTGAATTATTAGTAAATGGAAAAGAACTAGCAAACGCTTATTCCGAGCTAAATGATCCAATCGATCAATTAGAAAGATTTGAGGAACAATTAAAACTTTCAGAAAAAGGAGATGACGAAGCAATGTTTATAGACAATGATTTTATTAGAGCTCTTGAATATGGAATGCCACCAACATCTGGAATTGGAATAGGAATTGACAGGTTAGTGATGCTTTTTACCAATAATTCCTCAATTCAAGAAGTTTTATTTTTCCCTCAAATGAAACCTGAAAGAAAGGGAATTGAACTAAATGAAGAAGAAAAAAACCTAATAAAGTTCATTAAAAATAATTCCCCTGTAGAATTATCATTAGCAAAATCAGAATCAGGACTCTCAAATAAAAAATGGGACAAAACAATTAAGAGTTTAACAAAAAACAAACTCGCTTTTGTCAAAAAAATAAATAACAAATTAATTATTGAAGCTGCTGAATAAAAAATAAACAAACGTACTTATTAGAATGTTTTTTTATTGATTATTTAAAAATTGTAAACTTTTTTTGATAATATCAAAAATAAATTGTCAATCTTTTAATATATTCGTAATCCAATTTATCAAATTCTATGAAAAAATTATTTTACCTACCTGTTTTATTTACTCTATTATTTTCTTTTGCAATAAATGCTCAGAAAAAAGATTCAACTGAAAAAGATAAAAAACCAAAAAAAGAAAAAACTTATGAAGACATAATTACAAAAGATGCTGTAACTGATGATGGTTTATTTAAAGTTCATAAAGTTAAAGACAAGTACTATTATGAAATTTCTGATTCTTTACTAGGAAGAGATATGCTCATGGTAACAAGGATTGTTAAAATGGCAACCGAACTTCCATTAAGTCGTCACAAAATGAGTGAACAAGTGCTTAAATGGGAGAAATTTGGCAATAATATTTTTTTAAAACAAGCATCGTATTCAAAATTTGCAAACGATTCACTTCCAATTAGTATTGCTGTTTCAAATTCTAATTTCGAACCCATAATTTCGAGTTTTAAAATAGCTGTAAAAAATAAAGACCATAATTCTTATGTAATTGATGTTACTAATTTGTACAAGAGTGATGTTAAAATGTTTGGATTTCCACAATCTTCAAGAAAAGGATATAAAATTTCTAGTTTAGATTCTAAACTTTCATTTATTGAATCTATTAGAAGTTTTCCTTTAAATATTGAAGTAAAACATATTAAAACTTATAAATCTTCAAATTCAAGAAATGGACAAATTTCTATGGTTCTAAATAATTCTATGGTACTATTGCCTAAAGAGCCGATGAAAAGAAGATATTTCGATCAAAGAGTTGGTTGGTTTACTAGTGCTCAAACAGATTACGGAATTGATAACCAAGAAGCTGAAACTGTAAGATATTTAGACAGATGGAGATTGGAAGTTAAAGATGAAGATGTTGAAAAGTTCAAAAATGGTGAATTAGTAGAACCTAAAAAACCAATTGTATATTACTTAGACCCAGCAACTCCAAAAAAATGGAGAAAATATTTAAAAGATGGAATTGAAGACTGGAATGTGGCATTCGAAGCTGCTGGATTTAAAAATGCTGTTATAGTTAAGTACCCTCCAACTAAAGAAGAAGATCCAGATTGGAGTCCTGAAGATGTTAGATATTCAACAGTGAGGTATTTAGCCTCACCATCACTAAATGCTAATGGACCACACGTGAGTGATCCTAGATCAGGTGAAATCATTGAATCTGACATAAATTGGTACCATAATGTAATGAAGTTACTTAGAAACTGGTATTTTGTTCAAACTGCTGCTGTTAACCCAGATTCTCGTGGCGTGGAATTTAAAAACGAAGTTATGGGTGAGCTTATAAGATTTGTGTCGTCTCATGAATTTGGTCATACAATCGGACTTCCACACAATATGGGTAGTAGTAGTGCATATCCTGTTGATTCTCTAAGATCAGCAACATTTACTAAAAAGTATGGAACAGCTCCATCAATTATGGACTATGCTAGATTTAACTATGTAGCTCAACCGGGTGATAAGGGTGTTGCCTTAATGCCCTCCCATTGGAATACCCCAAATGTTGGAGTTTACGATATATATGCAGTAAAATGGGGATATAAGCCAATTATAGGTGTTTCCGAAGAACAAGAAAAAACAATACTTAAAAGTTGGATTACTGAAAAAGCAGATGATTTAAAATATAGATTTGGTAGTGCTGGGATAGATCCAAGCTCTCAAACGGAAGATTTAGGTAATGATGCTGTTAAAGCAAGTGAATATGGAATTGCTAACCTAAAAAGAATTATGCCTAAACTAATTGATTGGACAACTGAAGATGGTGAAACATACTCTGAACTAAGATATATGTATGGTCAAGTTTTAGGTCAATTTGGAAGATATATGGGACATGTTTCAAATAATATTGGTGGAATTTATCAATATTACAAAACCTCAGATCAAGATGGAGCTGTTTATACACACGTAAAAAAATCTCATCAGCAAAAATGTATGAATTTTTTACAAAATCAACTTTTTGAAACTCCTACATGGATGATTAACAAAGATATTTTAAATAAAATTGAATTTGCCGGAATAACCAACAGAGTTAGAAGTACTCAGTCAAGAACTTTGAATAGTTTATTGGATTTTGGCAAAATGGCTAGACTAATTGAAAATGAAGCTATTAATGGGCGAAATGCTTATTCTTTAATTGAAATGATGACAGATTTAAGAAAAGGGATTTTTAAAGAAATTTATAATAACGAAATTATTGATGTTTATAGAAGAAACCTACAACTTGCTTATTTAGATAGAATAAGTTACTTAATGAGTAATGAACAAAGTTCAATACCTTCTTGGGCAAGGGGTCGAGTAACTTCAGTAAAGGTTAGCCAATCAGATATTCGAACTGTAGCTGCTAATCAACTTGTTGAGTTAAGAAAAGATTTGAAAAAGCATAAAAAGAAATCAGATAAAATGACTTCAATGCATGTTGAAATGTTAAAAAATAAAATAACAAGTATTTTAAGCGGCAAGCCTATTTAAATAGACTTTAATACTTTCTTGAAAGCTTTTAACGTAAAATCTATATCATCATAAGATAAAGCATCGTTTAAAAAATAACTTTCAAATGCACTTGGTGGTAAATAAATACCTTCGCTTAGCATCCCGTGGAAATATTTTTTAAATTTTTCGTTATTACCTTTTTGAGCCGATTTAAAATCAATTACATCCTCTGATGTAAAATGAAGAGAAATCATTGAGCCTAACTTATTGATTCTATAATCAATTGAAGTGTCGTTTAAAATTGATCTCATCCCTTGTTCAAAATAGGATGTCTTATTATCTAAACTATCGTAAATACCAGGATTATGTTTTAGTTCAAATAAAGTTGCTAACCCTGCAGACATCGCAAGAGGATTTCCACTGAGTGTACCGGCTTGATAGACGGATCCCTCAGGTGATAATTCTTTCATAATTTCATTTCTAGATGCAAAAGCACCCACAGGTAAGCCACCGCCAATAACTTTTCCATAAGTTACAATGTCAGCGTTGACTCCTAATATTTCTTGAGCACCCCCTAACGCTAATCTGTAACCAGTCATGACTTCATCAAAGATTAATAAAATGTCATTTTTGTCACATAAAACTCTTAACCCTTCAATAAATCCATCTTTTGGAATTACACAACCCATGTTTCCAGCAACAGGTTCAATAATTATAGAAGCAATTTCTCCACTATTATTATTAATTAGTTTTTCAACATATTTTAAATCATTATATGGTGCAATTAACGTGTCTTTTGCAGTACCTTGAGTTACCCCAGGACTATTAGGAGTTCCAAATGTAACAACTCCACTACCAGCTTGAATTAAAAATGAATCGGAGTGACCGTGGTAACACCCTGAAAATTTAATTATTTTATCTTTTTTTGTATATCCTCTTGCTAATCTAATTGCACTCATACATGCCTCAGTTCCTGAATTAACAAATCTTATTTTATCCATACCATTCACCATAGACAAGGCTAACTGAGCAAGTTCTGTTTCCATAGTAGTTGGCATTCCAAAAGAAGTCCCTTTTTGAGCAGTTTTCGAAATAGCTTTAATAACATTTTCGTGAGCGTGACCAAGTATCATTGGTCCCCAAGATGAAATATAATCTATAAACTTATTACCATCTTCATCATACAAATAAGCTCCTTTTGCTTTTGATGCAAAAACTGGCGTTCCTCCAACCGATTTGAATGCTCTAACTGGAGAGTTTACTCCTCCTGGAATATAATTTTTAGCAACTTTAAATAATTCACTACTTCTTTTATAAATCATTTATTTTTAAATTTTTAAGTTTTGCCCTATTGAAATGTTATTGTTTTTTATGTTATTGTTTTTAACAAGATCTGAAACCGAAATATTATATTTCTTTGATATTGAGTATAAAGTGTCACCCTTTTTTACAACATGAACTGTACCAGAAACGATTTTACTTTTTGGCGGTTTATTAGAAATTTCTTTTTCTTGATTTTTTGATAATTTTCTCTCTCTTGATTTATTTAATGGTTTTTTTGATCCATCTAATTTCCAAAGTTCATATCGTTCAATAATTGAGATTAACTTTTCTGCATATTTTGGATCCGTTGCATATCCTGCTTTTTTCAACCCTTTAGCCCACTTGACGTAGTTTTTTTTGTTGTATTTAAATAAAAAATTGTACCTGTCTCTAGACTCTAAAAAAATGGAATGATCTCTATATGATTTTTCTGGGTTTTTATATTTTCTAAAACATTCACCCTTAGCATCATCATCATGATAAACTTTTTTTCCTTTCCATCCTTTATGACATTTTATTCCAAAATGATTATTAGACTTTAAAGCCAGTGTTCCTTTTCCTGAATTGGATTCTAAAATACCTTGGGCCATTGTTATACTAGCTGGAATTCCATATTTTTTCATCTCATTAATTGCAATTTTTGAATATGTATTAACATACCAATGAGTTCTTTCTTCATTTGACATGGAATTAAAAAATCTATTAACGGCTCTAGTAGATTTATTTTTAATTTTTTTGGGATTCTTGTCACTGTATGACACCTTTTTAACTCCACATGAACTAATAAATAATAGAAGTATTATATAGAATAACTTATAGTTTCGCATTTTTTATTTTTAAGCAGTTTATTGAAACTTTCTAATGATTGTAAACCACCAGTGTTTATAATTAAGATTCTTTTCCCAAATCTCCATTTATTTTTTTTTATCATATCAATGATTCTGAAAATCATTTTTGAATTATATATTGGATCTAATTTAATTTTGGTTATTTCATAAAAGTTATTGATAAAAGAAATTAATTCTTGATTAAATTTTGCATATCCTCCAAAGTAATCTTCATCAATTAATTTCCAATTATTTTTCACAACAAATTTATTAATATCATTTTTCAAATTACTATTTTTTAGTGAAGAAAAACCAATAACTAATTGTTTTTTAGAACTTGAATTTATTAATCCTGAAAAAGTTCCGCCGCTTCCAACAGGAACACAAATTACATCAAAAAAGGCTTTATCATAATCACTTAAAATTTCTTCACACCCTTTTATTCCTTTCTTATTTGTTCCTCCTTCAGGGATAATTACTGAATTTTTATATGTATTTATTAATTTTTCAATATAATGTTTGTTATTTCTTGATCTGTATTCATTTCTATCTACAAACTTTAATTTCATTCCATTTTCAAGGCATCTTTTAAGAGTTGGATTAAGTTCAATGTTTTTTAACTCTTCTCCTCTTACTATTCCAATAGTATTTAAATTTTCATGTTTACCAATGTATGATAAGGCTAATAAATGGTTTGAATAAGCTCCTCCAAATGAGATCAATTGATTTTTTTTATCTATTGACAGTATATTATATTTTAATTTTCTAAACTTATTTCCAGAAATTATTGGGTGAATCAGGTCCTCCCTCTTCATATAAACTTCTAACTCTTTTTCTTTAAAAAAAGGAATAATTAATTTTTGATTCTTGGTTTGAATGTTTTTAAAAAAAGACATTAAATGTTAAAAAACTAATTTAATTGGTTTAAAAAACATAAATTTAATTATTAGTAGGCACAATTTTTGACATATATATTAACAATATTAATTATGAAAAATCTAATCTTTAAGTCAACTCTTTTTTTAATTTTCATTTCTTTAACTAGCTGCGGCTCAATTAAGGTGGCCTCTGATTATGACTCTGAAGCTGATTTTTCTAATTACAAGACGTTTGCATTTTATAAATCAGGTATAGATAAAGTTGAAATTTCAGATATTGATAAAAAAAGAATTTTAAAATCAATTCAAAATACATTATTTGCTAAAGGGCTTACTATTGATGAAAATCCAGATATCCTTATTAATATTGCAACTAAATCTGCAGAAAACATCTACATTGATAATAATTTTTATAGTCCTTACTATACTGGCTGGTATCCATATTATGGAAATAGCTATAGAAGAATAGCTTACTCAACATCTGAAGGTGCTTTATATATAGATGTTATTGATACAAAATCAAAACAACTTATATGGCAAGGAAAAGGAATTGGAGTATTGTCATCAAACAAATCTAACAGAGATGAAATGGTTAATGATTTTGTGACAAAAATATTAGAAGTCTATCCTCCAGTAATAGAAACTAAATAATTTTCAAAGCTTCCTCAACAAGCTTATTAAGAGAACTTATTTTAGTTCCTGTCGCATTAGCAAAAAATGGTTGTCCACCACCCGATCCATTAATATATTCAGAAAGTTTCTTTACAATATTATTGGCATTAAGCTTTTCATCAACCATATTTTTAGAAATATAACAAGTCAAATATGCCTTACCTTCACTTTTTGTTACAAGAACTAGAAAAAGTTTATCAAAATTTTTGGAGGTACTGAAAGCTAGACTTTTTAACATGTCTGGATCACAATCGAGTTCCATACAACCAATAGTAATGTTGTTTTTTTCAAATGAATTTGACGAAATTAATCCTGAGTAATATTCCAACAATTTTTTATTTAGTCTATCTAATTTTTTATTCAAAAAATTATTTTGAGTTTTAAGTTTATTTAATGCTAAAACCAAGTCTTTATCGTTGTTAAGCAAAGAGGAAATTTTATTTAATGTGTCCAACTTATCGTTAAGGTATTCTTTTGCTTGTTTTCCACTAATGGCTTCTATTCTTCTAATTCCACTTGAAATTGAAGATTCAGATTTGATTATAAAATTTTTAATAAGACCAGTATTATTAACATGAGTCCCTCCACATAACTCATATGATGAACCAAATTTAATTGATCTTACCTTTTCTCCATATTTTTCTCCAAATAGAGCTATTACTCCATTTTTTAAACAATCTTCATAATTGTCTTCTCGATTTTCCTCTAAAGTTAGTTGTTCATCGATTTTTTGATTAACAAAGCTTTGGATTTTTAAAATTTGATTTTCATTTATTTTATCAAAGTGAGAAAAATCAAATCTTAAATATTTTTCTGAAACCATTGAGCCTTTTTGCTGAACATGATCTCCAAGAATCGATCTTAATGCTTGGTGAAGTAAATGGGTTGAAGTATGATTACAAGAAGTTTCAAATCTTTGGTCTTTATCTATCTCAATATCAAAGACTAAACTTAGATCGTTAGGTAAATTTAAACATTCATGAATAATTGAATCATTTTCTTTAAATGTGTTTAATATTTCAATTTTTTCACCATTTTCACAAGTTAAATAGCCTTTATCTCCCAGCTGTCCTCCACCCTCTGGATAAAATGGAGTTGATTCAAAAACTAAGTGATATCTACTTTCTCCTTTTTTATTGACAGACTTTCTGTGCCTTAATATTTTTGTTTTAGCTGAAAATTTATCGTAACCAATAAATTCAGTATTCATTGAATCTGATAAATGTATCCATTCATCGTTTGAATTGGAAATTGCAGCTTTTGATCTATTTTTTTGGGCATTCAATAAGCTGATGTATTCATTTTTATCATAATCAAGATCATTTTCTCTAAGTATTAAGGCTGTCAAATCAATAGGAAATCCAAAAGTGTCGTATAATTCAAAAGCATCCGATCCGGAAATTATTTTAGAAGAATTTTTGGAAATTATTTCGTCTAACTTAATAATTCCTTTTTCCAAGGTTCTTAAAAATGAGCTTTCTTCGCTTTGAATAACATTTTCAATAATTTGAAGCTGAGCATTAAGCTCTGGAAAAACTGAGCTGTATTGTTTAGAAAAAGTTTGAACAAGTTTAAAAATAAATGGACTTTTTAGATTCAAAAATGTGTAGCCATATCTTACGGCTCGTCTTAAAATTCTTCTAATTACATAACCTGCTCCATTATTCGACGGCAACTGCCCATCACTTATAGAAAAAACAACAGCTCTTAAATGATCAACAATAACTCTAAAGGCAACATCTATCTCTTTATCTTGGCCATATTTGAAACTACTTATTGATTCTAGTTGATCAATAAGTGGAGCAAAAACATCTGTGTCATAGTTCGATTTTACATCTTGAAGAACCATACATAATCTTTCAAAACCCATTCCAGTATCAATATGTTTGTTTGGAAGATTTTCCAAAGCACCTTTTTTATTTCTATTAAATTGAATAAAAACTAAATTCCATATTTCAATAACTTCAGGGTGATCTTGATTAACCAAATCTTTTCCAGGAATTTTTAATTTCTCCTCATTTGACCTGATATCAACATGAATTTCTGAGCACGGTCCACATGGACCAACATCACCCATTTCCCAAAAATTATCTTTTTTATTTCCAAGAATAATCTTTGACTTATCTACTATTTTAGACCATATTTCAAATGCTTCTTGATCAAGATCTGTTTTATCATCTTTTGAACCTTCAAAAACAGTAACATATAAAGAATCTTTATCTATTTTATAAACGTCAGTTAAAAGTTCCCATGCCCATTCTATAGCCTCTTTTTTAAAATAATCACCAAAACTCCAATTTCCTAACATTTCAAACATCGTATGATGATAAGTATCCAAACCTACTTCTTCTAAGTCATTGTGCTTTCCTGAAACTCTTAAGCATTTTTGTGTATCTGCTATTCTAGGGGTTTGAATTGGAAGATTTCCTAGAAAATAGTCTTTAAATTGATTCATCCCAGCATTAGTAAACATTAACGTTGGGTCATTTTTAATGACCATTGGAGCAGAGTTTACTATTTTGTGATTTTTATCTTTAAAAAAATTAAGAAATGTAGATCTTACTTTACTGGACTTCATCAACTATTGATTTGCAAGTTTATCATTAAAATAAACTATTTTATATCTTTGTTAAATATTTTTAGTTTAAACTTTAGGTAAAAATACTACAATTTAGTCAATGTTTAAGACCAAGTATTATTACGATTCAAAAACCTTATCCTACAGAAAGATAAAGGTTAGTAAGGGAGTTCATTTTAGAAACATCATGGCTTTTATTATAGCCTCAGCTTTTTTTGGAGTTATAACTCTGTTTTTTCTTTTACAATCTCCTGTATTAAACACTCCAACTGAACTTTCACAAGCTAGAGAAATTTCCAACTATAAATTTCAACTAGAGCTTATGAATAAGAAGCTTGATCAATTAAATATAGTACTTGAAGAAATTGAACAAAGAGACAACAATATATATAGAGTTTTATTTGAAACAAATCCTATACCTAGTGAAGTAAGAAAAGCTGGTTTTGGTGGAGTTAATAGATACAAAAACCTTGAAGGTTACGATAACTCGAAGTTAATAACTGAAACAACTAAGAAAATTGAAATTCTAACAAAACAAATTGTTATTCAATCTAAATCATTAGATGAAATAGAAAGATTGGCGATTGAAAAAGAAAAACTTTTATCTGCTATTCCTTCAATTCAACCAATTAAAAGAGGAGATCTTACAAGAATGGCTTCTGGTTATGGGTATAGAACAGACCCATTTAATAAAACTAGAAAAATGCATTATGGAATGGATTTTACAGCTCCAAGAAACACACCTGTTTATGCAGCTAGCGATGGAAAAATTGTTAGAGCCGATTCAAGATCTACAGGATATGGAAAACATATTAGGATCGACCATGGTTTTGGATATATGACATTATATGCTCATCTATATAAATATAATGTAAGAAGAGGT
>Ga0255752_10000292_pt1 | contig 62378 bp, 58 predicted proteins | sample 011ome_25_FD_179952 | JGI IMG/M metagenome (GOLD analysis project Ga0255752, IMG submission 179952) | Coastal salt marsh microbial communities from the Groves Creek Marsh, Skidaway Island, Georgia - 011512CT metaG (version 2) | ecosystem: Environmental > Aquatic > Marine > Intertidal zone >...
TTAATTCCTTGAATTCTTGGTTTTGTTTCAGTAACTCTATTACCAAGGATGAATCCAATGGGGGTGGGATTTGTGTTATTTGTGTTTGGTCTTGTTCCACATCTTTACATTTATTACGATGTTTCCACAAACCGGAACGAGTATTGAATTGTTTGCTGCAATTATCACATACAAATGAAGAAGGGGTAATAATAGTTCCACTCGTTTCCCGAATATGTTTTCGTGTCAGTAAATGACGATTATAATCTTTTTTGTTTCGAGTTTCAAAACAACATTTATCACAAGTAAATGTTATAGGTAATTTAGGTTTTTTAGTATTTCTAAATGTTTCCATTCTCCTACTTTATAGAAACATATTTTACCCTTCTAAATTCTTTTCATATTAATATACTTAAAATTTATGCAACCAATAATAACACTCATAAATCCGAAATTACTGCATTATCATCATAAACTCAATTTCAGAAAGGTATTAATATTATTCTGTCTTGCACAAATGAAAAAAGGACATTTTATAAATGTCCAATTTTGAAAATCGTTGCCATTTCTTTTTTGTATTATTTTATCGCCAACTATTTAATTTTTAGTATTAATAATAGTAGTATGTGTTCCAATAATCCTTGATAACTCTATAATTGTATCTTGTTGTTCTGCCATTCTCTGTTGTTGTTCTATCATCATCGCCTTGAATTCTTGGTTTTGTTTCAGTAACTCTATTACTAAGGATGAATCTACTGTGGGTGGTACTACTAAGGATGAATCTACTGTGGGTGGTACTACTGTGGGTGGTACACCTTTACAATTTTGTTTATGTCTCCATAAACCCGAATGAAATTTATATTCTTGTCTGCATTTATCACAAGAGTATATACGTGATTTAGGCATTTTATTTATATCATTGTATATCCTTTGGTGTTTTAATGAAGTTAAATGTGTATCAAAATTGCTTTTTTTACTGCATTTAAAATCACAACAATTACACCTAAATTTCCATGAACGTATTGAATCATCTCCATTCTTAGATTCGTCCGTAGTTAAACATTCGTGTTTGATAACATTTGTACGATGTTTGTTAGTCGTATTGTGTATCTCCAATAAGTTGGTAGAACCAAAATAAACATCACATACATTACAATGAGGGCGTTCATGAGGCAGTGTATATTTCATTAATTTCGGTTTCGGTTTCGGTAAGGGTTCTATACTATTCAATGTAGCTTTATAATCTTCGAAATAGGATTGTTCTAGTTTTTTAGCTGCGTATAAATCATCACAATTATGAAACGCAATAATTTCCATAGTCCAATTGTCCCATCCCATATTATCTCGTATAGTCTGGTATAATTTGCAATTATAATTAGACGATTTGTTATTTTTGCAACCTTGCTTATGTGCGTATTTCCTCTGAACGAAATTGGTAGTATGTCCTATATATAGGTCATCTATAGCTGAATCTTTACAATAAATCTTGTAAAATATAGTATTGGAATAATCAATGTCAACCTTTGGCATATTATATATAGTGGTATAAGATGTGTTTATATTATTTTAGACTATATAAGATAATATATTAAGCATTACCTATTACCGCACAATCAAACCGTTTACCAGCATGTCCGGTAGTAAGTGAATCATCGTTCAACTATTCTAATCAAAATATGGTATTTATGTATGAAGTCAATATCGGTAGATTTAACTCCCAAAAAAACAAGAGACGAAATCGAAGAAGAAAAACATATAAGAGAACAAGAGAAGAAAGCAAAGAAGCATCAAAAACGTGTCGTAACAAACCATAAAAAATGGGAATTTACCGATGAAGAGCTACAATGTTCTCAACAACTCCAATATATAATGCAAATAGAAGATGAAAAAGAGAAAAACACAAAACAATACAAGTGTATTTCCGAGAGCTTTAGACAAAAACTAAGCAGTTACCGTAGTCAAGATACTCAAAAGAACCGTTATTCCGAAGAAAACTTTACGAATATTGAGAACATAATAGAATTATTACAAGAATCAGGCAATATATGCTATTATTGTAGAGAACCCGTCAAGGTTCTCTATGAATATGTGCGAGATCCTAAGCAATGGACGCTTGAGCGAATAGACAATAGTATAGGTCACAATAAAGGGAATCTGATGATAGCGTGTCTGAAATGTAATTTAGGTAGGAGAACAATGCATCAGGAAAGATATGTATTCACAAAACAACTAAATATAGTAAAAAAAGATATATAAACAACAGTGTAGATGATTACAATGACAGATTTTAACAATAATATCGAGAACAATCACAAAAATATATACGATAAACTAGATTATTTTCATAAAACAAATAAAATCCCACATTTAATATTTCATGGAGAATCTGGTTCCGGAAAACGTTACATTGTAGATAAGTTCATCCAGAAGATATATAACAGTGATAAGCACAAAATAAAGCAAAATGTAATGACAGTAAATTGCGCTCATGGCAAAGGTATTAAGTTTATACGTGAGGATTTGAAATTTTTCGCAAAAACCAATATCCGGTCAGATTCAGGTGCTTTTTTCAAAACAATAATACTAGTGAATGCTGATTTTCTAACAATAGACGCCCAATCGGCATTAAGAAGATGTATAGAATTATTTAGCCACACAACCCGGTTTTTTATCATTATAGAGAACAAACATAAACTGTTGAACCCCATATTATCGCGTTTTTGCGAACTCTATATTCCTGAATATATAAATGAGAGGACAGTCGAAAATCTACATCAACATTTTATAAGGGAACATATAACGAAGAGTTTCAACACTAACAAGTGGATAGACGAAAACTTACGAACCGAAAGTAAAGAAAACCACCGAAAGTTAATGGATTTTTCGGATATGTTTTATCAGGAGGGATTATCATGTTACGATTTCATAGAATGGGTGAAATATACAAGTACGATAGTAGATTCAAAAAAGAATGAAGTGAGTATATGTTTTAACACTATAAAATCCGAGTTTAGAAATGAGAAATTACTACTGTTGTATTTATTAGATTATTTGTATTTACGTTCAAACCCCACCTTAAAAAGTGTCTTAACAATATAATTAGATGGACGACTTTGTATTATCCAACTTACAAGAATCCCGAAATGAATGGTGTAGTCGATTAGTCAGTATTTTTACTCCCCTAATTTTAGGAGGCGTGAAATCCTTATTCAACGAATCCTGGAAGTTATGTATTGACAACGACGAACCAAATAAATATTTAATGACATTTCAGAATTTACTATCAAGAATTCCCAAGTGGAATAATGAAATAATAGAAGATGAACGAAAACGTATAATTGAACGTAGCGGATGTAACTATTTAGAAGACTTGATAACGTGCGTCCATATTATTCAGTTAAAGGTTCTTACGTGTATTCGCGTTGGAAACAAACAGAAAAAGATAGATATATCAATCCCTAAGTTAGACAGTTTTATCCACAAGGTATACATCAACGTCGCGCGTAAAGTATATTCGAATGTATACCTATTCGACAAGAACGTAAGTCCATTACAATCCCAAAAGAACACCCGCGAGCTTGATAATATTATCCAAGAATGTATTCTCATATCTATTCGCGAAAGTATTCCAACCGAGGCTATTATTCGCGCTTACATGGATGAAAGTGTAGAACAGGAAGAAGAGGTAATCATTGAAGATGTAAATGAAGAAGAAGAAAAGCAGTCTGACGATGTCGTTGTACCTGAGGTTCAACCCGAGAAAGTGGATGATATTGATGAAATTGTCCCAGAGGTCGTACCTGCGATTCAAAATGTGGATAATGAAGCGGTAGTTACCAAATTGTCGTTCAATGACATGGATGCGGTATTAGATGAAACTGATAATATAAAAACGATAGACGCCCCTAAGTCGATAGAACGACTTGAAGAAATAAGTACGGAACGGGCATTTCAGCGACAATTAGACGAAGAAGAATCCGACGACGAACGCATACAGATATCAACAGAACAGGTTGATTTGCGCGATTTCGATGAATTAGGTTCCGTTCATTCCGGACATAACACGAATGATAATATTGTATTAGATGGTGTTGAGGAACTAATATAATTTAGGGCGATTCGTCTAATTACAAATAAAAAAATGACAAAAAACTATATTAGTAATGGAAAAAGCCTTTATCCTATCTTTGGTAATAACGGTTGTTTACTTTGTGTCAAAACTAATTGATATGAAATACATAAGTAAAGAGTGGAAACCAATGCGAACGGTAATGCGTGAGTCACTGTTTGTGTTGGTATCGAGTATCCTGTCAGTAGTTGTATTCTTTATTACGAATGGTAAAATGAGTGATTTTTTTGATATTTTAACAGAAAGCAAGACGCTTAAGCCGTCTGCTACTGAAGTATTCACTGGCGAACCTGGGTTCTAACTGTAGATACGAATAGATCATAACTAAAATTGAATAGTTATGATGTAAAAATAGATAGTTATAGTATATTTATGAGTGTAATTCAGGTTATTACCAAGTTCAAAAAGGAGGGTATAAATGCTCTTGAAAGTGTACCAGAAAAAAGGTACGTTACAATAATACAGAAGGCAAATGAGGCATATTATAATAATTCGCCTTTACTAACCGATAATGAATTTGACATTGTAAAGGAATATTTCGAGAAGAAATACCCAAACAATCCTGTGTTACAGAATATTGGTGCTCCAATCACCAAAAACAAAGTAATCCTTCCCTATAATATGCCTTCGATGGATAAAATAAAACCCGATACGGATGCGTTGGATAAATGGATGAAAAACTATACAGGAAATTACATATTATCGTGTAAATTGGATGGAGTTAGTGGAATGTATACGAATGAAAACGGTACACACAAATTATATACTCGTGGCGACGGAGCTGTAGGACAAGATATCACACACCTACTTCCATCGTTAAATTTACCAAAACAAAAAAATATAGTAGTTCGCGGAGAATTTATAATATCAAAAACGAAATTCGAAGAAAAATACAAAACGAAGTTCGCTAATTCGAGGAATTTGGTAGCAGGTATAATAAATAGTAAAACTCTGGATAGCAAGATAAATGATGTGGATTTTGTAGCCTATGAAGTTATACACCCCGAGTTGTGTCCTAGCGACCAAATGAAATTATTAGAAAAATGTGGTTTCATGACTGTTAGAAACACCCAGTTTTCAACTATATCAAATGAATTGTTATCACAATTGTTAATGGAATGGAGAAAAAACTATGAATATGAAATAGATGGCATAATTGTAACGGACAATCAACGGTATGCACGCAAAACCCAGAATCCAGAACATTCCTTTGCGTTCAAAATGATTTTATCCGACCAAGTAGCAGAAGCAAAGGTAGTAGATGTATTATGGAATGCGAGTAAAAACGGATATTTAAAGCCACGTGTTCGTATAGAACCAATATCCATAGGAGGTGTAACGATAGAATATGCCACCGGATTCAATGGGAAATTCATAGAAAGTAATAAAATAGGTGTTGGTGCCGTAATCCAACTAATACGGAGTGGAGACGTAATACCCTATATCAAATCAATAACAATGGAAGCCGAAACTGCGAAAATGCCAAACGTGTCTTATCATTGGAACGAGACCAAGGTGGATATAATATTGGATGATATAGAGGGTGATATAACAGTGAACGAAAAAAATATAACAAGCTTCTTTGTAGGTATAAAGGTAGACGGATTATCAAGTGGTAATGTAAAAAGGTTAATGAATGCTGGATATGATTCCATCCTAAAGATAATCCATATGAAAAAGGAAGATTATGAAGGAATAGAAGGTTTTCAAACCAAGATGATAAACAAGATATATAATGGAATAAAAGACAGAATGAAAGAATCCACATTAGTAGACATAGTAGCAGCATCTAATATGCTGGGAAGAGGTATCGGAAAGAAAAAGTTGGAACCTGTTTTTGAAAGTTACCCGGACCTATTCACCCTTTTGATTTCCAAAGAAGAACTAAAACTAAGATTGTTGTCGGTGAATGGAATCGGTGAAGAAAACGCAACTAGTATAGTAGAAAATATGGAAAAGATGAAGAAATTTTTATCAGATGCGAACTTGCACGATAAATTATCTACACGAACGCAACCAACCAAATCAACCGCACAAACAACCCATATATTATATGGAAAACATATAGTAATGACAAAGGTAAGAGACCAAACCATCATATCCGCATTGGAGGAATATGGTGGTAAATTAGACAATACGATAACAATGAATACGTTTGTATTAGTTACCAAGAGTCACTCCGACATATCCTCAAAAACTAAAAAGGCAAATGACTTAGGAATACCAATCATGACCCCTAATGAATTTACGCAAAAATACCTATAATTACCGGGCGATTGTATCGGTTCTGGGTGAGATGGGATACACGGTATTTTTGTTCGAAAAAGTAACGGATTTATGGCTGGTAGATTTGTTATGTTTGTTAGTAGATAACAAGATATACATAGACGGATACAGTTGTTTGATACAATACATCTATTTTACACTATACTATACAAACCTAAAGTATATTGTAAAACTAACGAACGAACTAACTAACTAACTAACTATATTTCGGGAGGCAATTTATATCCATCACGTGTTCTCCTACTTCTTCGTGATTACTGACAAATTGATTAAAGAAAGGAAATAGTAATTGTTCTTGAGGTGTATGTTTATGAACGGTTCGCGCTATCATTTTATACAATTTAAAATCCGGATACCGTTCTTCACCATTTTTCTTATATAGGACATTTTTAGCATTGTCATCTAGACACCATCGGTGGATGGTTTTTTGTAATTCGTCATAGTCAGCATAATCTAAGTGTTCTGGAATAATAAAATCGTAAATCGAACATCCAAGTCGGCATAAATCAAAGCTCATATTTGGTTCTAATCGAGGTTTTTTATCATTAAAGAATGGTTCACAGTTATACTGCGTGTCGGCATCCCCTCCTGGTCCAAAACTATCCGAACAATAGGTCGTTCCATTAAAACGATAAATGCTTCGACCAAAGTCAATTATTTTGTATATTCTACCATACGTAGGCACTTTATATACAATGTTCTCGTATTTATAAAATAGAAATGGAATGTCGGTATTGATATACATAATATTGTTTGTATGAAGGTCGTTATGTGTGAATGAGAATAGTTTTTGGTATATAATAAGAGTCATGACAATTTGAAAAAGAGCACTAGCAGTATTATCTAAGGTAGCATTACTCGCGGTGAATAGGTCATCCAATGTACCTTCGCATTTCTCTAGACAAATCATTTGGACTGGATAATTGTTAATATATGCGTATTGGTCTTCTTGTATGTCGCATGTATCAATAGAATCGGTAGAATCATCAATTTCCGTTTCTGTATCCGTTTCCGTTTCCGTTTCCGTTTCCGTTTCCGTTTCCCATTCATCTTCATCTTCATTGCTATCCGTAGTATATGCGACCGAACTATTATCATCGCTAGACGTATCATCATCTTCGTGCGTATCTTTAGTATTGCCACTTACATCAAATGTGCTATCGTAGATAATACAATCATCAATGTGTTCGTTCGTAATCTCGGTTGCATCTACTAGACATTCTGTAATAGAAACTGCGGTGATATTATGATTTGTTTTAGAAATACATAATTTCGGGCGTTTTTTCCTGGATTCATCGTCGTGATATTGGTCCACATTTACATTATCCAGAGCAAAAAGAGTATTATTGTTGTCATTGAAGAAGGATGATGAAGTTAAATAATCAATATCATCCGATACGTCATATTTATAACATTTTTGAATACCTAGGAAAGAACCGTAGAAATCTAAACAATTTACGACATTATGGGTTTGTAATGTCATACTACTCAAATAATAGAAAAACGAATCAATATAAGAACAATTATGGCGCGAACTTACCTTAGACATAACATTGAATGAAAGGTCATTGGATATACATGTAGGATATGGTAAGTTAAGTATGTGTTCTTTATCATCTTCATATTTTCCTATCATATAATGCAGAGGGTCTAATAGCGGTGAATATTTAAAGAAAACTTCTGTATTGATTTCTCTATTTGACATATCAACTACAGTCTGCGGATTTACAAAATGATTCGGATGATTCAATTGAATAGTGTTATAATTTTTACTAGAAAGAGTAAAGAGTGTATCGTATATAGGATTGTACTTTTGCAAATTCTGTATTTGAAAGGGATTGTATTTATTATCAACGTCACTTTGACTTTGGATATAACTTTGTTCTAAAGCGGGTAAGTTAATAGGAATACTTTTATGATAACCAACGGAGAATTTATTATGAGTCTTATTATTTTTATTCATATACAAGAATTACTATAACTGTTTAATACATTTTTATATGTAAATACAAACTAATGGATGCTGTTTACATCAACTCACGAGCTCGTTTGAATTACTTTAGAATAATATAATGTTAAAGTATTGTAACAGAATGAGTTTAGAATTGAAAAAATTTAATATGCGCGAGATTACATTTAAACCTGATGAAAATAAGGGACCTGTAATTGTTATGATTGGGCGTCGTGATACAGGTAAATCGTTCTTAGTAAGAGATTTATTATTTTATCACCAAGATATTCCGGTAGGAACCGTAATGTCAGGAACTGAAGCCGGAAACGGTTTTTATGCCGCCCATGTTCCTAAGTTATTTATTCACGAGGAATATAACACGGTTTTGATTGAAAATATATTAAGACGCCAAAAGACAGTATTGAAACAAGTAAACAAAGAATTAGAACAACATAAGAAAACCAAGATAGATCCTAGATGTTTTGTAATTTTAGACGATTGTCTATACGACCAATCATGGACGCGTGATAAAATGATGAGATTGTTATTCATGAACGGTCGTCATTGGAAAGTCATGTTAATAATTACCATGCAGTATCCACTAGGTATTCCTCCAAATTTAAGAACAAACATCGATTATGTGTTTATATTACGCGAACCATATTTAACAAATCGTAAGAGAATATGGGAAAATTATGCGAGTATGTTTCCCACCCTAGAATCCTTTTGTAGTGTAATGGACCAGACAACGGAAAATTATGAATGTTTGGTTATCAATAACAATGCGAAATCAAATAAATTAAACGAACAAATATTCTGGTATAAAGCCGAAAATCATCCTCCATTTAGATTAGGTGCGAATGAGTTCTGGGAAATGTCAAAGAAACTTGGTTCAGATGACGAAGACGAAGCATATGACCCAAGCAAAGCCAAAAAGAATAAAGGTCCATCAATAAATGTAAAAAAAAGTAAATGGTAATATTGTGTTATGTAGATACAGAATACAATATTAGGAAGGTTATGGGTCATATAGGTCTTCGTTCACCTCGATTTCATCATCAGTATCATATAAATTATCATCAGTATCATATAAATTATCATCTGGCACGTCAGTCATGTGAATGAGCTCATCCAATCTGTTTGCGAAATCCGCATCAAACACGAATGATGTATTGTTACTTGCGTCATGTACGTAATGGTCTTCGGCAACTTCGTCTTCGGACGTATCGTCTTGTACGATTATATATTTAGTAGCCGGTTTTACATATAAAACAGGTTCGGAATATCCGGTGAGAGTAACAAAGGATACATATTTTTTTCGATTCACTAACGAAAACACCTTTCTCCCAATAGTAGGGCAGTTCTGGATGATATCATTCATTTTACGATTCATAATTGTATAGTGAATGCGCCGTTTGCTACCATCCAATGTATATTTGAAATGAAGGAAATGAATAACTACAGATTTAAATGATTCAATTAGAAATTTATCTGGAAATTCTAAGTCTAACTTGATTTTCGGAAAACCCTGTATCATATCGTAGATAGATTCAACTACTTCATCTTCGTCTTCATTCTGTATAAATTGGTTAATATAGGTATCACGTATAACAAGTTGATTGTTTTTCTCGAAGACGGATAGATTGAATTCGCATAGAAACAACTGGTATATGACATTGGGAAGAATTGCCAATTGATTTTTCATCGCAAAATATATATTATACAAGTTACTAATTGAAAATGGAATTCCACTATACGGATTTTTAGGGGTGATTGGTTCTGAATAAAACATAGGTGAATTGCAGACCGCAGAAATAATAATTCGTGAAAGGTCTTGTAGTGTAAATAAATAGCTACAATTCGTTTCATACAATCGAAACATATTTTTCTGAGACGAGAGTATGGGAGCTAAAAACAGGTCGTTGGTAACCTTTATTTTTGAGTATCTAGATTTAATATGTTTGGCAAGAGTATTGAACGCCCAATAAGTTTTCTGGACCTTACAAAAAAAGTCTAGAAACAAGCCTCTATTTTCATCGGAGAAAAACAAATTATCAATATACGTTCTTTTCAATTCTTGAAACTTAGATTGGTCTGTAAATACAAACACAGCTTTTACAAAATCTATATGTATATTGGTTTCTATTGTATGGGTATTGAATATGTGCGACATATACGATTTGATAGTATTATTGTCAATACTATCAATACTAATATCTGGTGTGTATTTTACATCCTTTATAAACTGCTTATGTGTTATGTAGGTGAAAGATTTCATATTATGCATGTTATGTACTATTGATTATAGTTCGAACCATTTATATCTTTTCTATATATTATGTAAATTCGGAGGTAGAAAATTGGAAATATGTAGAAAATTGATTTAAAAATTATAGATGGTTGTATAACATTAACAATATTGAAGTCATGTCTGACAATAAAGTCGTTAATGATGTTTTTACAAAGAAAATATCTGTTCCGAAACCAATTTTAAAATGGGTTGGTGGAAAAACGCAAATCATGGATACAATTATAATGGGTTTTCCGACTGAAATGAATAATTATCGGGAAGCATTTTTGGGAGGAGGTAGTGTATTACTAACATTATTATCCTATGTAAAAAATGGAACGATAAAAATACATGGTAACATATATGCGTATGATTTGAACGAGCCATTGATTCATATTTACAAAAACATTCAAACTCAACATACCGAATTATATGATAAACTTGAATATATCATTACTGAATTCAATGCTTGCGGTAATGGTGAGTTAAATCGAAAACCAAGTACGATAGAAGAAGCAATGGTATTAAAAGAAAATTATTACTATTGGATAAGAAGTGAGTATAACAAATTATGTGTAACCCATAAAAAGGGTGTTTTAGGTTCTGCGATGTTTATATTCTTAAATAAAACATGTTTCCGAGGTGTATTTAGAGTTGGACCAAACGGGTTTAATGTTCCTTACGGACATTATAAGAATCCAGAAATCATCAACAAAGAGCATTTGGCTGTAATACACGAGTTAATACAACCCGTAATATTTGACTGTTGTGATTTTAATACATCATTAACAATGGTGGAGGAAAATGATTTTGTATATCTTGACCCTCCATATGCCCCAGAAACAAATACATCATTTGTAGGATATACTGAAAAGGGGTTTAACATAGAACAACATACCAATTTATTTACACGAATACATAGTTTAACTGAAACAAATAAAAAAGTTATGTTAAGTAATGCGGATGTAAGTTTAGTGCGTGAAAACTTTACAAATGAAAACTACAATATATTGTCAATATTATGTAAACGGTCGATAAATTCCAAAAATCCAAACGCGAAAGCAAAAGAAGTGATTATTAAGAACTATTGAATCCCTACAATATAGGTGATACCAACTCACTAAAACGCATATATTGGATACCCCATGAATTCGCCAACTCTAACACTTGTTTAGTTTTGGGAGTTATATTTTCCCCAAAGTATCTTGTTTTACCGATAGTTAGTTCGTCTTCTTGATTTGCTACACAAACAATTCGTAATGGTTTTCCATATAGGTCGGGAATGTTTTGATATTTGATAAATGTACCATATACTTTTTCTCCTGCTGTTCCACTGACCCACCAATTCGATGTTTTTACTTCATACATATATTCGTCTGTCTCCCAATCCGGTTCAAATCCATTTTTACGAACCACTTTTCTAGGACTTTCGCCGCGCAATTGTAGTACATCATATACAAGTTTTTCGCCCAATAATGTGGTCCATTGTCCGTTATTCATCTGCCCTATCATGTCATTTCCCCATTTTTTTTCATTGTCTTGTGCCTCTTTTTTTTGTTGGGCGATAGTTACACCCTTTTTTTTTACAATGGTTGGTGGTTTGATTAGAGCCCATCGAATTCGCTCTTGTAAGTTCGTGTCTGTAACGTGATTGAATGGTTGTATGTGTATGTATTCTTCCTGACTACTCATTTTTTACAATATGCATCCAATGTATATTGTAAAATCAATTTTTAGTTGTTATCAAGAGTGTGGTATTCGAATTACTCTTCCTTGGAGTCATCATCGGCAATGGCTAATTCATCCGCTAAGTTAGCCGACTGTGCTGTATTTACCTCACGTGATTCAAAGTCAACATTTTCAGGAACACCATTTAGATTGCCTTCCTCGTCGATTGTTTGTGTAAGAACGTTGCCACTGGATTTAGCTTGTTCTATGTTTTCCATTATAGCCTTTTTCTTGGTTTCACGCACACGTTCCTCAAACTCCTTCTTGGCGAGTTCTTCATTCTTCATTTTCTCTGAGTGTAGTGCGTTAAGTTCCTCCTCCATATGCTCTACCCGTCCAGTCTTGTACGCATCTGGGTCCCAAGGAATCCAAACACCGACGGGACCAACATAAATATCATGATTAGGGTCGCTTTCGCGTAACTTTTTACATTTCTCCTCCGCCTCGTCTTGATTTCCAAAAACACCGCGTATCTTCAGACCACGTACAGATGTCTGGAAAGCATGTTCGCGGTTAAATTGTTCGTTTAGTTTATCCTCCTGCTTATCTAAGAAATTCTTGTAATCATCCTCAATTCCACTTTTCTTTAGTTTATCCGATTCTTCCTTGACAAAATCATTGAAATCGCCGATTAACGTTTCAACATTAATGTTGTGCTTGTACGAAATAAAATGGATGAATTCAAAATATCTTTCCATAGATTTAGAGAATTCCCAGTTTTTGATGAACTGGTTGAATAGATAGACTTCGCGCTTTTCTAAGATTTTCTCGGGTGAGACGAACGACATACATGCGAACTTCTGACCTGCGATAGGCTGGTCTTCATCACATAGGTCTACATACTTTGAATTCAAAGAACCGTCGGTATTCATTTTCTTCTCGTATCCAGACATTTTAGGAATATACAAAATATACAGACGACTATTTAAGTGATTTCAACTATTATTATTAAATTATTATTAAATTAGTATATTTTTTTTGTTGTAGTATAATATAAACGAAATGTTTGACTTAAATGAGTTAGTAAAGCGTGCTATTAAGTACTTAATTGAGGGTCTCGTTGTTGCTCTTGCTGCCTTCGCTATCCCCAAGAAGCAGCTTAACGTTGAGGAGATTATTATTATTGCCCTCACTGCTGCTGCCACATTCAGCATCCTTGATGTGTTTATCCCTGCTATGGGTTCTTCTGCTCGCGGCGGTGCTGGTTTCGGTATTGGCGCTAATTTGGTGGGTGGACTTAAGATGGCTGCATAAATAAAAAAATTTTATTGAAATAAATATGTAATTCAATAAAATAGTAGGTGTAATACGCCCAAAAACAAACATGTACCATATGCAATTAAGCATCATAATATGGATTATCGTGTATTTTCATTCCACAATATTGTTTCGGCTCTTCTTTATAATCAACTGGATTGTGTATACCAGCTTCCTTAGCACATTCAAGTAGGAACTTAAAATTACTCCAGAATTCGCTTTTGTGACCTATTGATTTTGTCATTACATGTGATAATTCGTGGATAGCTACAAACGTTAATGTGCTCTCGTCAATTAAATTATCATTATCTTGCTTCTCTTTATTCAAACAGAATGCTACCTTCTCGCCCTTATTCTCACTATATGCAGTGTAACTACTTGTAGGGAGGGTTTCCATAATTTTCTTAGGATTGAAGTTAGCATGTAGCCGTTTAACATTTTCCTTGTCGGGATATTTGTTCGTTACGTAGGTAACCAATTCCTTACATTTACCAGCTATCTTTGCGAGTAAGTCGGCTGCCTTTTCTATATTTTCTCTCTCGCGTACGCAATATTTATTACCATCAACCGAAGATACAATACATGTTAATTGAAAACTTTCGTAGTTTTCGCGATATACATAATAACTCGTGCTTAATATAAACCCGATGATAAAGTAGCCTAAAACGTCTTCGCTTCTCATTATACATAATCGCGATAAAAATCTACTTCCCCTGAAATATATTGTATAACCGTAAAAAGGTTATATAATATCCTAGTAAACTGTAATCTATTTATGCCTTACCAATCTCCATAGGTTGACGGGTAGAATCACCTTCAATGGTGCTCTGGTTCCATGGACCAATATCAGCCTTGGCAATTACAGGGTCGGAACGAAGTTGAAGGTTCGCGTTTCTCATGGACTGACCGATGGTATCAAGACCAATGTGGTAACCTGCGTCAAGAAGGTCGGGCATCTTTACGCCCTCAGCATCAACATTCGTAGGGTTTAAGTTATTCCACTCGCTATTTTTATCAGTAGGTAACAAATCGGTAGGATTCGCTACGGGCTGAAGAGCATAACCAGCCTCAGTCTTACCCTCCGAAGGCTTGGGGTCTTCGGTAGCAACAGCGTCAGCATTCTCGTCTACACCATTCTCATTGGTACCATCCTCCATGGTGTCGCGTACCATCTTCATTTGTCCGTTATAGGACATTAATCCCCATATAGCGATTATAGATATAATTAATACTAACAACATCTTTGGTGAAAAAAACTTAGCAAGTCCACGTTGAATATCTTTAAACATTTTGTTTATATAAACGTCTGATAAAAAATATTCACGCTATATTGTAAAAAATCGCTAAAATATAATGATTAGTCAGAATCATTCTCGCTAATTATACTTTCAGTATCCATATCTAAATCACTCGTATCACTATCAATATCATTCAACATGTATGTATTTTTAATATTCTTTGCTTCTAAATATGAAGATAGGGCTAGTTCTTTCGCCATCCTTGCTTTTTGTCTGGCATCCCGATACATTTTATAGTATACTTCGTTGGGTTCTCTTAAAGTGAGTTTATCGTCGGTAGGTAACTCTTCTAAAGTAAATACTACTTCTTCCATTGAATTATCAGTAATCTCGGGCACGATTTCATTGATTTGTGGGGTATCATCTACAACTATCTCTGTGTGTATGTTGTCCTCATCAATAACATCTTCAATAACATCTGTAATTCCGGAATCATGGACGATAGTCTCTTTTTCTGTATTTTTTCCTAAATTATTTGTGGGGTTATCATTCTCTGGTGATAATATCTCATCGTGTTCAATAGTAGACACAATATCATTCATCGCATCGGTTACTAGTAAGGATGGATTGAGTTCATTCACATCGCTGGTAGGTGTTTCCATTTGGCTACTCGGTTCAACGTCAATATTATCAATAACCGGTTCTTGTAATGGAACATTCACTTTTGTCTGTATAACACATTTATCAAACAGTTTAAATTCCTCGGGTCGCAGGACTAAAGCTTGTTTCATTTCGATTTCTATTTGAAAACTCCTGGCAGAACATTTGATACCTTGAATTTCAAGAACATTCATAAGTTTCATATCTTCTTTAATGGTTGTAAAATCCACTACATTCTCGTCTTCATCATATATCTTGATGGATGGTTTTTCCAATGCGGTAGGTATGTTTGTTCGTATTATGTAAAATTTCCCGGATTTATAAATCTTTAATGGAGATGTAAAATAGTTTTCAATATCCGCCTTTTCCATGTTACCGTCAAACCAGGAGTCGCGATGGTTGTAAATATACTGAATACAGTGTTCTTCTAATTTTTCAAACCACTGAATAATGAACTCATCTTCATTCGTAAAAAGTAGGTCAGTATAATATTTCCTACCATGTTTTACAAACCCATTACGCGTGTTACATGTAGGAGGTTGTATATATATTGGACTGTTCTCCTTTTTGAACCGTATAAAATAATTACCACCGGAAATCAAAGTCGGCTTTGATAATATTAGGCGTGTGAAGTCAAAATCGCGTAACTTTCCATTGGTATCGTATATTTGCTCCATAATAATTTATATGTCCGGTTCTCTTTATTATAATTTTATCATTAAACATTAGTTTTACGTTTGAACTATGGGTATCATTTCTTTGACTTTTGTATTACGGAATGTATGCGAAGTTTACGGGATAGTTGTATAGAATTTTTTCAAGACGAGAACATAAAGCGAGATTTACGGGAAATAGCAAAACCAATCCTAAATACAATATACGACGAATTGAACGTGTACGTATGGATTGTATTTGTTTATAATATATTTTTGATTTTTATCATTTTAGCGAATTTGTTCTTATTGATTCGTCTATTGAGGTATTCAAATAAAGTATCTTATATAGATTAATATGTGCTTTTATACTATAATGGCATCCCACAAGACAAATAAGCGTTCATACAAAAAGCGCCCTGTTAAAAAAACAACCCAAAAAGGAGGTGATATTCAAATATTTGGATATGTATGCAAAAAAGAAGATAACAAGGAAGATAAGATAGATGTAGAGGAAGATGTTATCGAAAATGAAATAGACGAGAACGACAACGTGGATGAGGATGTTGATGCTGATATGGATGAGGATGCTGATGCTGATATGGATGAGGATGCTGATGAGGAGAATGACGAAATGCCAGGTGGCGGTAAGAAGAAACGTAAGTCTAAAAAATCGACAAAGAAAGGTAACAAGAACATGAAAAAATCACGTAAAACTATGAAGAAGAAGAAAGGTAAATCAGAATGGACGACATTTGTTACCGAACTATACAAAAAAAATAAAAAAACAAATCCTCTTTATATGTTTAAGAACGCATTAAAGGATGCTGCAAAAATATACAAAAAGTAATCCATCGGTAGAACCAAGTAAATAATGTATTTAGTAATATTACAAATGGATAATATTACTAACATCAATCAAAGCCTTACTCTCTATTCAAATAAAAATGAACGAGAACTATTAATAGATAACGTGAAAAACTGGGTAATTCTCGACCAAAAAATACAAATGATTAATGAAAAAACGAAACAAATCCGAGAGCTCAAATCAACGATTACTACTGACATATGCAATTATATGAAACGGAACAATATAACATCCAATATAGGTATTAGTAATGGAGAACTTCGCATGTATGATAAGAAAGACTACAAACCGTTAACGTTTATGTATGTAGATAAATGCTTACGTGAAATTATAAAAGACAAAACGCATGTTGACTATATAATAAAATACTTGAAAGATAACCGAGAAATCAATATATCGCCCGACATTAAACGCGTTATGACAAAATAATAAATGTAGACCCTAATATATAGAATGTTTAATATTGATTCATCCGATTTTCAAAACTACATATTCAGAAAAGATATTGCGGGAGATGTCATAACTGGTGGATACCCTATAAACAATTTAATAAGTATGGAGAACAGTGAACGTTCAATGTTGGGAGGTTCTAATACTATAGGAACATCTCGTTTTGATGGACTAGTGGTCCCCCTAGGGTTATCAGTAGACCCAAAAACGATTTTGGGTGGATGTTCTCAATTGTCTCCTATAAAAATGATAAATAATAATGAAATAATAGATGATAAATTCTTTAATGAACTGTTTGGAAAGGTAAAACATAATAATGGCAACAACAAGACCAGAAAGAATAAGAAGAAATAAGGAGAGTAATATGAGAACCTATCAAGTCAATGCATATTCAAGAAACGTGTATTTCGCCAGTACCAATAATATCTTACTTGTAACGACCATGATACCTACAAACAAACACTGAAGCGTCTTATCACTTGGTGTTAATTTACTATACGACGGCGTCCATGTTGAAGTCATCGCATGTATCATATTATCATCTAAATAGAACGACTCTATAAGGGTTATAGGACAATCATGATATATAATATTCATGGTTAATACCATAAACAACAACATATTTATCATTATCAAAATAGAAACATCATTTGTCATCATAGTAATAACTAAAGGTAACGAGAACATTACCCAATGTAAAAATAGTAAAATCCACTTTATAGGACTTTCGTATAAACATTGTATTATGTTGGGGTATATCATATCTAAATTATAGTTGCATTGTAATTTAGATAATATTACGAATAAATCAACTTAGTAACGAGACCAGTTATCATTGTTGAAAGAATTCAATTCCAATTTCTCAGGATTTTTTTTCCAATATTCTATTTTCTCTTGTAGTTCCTTATCCTCCGCAGTAAGAGGGGTTGGATGGCTTTGTTGCGCTTCCAATCGTTTTAAATCGTTTTCGGTGGGGGTTGGTTTTTTACCATAACAATTTACACCGAACTTGATATATGGGTTATCAATATAACCACCATTCACTCCAGGACGTCCACAATTGTTCTTCTTTTTAGGCATTTTTTGTAATTTATCCCAAGTGCCTTTTTGTGTAGGGAAGAATGCCATTTGTCCGTCAGACCAGCCATAATTACACCATTCAGCGCCGTTATTATATGCGGCTTCAATCTGGTCGTAGGTGGCTATTTTAGCACCGAAAGAACTACATACTGCTTGTGCGTCCTCGTATGAATATTTATTGTTAGATACATTAAACACTTCGTCTTGTTCTATTGGTATAACCGGAATTTCAGTAGTACCTTTCTCTACTTCTTCTTCTTCTGGTGTGGAAGTTCTTAGAAAATCAACAATGTTAATATCAAATGTTTTTTTCATAAATACCACTATAGCGGTTAACAGAAGACTAATCCAGGCAGTGCTTTCTACTAAGGAAACAAATATGGGTTTTGTAGAAGAAGACATAGGTATTCGGAATAGATAAACAACAATGTAAAGAGAAACAATAAATAACGGAGTAGATACAAGGTTATTTGAATCTTCTAAAAATAACAATACATTATCATATAGCGCTATCAGGTCATCAGTAATTTGTTGTTTTGGTTTGGATGTATAGTAGGAAACGGCAAAAATAAAAACACTGACAAAGAATATAAAATCCAAGGTTCTACCTAAATTCTGTTGAAATTCCCCGGGTTCTCTGCCCTTGTTAAAAAACATTCCTAAAACATAGTAGACAACAACGTATATGGCTAAAAACCATATCAATAAAAACATATTTGAACTAGTAAGATACTGGGATGTGATGTCTTTTACAGGTAGTGTACTATCTTCCTTAGAATCCTTGTCTTCTTTAGAATCCTTAGAATCCTTATCTTCCTTAGAATCCTTAGAATCCTTAGAATCCTTGTCTTCCTTATCTTCCTTAGAATCCTTGTCTTCCTTAGAATCCTTAGAATCCTTGTCTTCCTTATCTTCCTTATCTTCCTTATCTTCCTTAGAATTATTATCTTCATTAGTAGTTTTACCATTAGATAAGTCAAGTAAAGGTTTGGATTTTTCGTTACTCTGTTTTGTAGAATCGGTTTCTAAATTTTGAGAATTATATTTCATTGTAGTCATGTTTTATATTATAATTAGTTATTTTTTTTACGATAAAAAAGACAATATGCCATAGATGTTACTACTTTTGAAGGGTCATCCACTTGTTCTATTACATTATCATTGAAATGAATCCATTTACCACTCGCGTGTTTTACGAACGCAGTATAATGTCCTCCATTAGTCCCTCCGTTATGATTACATACGCCGTACAAATCATATACATATGATTTGGGATTGTATCCAAGGACATACTTGGATAGATCTAGGTCATTTACCGGAAAGTCTATCTTTGTGTTTATTTTACGACGACCATCTGGAGTAAATCGTTTTAAAACAATCACTAAAATTTTTGGAAAGTTCCAAAAAATAACATTCTTTTTAACAGCTTGTTTTTCATTCGTTTTTTCATTGAACCACGCGTTATCTCCATCAAGAATATCTGGTTTTATAAACAAATTCAAGCATTCATATAACGATGATTTCACTTTATTTGCTTCTATAATAGGTAAGTCTAACATAAAATAGGATTCAGGTTTTAATACGAGTGATTTAGTACCCTCAATGTCTGTAATTTGATTAGCGTAAATTCCATAATAAAGGTCAATTATTTCAGAATATTCCTTATCACATAGATTTTGAAGTAATTTATAACATTCAACCGCCAGTTTATCTTTCATATTTACCACCTTCCCTGATATTCGCATTTTAACACTACGAGAAAGACTCGTATGCATACAATCTATAATAAACATGAAAAATTCAGGCATGTCGTTTTGCGTGTATCCAGTAAACAGTTCCTTTCCTTTTTTATTAGCAAGTTCATGCATAATAGTAACAAACTTTTTGGGTTTTACTACACCATTACCACTCCACATTACTCGTCGTAACTCGTCCCATGCAATCGTCGCTTGACTTTCTACGGTATCCCTTTTAAGGCATTCCGTATATTTATCTGAATCCAAGAATTCATTTAATTCATAGGTATGATTTATTATCTGCATACATGAATTTAAAAAACATGTATTTCCCAGGTTTTCCATTCCAGTATTTCCATTATTGGTATATTTAGATAAATCCATTTGTAATAAATGTATATAGATATTTCTTTACACCATTTATAACAATTATACTTTACATGAGTAACCCTCTAAATTCATTTGATTATCCACAATCCCCAGGGAATGAACCACAAACGGTAAGTGACGCAACAAATATACACCACAATTTAGTTCGTGGTATGCATGATGTGATGATTGGATATAATAGCGTGATAACTACTTATAACCAAAACATATCAAGATATTTATCAACTATAGACGAATATAGACAAGACCTGAATATTGCACGAAATCATGGAAATCCCACATCTATACCATCTACCCCTATAAGACCGAGAAGACATATAAGACCGAGAAGCTCCCCCATGAGGCATAATACAAATACATCGTTTCCCCAAACACCAATCTATGGAACTACTCAATCTACTACATTTACTTCTCCGACATCATTATTTTCAAATATATTTTCATTGCCAATCCCAAGTAATCCTATTAGACAGTATGAAGATGTTATTGTTTCACCGACACAACAAGAAATATCAAATGCCGTAGAGATATTTAATTACAGTGAAGATAACCCATCTCCTCATAGAAGATGTCCTATTACGATGGATGAATTCAATATGGACGATAGAGTGACAAGAATACGTCAATGTGGACACATGTTTCATGAAGATGCTATAAACAACTGGTTCAGAGTAAACGTTAGGTGTCCGGTGTGTAGATATGATATTCGGGAATATACAAATGCTACAACCAGAACTAGTGTAGATACATCTAACAACACTACGAACGCACAAGACCAATCTATAGACCAGCTTACCAATCAGATAACTATGGAAATAACAAACATGTTGACTCAAGCATTAGGGAGTTCGGCACAAACTACTACCAACGATGTTTCGCAAAATTCAGTATTTACATTTGATATACCAATAACAATCACCAGCTCTTATGAGAATGAATATGATGAGGACGATGAGATAGAAGACATTGAGGATGTAGAATAAAAAAAATGTGACAATTATACATTATGTGTCACATTTTTACATGGTATTGAACTGGATTCGTTTACTTAGGCTTGGTAAAGAATGTATCTAATGTTTGAATACGGTTTTTAGTATTGTATATTTTGCTAAGGACTTTATCAAACAATAGAATCTTTATCTTCGCACTACACATTTTTTCTTTCTTTTTCATGAATGTTTCTAAGTCATGCCCTTCAGATTCTAATTTTTTTAGGTCTCTATTAAATGTTTTAATTGCGGACTGTTTGTTCTGCATCGTCCATATTTGTTCTAATGCCAATCCAAACAATTGTTGTAATGGTTTCATCAACTGATTTGTAATATAGTGGGTATAATCAATCTGTAACTTGTTATCTACAATGTATTCAGGTGTTTCTATTTTATCCCCCATTAGTGCTTTCGGTTTGTCATTGACAATAAATACAAACTTCATTCTATCTCCGGGTTTCGGTTTATTTCCTGGGTCACGTTGTCCTATACGATTCGCTAATACATTGTGACCTATTTGGTTTGGATTTTTATAATATCCTTTTAGTGCTTTTGTAATCATCAATTTATCCATACTGACTTTACCGTCAATTAAATCTTGTAAAGCCGTCTCTAAATACTTAATCGCATCCTCTACATTATTCCCTTTCATAAGAATATTCAATATATCTCCGTATACATCCTTTAAGTAGTCACAGGAGTCACGTCGTTTGATTGATAACCCCATATACTTCAAGTACCCCTTATTTGGGTCATCTTCGTATAAAATACCAACATATCTCTTTTTAGAAAGCAATATGAAAGGCATGAGGGTTTTCTCATATTCTAAGAACATAGGGGCTTTCAAGTAATTACTACATACAACTTCTATGTCTTTAGATATTTCAATCGTTCCTTCTAATGCTTTTTTACCGCGAATCTTTTCTCCAGTTTCCGGGTCTTCCAGGTTCAATGTATAAAACACAGAATCGGTATCACCGTAAATATATTCGGCACGACATCTCATGGGACCATGACACTTGGTATCATATACTAAGTCTCCGTAGATTTCTTCAATCATTCGTCTAGCATACATAATCATCATACGTCCAGTTGCGGTAGTGGACGCAGCAACATCCTTTTCATAAAAGGTAGAGGTTCGTGCCCCACATTGACCGTATAATGAGTTTGCGGTTACTTTATACCCCAGTTGTCTTTTATCCAGGATATTTTGCATAAATGGGTCTTTCTCAGTCTTTATCATTTTGCGGGTATCTTTTCGGGCTTTCAATAGCTCTTCTAAAATAGAAGGCATAATTGATTTTTGATTGTCTGGTAACTGAGCCCATCTACACGTCATACGTCCAACTTTTGTCTTTACTTTTCGCGATAACGGATTTGCCGGATTTCTTAGGTATTCATAATTATCATAGTCAATGTCAATGTATTGATAGTCTGGTAAATTGTCATATATGAAATTCCCAGCTTTATCGCGTTCGCCCGTAACGTGTATTAAATTGTCATCCAAATCATACGTTTTCGTCCATACCTTACTATCGTGGGAATAATTTTGACTAATCATTGAAGACGGATACAATGAAGAATAATCTACACATGCTACCGGGTTATCCATATACATAGAACACTTAGGGGGAAGAACAATTGCGCCTTCATACCCTTCTTCCTTTACTGTCTTTTCCAGATCGGGCATAAGTGTGTTTTTTTCACGGCATTTTTTAGCAACATAACTGGTTAGCTTGATACCTTGTCCTCTGAATATCAGGAAATTAATGGGAACGCTACAAATACTTGCCATCTCTGTATATCCAGTAATAACATCGATTTTATTCATCAAATGATGGACGAGGTTACAATCTTGAATACAATATTTCGCAACAATTGCTCTGTCGCTCGATGAACCATTCGCTAATCTGAAAATATCTTGTGGAGTTACGTCATCTTTCGCGGTTCCCCATTTGAGTGTTTTATTACCTTCAATCCCAGTCTCGTGATTTGCTATCATAATAACATTAAACGTAGTGGTTTTGTCATTATCGGTAACCTCTCTACCAAATTCAATATCGATAACTTTGAACTTCTGACCGTTCTTATAGTAATTTGTAGTAACTCCGCTAAACTCAATATGAATATAATCGTTTTTATGTAGTCCGGCTAAGTTCTTACTATACAGTTCGGTAATATTACCATGTACTGGATGGGAACAACATACCACCTTTTTGATACTATCGCTTATATATTGTCCGGCAACATCATCTAATTTATAGGACGCCAAATTAAAATCACGTCTGAAATATGCATACATATCAATTTGTAATCTACCTGTCATTTTGAAATACCTCAAATCGTAATCTCCACTTGCGATTTGCATTTTGGTGTTTTCAATATTCAACTCTCGGGTATTTCTATCTTCCTTCGCGCACATTTCATTGATTTTTCGCGATAGTTTTAAGAATTCACGCTCACATTTATTCTCTTGTGCTCTACGAAACATGAACTCATAATCAAACCCAAAGATGTTGTATCCAATCATGATGTCTGGATTTTCATTTTGAATCAACTTAGCCCATTTTAATAATACCTCTTTTTCGGTTTTTGCGGTTTCAATAATAGTTCCATCTACATCATCGCATGTGTTAAGAACAACGCAGTGATTCATATACGGTTCAGAATCACCATATTTCATAAACGTTGAGCCGATGAAAGTAACCTTGTCTCCCTCAAGTGGTGGAAACATTAGCGTGATTACTTCGTTGGATAGTTGTATCTTTTCTTCACGGTCATATTTATCACTAAGTAATATATCTATAATGGTAAACTTTTTATTCGCTTTCACTTTCTTTTCATAAGGCTTATATGTATAACTGTTACCCTCTCCATTCTCGTGTTGACCCATTTCATCACTATCTCCACCAGTGCCTTGTGTTTGATATTCTTGGTTTATTTTATCAAACACCCGGTCAATTTGGAGTATTTTTGAATTCTCATCATTGGAGTGTTCGTTTTTCGCTTTCTCCATAGAGGTTTTTGAAAGAGCATCAATCTTATCCTGAATGTACTCCTTCGTAACCTTTGCTTTTGGATAAACTAAATCAATATCATCAAACTTACCAAATCCAAAAGCCGCCATGATACACTTTTGCATTAATGTGATGCTATTAGTCTTGTCTAAAAACCGCAGTTGTTGTAGGAATGCGTCAACTAGGTTGGCAGCAAAACGTTTATAGGTTTTAACTGGAATAGGAAAGTCCCCGTGACTACTACTTGCTTCAATATCAAAACTACATATTTTGAACGGAACGCGCGTCTCCTTTTCGGGCATAGGAGTAATATCCTTTAACGAACATTTATATTCGTACTTGCATGTAGTAGTAGAAATTGGTGGCTTTATCATACGCGATGTATTAAATGAAATCCACCCAGATGGGCTTACGGCATTAACGTGGAAATATCTCAATAAGGGGGGTATATTGCTCTCATAGAGTTCAATTTCCATCTTTTTAGATACGAGGTTTGTACGTTTACGAATATTTTCACCCGTACGTTCATCAACAATATAATCAAACCATAGATTCTTGGTTTTATTCATACTGGTTGTATTTTTAAAGACGAGTTTTATAAACTTGTGCTTTCCTCCACCAGAGAATCCGTATAATTTATGGTGTTCTACGAGGGTTGATGAAATGATAGAGTCTTGAAACATCTTCCCCACCTTTTTCTTCAACTCATCTACAAAACAACGTTTATCGTATTCCGTCCAATTGTCACCAACCTTTACAAAGAAGAATGGAGTGTAGTCTTCGACATATAAACAACATGTCTCGCCCTTTTCGTTAACACCGAACATTTGTATGATGAAGGATTTTTCATCTTTCATCGGTCTATACTTGTTTTCATTGGAATCATCACTATCTCCTCCGTCATCCGCTGATGACGCTTTCTCTTCATCATACACATTGAAATCAAACAACCGAAATGATTTTCGGATACCCATCTTTTTCGCGGTGTTGGACGGCATTCTTGCGTATTTTGTTCCTACTAATATATACCCGTTGGTTTTAGATTTTTTATTCAAACTATTATATATAATGCAATCAATTTTTACAATGTATATTATGTATCACACATTGTAAGATTAGCGGGATTTAGACCGAATGCTTCTATTGGACGCTCTTAGTTTGGATTTGATATATCCTCCATAGGTTGCCTTCGCCCATTCCGTCATCGCATCTGCGGTTCGGTTACCTCCATAGTAATCGGCACGACCATTTTGTATTTTAAATAGTGTTGGATATCCGTATATTTCAAGATGTTCTCCGTTTAATTTCTGTTCTTCAAGGGTTTTGAGCTTCATGTCTTTATCAAAATCAGAGTCTTCTATTTCCATCGTTTCAACATCCGCCCCCAATCGGTTTTTCATTTCATTCCATTCAGGTTTCATCGTTTGGCAATGAGGACACCAATCGGCATAAACGAGAACTAACTGACTCTTTTGTTGGGGTTTGGTACGTTTCGTTTTTGGCTTTGTCTTGGTATTAGACTTTGGCTTAGTGTTTGCCTTTGCGGTTTTATTCTTCTTTGTATTTTTTCGTTTAATAGATTTGTTTTGTTTGGTTGATTTGGTCGGTGCCATTATACAATAGGAATAGAAAATCTATTGAAATCAATCTTTTCCTAATATATATTATATATAATCATTATGAAAAATACCCAGTTATTCGTCATACTTTTCTTGTTGATAGTATTTGTCATTGGACTGTTTGCAACTATGTATTTCAACCCAAATAAATCAAATATAAACGATGATATCGAGAACATGGAACCCGCGCAACATTCAGGATGTCCGGATATGTTGGTAAAAAAAGGACAATCTTTAGCACTTTACAATACAAAGCAACCCGTCAGTGAAGGACGTAATCCTATATTATTTCAAAGTTTAGATGATTATATTAATTTTGTACGAAGCCAAGAACAAAAAGGAGTTCAGTGTCCCATCCTATATTTACAGGAAGAGGTAAATACACAAGGTGAGAACACATATCGTGTGCGACCAAGTCCATTTGATTTACAAGGTGGCTTACCAGTGAACAACCAAGAAGTTGTAGATATATCCGACGCAAATCGCATGAACTATCCATACAACGAGAACAACTACGCTGGATTTGACCCAGAAGGACAATATGTAGGAATTTATACTAATTTAGATGCTATTCATGATTCGACTAAACAATCCAGTAGTAGTAGTGATAACCCAATGGACCCGAATTGGGGAGGTATCGAGTATACGAGAGATGCAGTAAAATCTGGTAAATATGAAGACCGAGAAATTACGAAACCCGTATTTGGTAGAACGGTAAACACATCACTTATTCCCGAACTACCCTCTAATGTAGAGAAACCAGTAGATATTCTTTAATTGTATGTTTTCATAGAGAACATAAACATACAATTAGTCGGTGGAAGTAGGAGTTTCCAGTTCAATCGCAGCGGTAGATTTGGTAGACAATAAGTACTGACGTATATTTTCTAGGGAGGTTTTACTAATTTTACGGACCTTTCCATTTGAAGTTACGGTCAATGTATCAATACATTGCGGATTTGATTGCAACTCTTGCATGAAATGATTGAATGACGAGAAGTTACTCATAATAGCCATGGCAGTTACCGAACTAATACCCGGAATTTGACATAATACGATTTCACCAATGTTCTCGGGAGTAACGTTTTCTTTCTTTACCTTTTTTACTACAGAACAATAATTACTACCACTAGGTTCTTCGTTGGTTGTATCATTTGTATTATTGGTAGTATTTGTATCTTCTTGGTCTCTCAGTCGTAATGTACCCGCAAACGTTTGTGTCAAATAATATGGAATGCGTCCTTTTCCAAATTCGCGTTCTATCTTATCAGCAGTATAAATCAACCATTCGGCAGTTTCATCCACCGTGGAGGTTTTATATAAGCTAAACCCTTTGAAAAAATGTAAAGAAGTCATAGAAGAATATACGATTTTCTTCTCGAGTGGAGTCCTCAGTTGTGAAAATAAGCCTTCTAATAAATACACTATGGAATGCAGTGGATAACCAGAGGAATGTATTAGCCTGTATGATTGTTCTTCATATCTACCATCCTTGATGGATGCTAATAAATCATTGTAGGTTTTACGCTCTATTAGCATCACCTTTTTGCCTTCATCCGTTTCAAGAAGTATATCACCAAGGGGCAGCACCCGTTTCTCTAAAATAGCAAAGGATGGAGTTTTTAAACTGCTAAGTCTTGCGTCTAACCTATCATATAATGCACGTTCTCGTTCATCAACAATTATTTTCATGATAAGAATATAATAAGTATGTAAACTTTATTATATTGTTTTAAAAAATGTTATTTAACGCCAGACCATGGGGCTAACACCAATGGGGCGGGAAACCTTAACATTGGGGTTGGCAGTTGTAGCAACTTTGGCTAAACCATGGCTTGCGAAACGAACGCCTAAAGCGCTCGAACCACCGATGTGAATGGCGGCATATGCGTCCTTTCCAACTTGGTGAGGGAGACCTGCCTTCTTACTACCTCCGGCGGAGTTTTGGTTAACAATACTGGCTATAGCCGAGACTTTTTTAGAACCACTTAATACCATAATTATATATTTACTAAATATTTTATTACACCCGAATATAATATAATAAAATGATATAGAACAATTGTTACATACAACAGTATAACATTCATTTTATTACCCGTTAAGAATAAAATGAATACCGATGAAGATATCCGAATTGAAAAGAACGCAAATGGCATCGAGTCGTATGTATTTGACCCATACAACTCAGTGAATACAGTGATTACTGATGCCGAAATACAGAATATGTTGTCAAAATATGGAATAAATGCTAACATCTATAATTCTATGTTATACAAACGCGCGTTCGTACATCGCTCTTATATCAAGCGTCCAGATATTGAAAATGAGTACAATAACATTACAATTGTTCCACAACCAGAAGATTGCTTGCCATTATATACCAAGTCCAATGAAAGATTAGAATTCGTAGGAGATGGTGTGTTGGAGTGTATCACCAAATACTACCTATATAAGCGTTTTCCGAAAGAGAATGAAGGGTTTATGACAGAAAAGAAAATTGCTCTAGTAAAGAACGAAGCTATCGGTAGAATCGCCTATGAAATGGGATTACATAAATGGTTAATTATCTCTAAACATGCGGAAATAAAGCAAATCCGGACGAATTTAAAGAAATTGGGGTGTCTATTTGAATCATTTATAGGGGCTATGTTTTTGGATTTCAACAAAATATCGGTAACGGACGACGAGAATTGGTTTAAAGATATTTTTGTCACTGGTCCCGGATTTCAAATGGTACAGGTATTCGTGGAATCCGTATTTGAAAAACATGTCGATTGGATTAGTTTGATTAAGAATGACGACAATTATAAGAATATCTTACAGGTAAAAATCCAAAAGGAGTTCAAAGTAACACCTCACTATATGGAAGTAAAAGACCACGATTCTGAAACAGGGTATCATATGGGAGTGTATCTATGTCTGGGTCAACCGATTCATAGTGTAAAGCCAAATCAATCCATATCTATTATGGAATTTAACAAATATACGGATATACATCAATATATGTCCCAATATAACCGCATTTTCGTGTTTATGGGCGAGGGTATTCACAAGATAAAGAAAAAGGCGGAACAAATCGCATGTGAAGACGCTATTCGTAAATTAAATAATTTTTAAATTTCAAGGGTGTAACATATTATGAACGACGAAAACAAAATAAATATATAATTTGTATTGTTACTATATACATACTACAAGGAAATGAGTATTCCTAATACATATTTAGAACTTTTACAAACAAAGGTCATGCCAAACACCCAAGAAGAAATAAAAATAAAGTTTAACAATCGGCAACAAATACCTGTTTCTAATTATGTGGAAGATAATGAAAAACTTATTGTAGCGGAGACTTCCGCGCCTGCACCATTTACTATTTTAGATAAACGTCGTAGTTCTACTGTGAATCGTGACATCATTCTTGATAAATTACGAAAACAAGATGTCTTTGCGGTCAAACCGCGCCCAAGTGACATTAATAAAAATCTGTATATTCCAAAAGATATTCCAGAGCCGGTGTTACTCGACCAAGTAGCACCAAGTAAATTGGATACAGAAATTGTAATTGCGGGACCAAGTGAAGAAGAAAAAGAAGAAAAAGAAGAAATCGAGGATGGTGAAGATGATGCTATCTTTGATATGCCTACTCAAACAGATACTCGCACATTGCCCGAAGAAGAACTACAGACGATTACTCAACTAACAGAGCTAGAGGAACCAGCTAAATTTGAAGACGAAATTCAAGAGGAGAAGGTTCAAGAAATCATTGAAGAACCAAAAAAACGCGGAAGAAAGGCTAAGAAACTGGTAATAGAAGACCCAGACGAACTCCAGGAAGTGGATTTAACCACCGCAGTTATACGTACTCAAACGGTTGCTGATAGATTACCCAAAGAACGCGAGAAGAATATAATTGTTGCTCCCCCATATTATATGAATAATCGTAAATTATTTATTCAGAAATTAAACAAAATTCTTCAACCACGAGAACAGGAACTACTTGATGCGGACGAAAATGTCAGTTGTGATTCTCGAGGCGGGTCTGATGAATTTTCATTACTATCTCATCAACGAATCGTTCGCGATTATTTAAATTTGTATACCCCTTATCGTGGATTACTTTTGTATCACGGTTTGGGCTCGGGTAAAACATGCACTTCGATTGCGATTGCCGAGGGCATGAAGAGTAATAAACAGGTATTTGTTTTAACACCCGCTTCGTTGAAGATGAATTTTTTCAGTGAAATGAAGAAATGTGGTGATGACTTGTATAAAAAGAACCAATATTGGGAGTTTATTACAATTGAAGGGAATCCCGAATATTTGACTGTTTTATCCAAAGCATTATCATTACCGATTGACTATGTTCGTAAAAACAAAGGTGCTTGGTTAGTGAATGTAAACAAAGACCCCAATTTTTCCGATTTGTCTTCTGACGAAAAGACGTCGGTTGATTTACAATTAAATGAAATGATCCGCTCGAAATACAAGGATATAAACTACAATGGACTAAACATGAATATTTTGAATAAGTTGACCGATAATCAAACCCGAAACCCGTTCGATAATTCTGTGGTTGTAATAGACGAAGCTCATAATTTTGTAAGCAGAATCGTGAATAAAATCAAGCAAAAGAAATCAATATCCTATGTTTTATATGACTACTTAATGAAAGCCACTAATGTGAGAATCGTATTATTGTCCGGAACCCCTATTATTAATTACACGAATGAAATAGGTATTTTATATAATATTTTACGTGGGTACATAAAAACGTGGAATATGACGGTTAACGTGCAGACTTCTCAAAAAGTAGATACCAATGCGATTTTAGATATTTTTGATAAGGCAGGACTAAAGACACATGATTACGTAGAATACAGCGGCAATAAGTTGATAATTACTCGTAATCCGTTTGGATTTGTTAATACAAAGAAACGAGGTGTATTAAAAGGAACACAGAAACGAGTTGTAGCAGATAAGCCGAAAACCCGAAAAATAAAAGGAGGTGCTGCCGGAGAAAGCTTTCAACGTTATGATGGTGTAAAATTAGATGAAAGTGGTAATCTAAGTGACGCAGACTTTTTAAAGAAGGTATTGTATATACTGAATAAGAATGGTCTGGACGTACAAGAAAAAACAATAGAAATCAAATTGAATAAATGTCTTCCAGACGTGAAAGAAGACTTTTTGAAAACGTTTGTAAATGAAGACACCGAACAGGCACAGAATATTAATTTATTCCAACGTCGTATATTGGGATTGACCTCTTATTTTAGAAGCGCACAGGAAAACTTATTACCTTCCTTTGTTACAACCGAACAAGGAGACAATTATCATATCGTGTATAATGAAATGACCGACCATCAGTTTGGTGTTTATACCAAAATTCGTAAAGAAGAAGCCGATAGAGAAAAAGCAGCTAAAAAACAAAGAAAGAAACAACCCGACCCGAAACAGGAAGATTTGTTTAGTATTTCATCTACGTATAGAATTTTCTCTCGCGCGGCTTGTAATTTTGTATTTCCCGATGAAATTGAACGTCCTATTCCTACCAAGAACATTGAGAAAATGACCGAAAACGACATGGATGTAGTACCTAGTGGTTCCGTTCAAGAAACTGACCCATACGCAAATCTAGATGACGACATTGATGCTGATTCTAAGATAGATACTGAAAATTATGCGAAACGTATAGAAAATGCTCTTTCAAAATTAAATACAATTGATAGTGATACGGGCAAAAACAAATATTTAACTGGAGATATGTTACAACAGTCAAGTCCTAAATTTTTACAAATACTTGAGAACCTAACCAACCCAGACAATATAGGGTCACACCTGATTTATAGCCATTTTAGAACAATGGAAGGTATCGGCATTCTTCGTCTAATGTTATTGGCAAATGGATTTGCTGAATTTAAGATACGCAAAAATGCGGATGATTGGGAAATAGTAGACGATAATAACGACGCAGGTAAACCAAAGTTTGTGTTGTATACTGGTACTGAGACATCTGATGAAAGAGAAATAATACGAAATGTATACAATGGAGCATGGGATCTTGTTCCTGTAAACATTGCGAATAAACTAAGAGAACAACACGAAAACAATATGTATGGCGACGTAATAAAGATATTTATGATTACTTCTTCTGGTGCGGAAGGTATCAATTTAAAAAACACTCGTTACGTCCATGTTGTCGAGCCTTATTGGCATATGGTTCGTCCCGACCAGGTGGTTGGACGTGCCAGACGCATTTGTAGTCACCAAGATTTACCAGAAGAGTTACGCACCGTCCAGGTATTTTTGTATGTAACCAGGTTCAGTAAAGAACAGAAAACGGATGATAAAAACATAGAAATTCGAATTCGCGATGTTAGTCGTATTGACAAAGCAACCCCGGTCACAACCGACGAAACTCTATATGAGATAGCCAGTATAAAACAGCGTATTAATAATCAAATATTACAGGCGGTGAAAGAAACCGCAATTGATTGTAATATTTATGCGAGAACCGCGAAATCGGGCGAGAATCCAATGGTGTGTTATGGATATGGTAAAATAGAATCTAATGTGTATTCATCATACCCTTCCTTTGAGATGGATAAGATGCAGAAAGAAGGGTTAGATGTAGCTAAATTACAGTGGGACGCACAGAAAGTGAATATACAGGGTACTGATTATGCATTGAAAAAGGATACTATGGAATTATATGATTACACTAGTTATAATAATGCTCTAATCAATCCGAATATGGAACCCAAACGTATTGGAAAACTTGTAAAAGTGGACGGGCAGTTTAAAATCGTTATGTAAATTAGTAATGGTGTAAAATGAAATATTATATTTTCGTAGGGTAAGTAAAATATAATATATGGAGTCTAAAATCCTATTTTCTTTATTATTAAATGACATGTTAATGGTTGTATTAATGAACCCGACGATTCATCTATTTTAAGTCCGCCAGGCGGGGAACCAACTGGGTTATTTATACTTAATATGGATTCTGAACCGCTTGGGGTAGTAATAATTGACATCCCAACTAGACTTCCACCGCCAGATTTACCCACAACCGTTTGTACGAGTTCATTACCATTCAACACGACTATTAATTCACCAGCATTACTAGTTGTCACTTGAAACGTAATCTCAAAAATACAATCCGGTGGCAATGTGAATTCATTTGGACTGGTGCCTTCTTTGCGTTGTATTATGCCAAATGGATTCACAGATGGACTAGGAAAATTAACGGACTCCCCTGGACCAATATCATCTGGATTGTCATTCACTCCACTTTGGCTCATCTGTCCGTAAAAATCCGCGAAACTAGAAGCAAAACTTGGACCAGTAGGACCGGCAGTGCCAGTATCTCCTTTCTCGCCATCGTCTCCCTTTGGACCCGTAGGTCCAACTTCCCCAGTATCGCCTTTCTCGCCGTCATCTCCTTTTGGACCCGTAGGTCCAACTTCCCCAGTATCGCCTTTCTCGCCGTCATCCCCTTTTTGTCCGGTCGGTCCAGTATCACCTTTCTCTCCGGTAGGACCAGTATCACCTTTCTCGCCTGTGGGTCCATCGCACCCCGGTTCGCCACAATGACCGGTAGGTCCGGTATCGCCTTTCTCGCCAGTATGACCGTCATCTCCTTTCTCGCCAGTAGGTCCGGTATCACCTTTCTCGCCGGGACATCCAGGTTCTCCGCAATGACCGGTAGGTCCGGTATCGCCTTTCTCGCCAGTAGGTCCGTCGTCTCCTTTTTCGCCAGTACGACCAGTATCACCGTCATGTCCGTCACAACCGTCGCGTCCATCATACCCGTCGCGTCCTCTTGCCCCAGTTGGTCCAACTGGTCCTTCTTCCCCTTCTGGTCCCCGAGGACCAATTGGACCAGTATCTCCGTCACATCCATCGCGACCATTGCACCCGTTTTTGCCATCAATACCATCTTTTCCATCTTTTCCATCGCGTCCATCATGTCCGTCTTGTCCGTCTTCACCATCACACCCGTCTTTTCCATCACGTCCGTCGCGTCCATCTTCTCCATCTTTTCCATCCTTTCCATCACGTCCATCAATGCCATCACGTCCATCAATGCCATCTTGTCCGTCTTCACCGTCACATCCATCTCTCCCCGGTTTACCATCTTTACCATCTTCACCGTCCTTACCGTCCTTACCATCTCTACCATATTTACCAACCTTTACAACCTTCTTACAACTATTATTGCGCTTCTTTTTTGAATAGCAATAATTACACTCCTTGTGAGAGTGTTCGTCACACGTACAATACGAATCGTCACAACCAGTCATATATAATATTTTATATATAGATTATGATTATAGTATAGTTTGTTCTAAATATTTTATGCTTAGCATATATGCTTTGTAATTACACATGATTGTTACAAAATACAATACTACCTAGTTTTAGTTAGTTTCCGAGATATTACTTACATGGTCTGATTTTGATAATAATACATTTTTCTTCATCGGTACAACATTTTTTAGACCGACATTTACCTGGGCTTTTTGAACGTTTCTTGTGTTTATTATTCTTTCCGCACTTATAACAGTCTTTCGGGGGATCACATTTTTTAATTTTATGACATTTGTTACATCTACATGGAGACGCATATGTTTTTTCACTTTTTTCGGATACATACGAGTAACGGTCGTCATCGGAATCGTCTACAGAATATTCATCAAAAGAATAGTAATGCTTTGGCATATTATACAATAAAACTATATAATAACCTAAATAGACTGCATGAATCGTCATAGAAATTAATAATGTAATTACAACAGATACAGTATTAATAATAGTACTTAGAAAGTTTTACGTTTAATATCACCTTGTGTTAATAGATACCAGTGATCTTCTACGTAGTCGACCGATGTGAAATAATCAATGAATTTGGCATTTACCATACCCTCGCCGTCCTTAAACTTAATGACAACAAAAGGGTTCGTCATGTTTCCATCTTTGTCTTGGTAAGACGCAGTGTAACTAGCACTTAACACCTCACGTTCCTTAATATCTCCATGGGAATCAACGGCATAGACCGTTCCTTCGGCATTTGTAAAAATGGAGATAAGGGGGCGCTTTCCGCCTTTAAGGATGTTAATCACAGATTCGTTTAGTTGCGCGTAGTTATCACTATTTAGAGCAATAGGAGTAGCCATTATATATATATAGTATATAGCTTTTTTTCTAAATCTATTACACATAAAATGAATATACCCGAACGCTATATACCTCAAAATTTGTCAAATAGAGATAAGAAAATACAACGGAAAAACATAGTAAAGTCACGCAAACTCTATCGGAAGAATAAATACTTTACGCGCCCCAAACTCTCGTCTTTCAAGTCCACACCCTCGAAACATGTAAAGACCGCAAAAAAAATGTATAACATCACCACAATCAAGCCTTCCCGAAAACTCGCAATGAAAACCGGCTGTTCTAAAAAAACATTGACGGCAATTGTGGATAAAGGACGTGCAGCATATTATTCGGGTGGTTCTCGACCGAACCAGACCCCGGATTCTTGGGGCATTGCAAGATTAGCAAGTTCCATTACAGGTGGAAATGCTAGCACAGTAGATTTTCATCTATTGTATTCTGGTTGTAAACCGGATAGTAAGGCACTTAAACTTGCGTCTAAAACATGTAGAAAGAAAAACAAATGTAAAAAATATTCTAGAAAGAACACGTTCAAAAAATAGATATAATCTAAATAAAATATAAAAACAAACGCACTATACCTAGTATACCCTAGGAATTATGAATGAAGAAAATAATGTATTAACGATTAAAACCGTTCAGATTCAGCCTATACGAAACATGATTACCGCGATTAAAGATATATTAACAGACGCAACCATTACGTTTACTAAAGACGGTATGAAAATTATTAATTTTGACAAAACACATACCATATTGGTGAATGTGCTATTAGACGCAAGCAAATTTGAAAAATATGATTGTCAACCAGATAAGATTATTGTATGTGCGAACACGCTACACTTATTCAAAGTGATATCCACTATGTCAAATGACGACACTTTGTCAATGTATATTGACAAAGCAGATTACCACGATGGTATTGTTTCTCATTTGGGACTTCAATATGATAATGGTGATATTAAACAATGCTACAGTCAAAAGTTGCGGTTAATTGAACCTGATACAGATGAGCTCTTTATTCCCAATGTTGAATATTCTACCGTTATCAATCTACCCACTTCGGATTTCCAAAAAATTATCCGTGATTTAAATAGCATTTCTGACCGTATTGAAATCAAATCCGTTGGCAGCGATTTAGTGTTTTCATGTGAAGGTAGTTTTGCGAGTTCCCGTATTTTTAGGTCTGAGTCAAAGGACAATATGAATTTCATTCAGAAGTCGGATGATTCAGTTATTTACCAAGGCGAATTTTCGCTAAAGAGTTTGTCTCATTTTATTAAATGTACTCCACTATGTAGTCATCTTGAAATGTATCTTGGTAATGACCTACCCCTTATTATTAAATATGATGTAGCCTCACTAGGAAGTATTAAGTTGTGTTTGGCAAACTTACCTCCACTATAAATTGTATTCATTGAATGATATATTCTACATTACATATATCATTCAAACTTGCGGAATAACCATCGAAAAATAACCATTACATACTCTATATGAAAACGATTCTAGTAACGGGAGGAGCCGGATTTATAGGTTCCAATATGTGTGAACGACTGTTACGTGGCGGCAATTTCGTACTATGTATAGATAACCTTTATACTGGTAATTTGCATAATATCTCGCATTTATTTGAAAACCCACACTTTAGATTTATAAATCATGATATAATTGAGCCATTACATATAACCGACCATAAAATAGACCAGATTTACAATTTCGCGTGTCCTGCGTCTCCCCCAAAGTACCAAATAGACCCTATTTATACATTGAAGGTGAATTTTCAAGGCATATTACATTTATTGGATTTAGCAAAATACCATAATGCTACTTTATTACAATCATCTACATCAGAAGTCTATGGCGAACCCGAAATAACTCCCCAACATGAAGATTATCGTGGAAATGTGAATACAGTCGGTATTCGTAGCTGTTATGACGAAGGGAAACGAGTAGCGGAAACCCTCATGATGGATTATCACAAACAATACAATGTTGATATTCGTATTGTCCGCATTTTTAATACTTACGGTCCAAAAATGGATAAAGATGACGGTAGAGTTGTATCCAATTTTATAAATCAAGCATTAAATAATGAAAATATTACCTTATATGGTGACGGCAGTCAAACTCGTAGTTTTTGTTATATTGAGGACCAGATGAACGGCTTAATCAAGCTAATGAATTCAGGTTATGTATATCCTGTAAACATTGGAAATCCGTACGAACTAACAGTCAAAGAATTGGCAGATGTTATTATTAAATTAACCAAATCTGATTCACAACTTGTATTTCATCCATTACCTTCGGATGACCCAACAAACCGTAAACCGGATATTCAAAAAGCACAGTTACTTCTAGATTGGAATCCAGAATATAATCTGATAGATGGTATAACAAAAACGATTGATTATTTCAAAAAATGCTAATAACTAAGTATGTGATGAATGATACATAGTTATTTACACGGATGGTATGTGTTTTTCGATAATTTCCGCACGTTTTTCCCACGTACAGTTCTCTATATAAGATTGTTGGTTTGTTAATAGTGTTTGATTGTATTCACTATAATAATTGTTAATTACATTTATTGTCTTTGTTACAAATTGACGACTATAACTTTCCGGTATTTTGTCTATTTGGACGGGTTTTTTGATAAAGTCATCCGCAACTACTTCTTCATGTAAAACGTCAATATGAGGATTATATAAATTGGCAAAACCGTTAGATGTTTCGGGTATAGCCCCCAATTCAGATGAAATGACGTTACATCTGTACGCCATGGCTTCCAATATGGAAGTACAACATGTTTCGGCATAGGTATTTGGATAAAATAAGACCATCGATGTTCTAATATGATTAAACAAAATGGATTGAGGGACAGAACCATAAAAGTCGATATTTGGGTCATCTATTAACAATTGGTATATTTGGTGATAGTACCTATCCATTTCGGTGTGGTTTACTTCATGAATATCTATAATTGGCATGTATTCTGTTTTATTTTTCTCAATTTCTCTTGAAAAACATGAAAAAACTTTTAATTTAATACCGGGAATATGTTTTTTTACTTGTTGGAATAGGTAATATGCTACAAGTAATCCACGAAAGGGGGTACTATAATATATCATCGTCTTTTCTTTTTCTATGAACTTTAATTCGTCTAGTTTTATCAATGGAGATATACCATTTGGCATTGTAATACACTTATTGTGGTCGAGTCTATATTGTTGTATAAATCGATTCTTTTGCCAATTACTTACAAAAATGTATTTATCGAATGGATATTGAACCACCTCATTTGTTATAAAAGCTACATTTATGTCATGTTCCATTAAATTCCATAGTTGAATATTTGGGTTTATATTTGTTAATATTTCCTTACTTACAGGACATTGTCCTTGAAAAATAATAATATCAGGAAAAATTGTTTTGATAGAATCAATATTTAATGGATAATATTGTAAATTCGCATGAATAATTGTTTTTGTCTCGGTTCGCGTCATAACACTAACATTATATTTTTTAGATAATACATTTGATAGATTATACACGGCAGCTTCAGTTCCTCCCAATGCACGTTTATTTATGGTATCATAATCCCATTCGGAATAATCAATAAATAGAATCTTTTTGGGGGGTAAAATCATAGGGAGTGTTGTATGTAGTTTTAAAATTGTTTGTTTATGAAACGTATGCATATCTTGAATATTTACAGTTTCTTTCACAATAGTAGAGTAAGGCTTTATAATTGTATCGGTAATGTTATACTTACCCACAAGGGTTTGTATTAAATCCAGTTTGTATTTGTTATCATTTTTGTCGTAATCATTTTCAAATGAACTTGTATTCTTGTATGATACACTGTCTTCATTTACCGCATTATATAGGTATATATATGGGTCTGAAAGATGTGTAATAGTAAATGCTGGATTCTTGTCCTCTTTATAAAGTAGAACAGTCGTCATAAAATCGTCATAAATATACATTCGTTCGTCATATAACTGAATATATTTTGACAATATCTTACGATTAACGCATAATAATCTACCTGGGGTTGCAAGTGTCGTGTTAAATTCTTCATTCAAACTATTTATATTCATACATTCTTCTACATTATAATAGAATTGTAAATTATATGTATTGTCTGACTTAGGTGGTTGGATTTTTATTTTATGATAGGTTGAGCTATTTATTTTTATTTTGGTGTTTCCATACAAACAAATCACATCACTGTTTTCAGCTATACGAACATTGTTTATTCTTTGTATAGCATTTGGAAACAGGAAATCGTCACCATCTAACATAATTAAATTTTCATAACGATAGTCTTTATAAAACAGTTGTAATACCGAATTATGTCCTTTTCCAGGAGAACCATTCGATTCCGTTCTTACGATTTTTCTTAATTTCGTATAATTATTCTTACCAAATTCGTACATAACATCTTGATAAAACTCTTCGTTCAATGTATTTACAATAATCATTATTTCATAGTCATCATATTCAAGTTGATTGAGAACACTTAAAAAAGTATCTTTTAATAATCTGACATTACTCGAACATAAAATACCTACCAAATACTTCACCATAATATAAAGAGTATAATCGCCTATATTTATATTATTCGGGACGGATATATTCATTATTCATGCGTATAAGCGTAAACAACGTTTTATCGTAAAAATTATCGATTATTCCAGGATTCGCATTCTCCTTTAACTTATCTTGGTATACCGTAATGTTGATATTACTAATTTTATAGTCAGTCAAATCATATTTTTTCAAAAGGTTATCTCTAATATTTTTATCATGATTAAAAATACCTATATTATTATCATGATGTTTGGTTACGCTATCATCATTAATACCATTGTATAAATAAATATAGGGGTCACTTAAATGAGTTATCTTATAATCAGGATTACGCAGTTCTTTATAAAAAATAACACAATACTCTATATCTACCCCTTTATACATCTCATCGTTATATAATTTCATGTATTTTGATAATATTTTACGATTGACACATAGTAAACGTAATGGTGTTATTGTCAATGTATCAAAACCATCATCTATTTGTCGTATATTGTTTACTTCTTGAATATGAAATCCCAACTGTATATTGTAATCTCGACAGTACATATCGGTATCTGGATCGACTTTGCGTTGTTTGTTGTATTTAAATATAGTATTACTTACGCTACAGTTCCCTACTAATGTTATTACATCGCTTTTTTCTTCCGTTTGTATATTGTTGATTCTTTCAATCGCATATGGAAACAGGAAATCGTCACCGTCTACTTTGATTAGGTTTTCGTAATTGTAGTTATTATAAAAGATTTCCAATACTGAATTGTGTCCTTTTCCAGGAGAACCATTTGATTCTGTTCTAATTATCTTTTTGAGTTTTTCATGTTTATTGTACCCAAATTCACGTATAACATCTTGATAAAAAACTTCGTCCAAAGTATTCACGACAATAAAAATATGGTAATCGTCAAAATTGATTTGATTGGTTACACTATTCACAGTTTCGCGTAATAAACGAACATTGCTCGAGCACAAAATACCCACTAAGTATTTCACCATTGTATAAAGAATATAATAAATATTATTTATACCTGTTTACCATGTATTATCATTCAGTCGTTTATAGTATAATTCGCAGTTATGTTCGGACGCACTCCAGCAAGTAAAAAATGTCTCCGAATACCAATGTTTTTCGCTACTGTCATTGTAGATTTTGTATTTTTCATCGGATAGCTGTATATTTATACCGACATGGTAGTATTTGTAAAACGGAAACGCAGTAACTATATCGCGTTTATTTGTTATACGATAATGTGTGAGATTCGGAGTCTCTTCAAAGGCTTTTTTCCAAGCATAATTACCGACTCTTGGACTAGCAAAAGAGGCAACCTTGACATTGTTTTCTATTTCATTTGCTAACATGTATCCAAACAAGGTAGATAATGCCCCACCTAAACTATGCCCGGTAACATAAATATCGTAATCCGGATGTTCTTCTAAAATTACCTTAACACTTTTTACAAGCTCAGCATACACATGATTCGACGTAAGTTGCTGGTAGAACCCACTATGAACGTAAACATCGTCCTTTAACTTATGCTTGAATACCATTAAATCATAATACCAATCTGATAAGGATTCGCTACCACGAAACACCACCGTAATTCGTTTTTTTCCTTCACTTATAGCAACCCCTACTTGAACGTCTGTATCGGGGTCATTTATGAATCTGTATAGTTTTCCAGTTGGGACATTCTTCGCGATCTCAACTAACACGTTCTTCTTTACGGAATCCATTTCTATCTTGTCTATCCCTCCGTCGTCCTGCAGTTCAGATACAAACGTTTCAATGTTTTCTTCTTCTCGTTCTATTTGAAAATTCTCACCATAATTGTATACTAACAGTGTTACACGTAATAAGTCTAGCATGGTATGATGAGATATACTTGTAATTTCTTCTTTTTTGTCAATCAGATTGTCATTTTCTTGTGCGGACATTCTATATATTGGAGTTACAAAACAAATTATACAGAGATTATTTTAGAATTCGTAATTGATACTTTACCGACTGTATCCGTTTTTTCTACATTTTTAACGTACGTATAAATTATTTCCAAATTCCGCTGTGATTTATATTTGGAATGCTCCTTACATACAAGGGCGCCCTGTGTTATTATTTGGCGTAATTGTTTTTTTGTAAGATTTATTTCCCCGGGCATGTTTGCGATAACATGTCCGGATGGCTCATTGTGAATGTGAAACCAAATGTCTTTATCATTCGAGTTGTCTATGATTGTGAAATTATCACTTGCATTCTGTCCTACGATATACTCTATATCATCCCCTAATGCTGAAACATATCGATGAAGGGTCTTCATACAATTATTGTTTATTTATTTACAAACAATAATACAGTTATAGTATCAATTTTACATCTAAAATTCAGGTTCATGTTTTTTAAATAAACATCCTTGTTGTTGAAGGTTCGGTATACTCGTAATAATACTCGGGTCCTGCAATGAAGATATATCTAACCATATTTTTACTATACAAAAATTCTTTTTTGGCGAAACAGTGATACCATTTACATGTTTGCTACATGACGTATCTTTACATATGGTCTCTCCGGTTATCATATAAAATAGTTTTTTCCATACTTCAGGAACATAACGATTTGAGATTTTATACGAAAAACATCCACCATTTCGGTTTCGTGGGTCTTCCCACATGGGCGTAATTCCTTCCCGCATTACAAACAACATACAATTTTTTATTACATTATCATGAATGATATCATTCAGAGATATAACTTTCTCCGCGTTGTCAATATTCCCCATGATTACGGAATAACTTGAAACATCCCAATTCTTGTCTTGTGGTAAATGGTAATATAATTTCCATTTATCATTCAACGTATGTTGGTGGGTTTGAATACTCATTGTATCCATAGCTTACGCCCGTAATATAGTAAGAGAAAAATCTTTATATATATTTGGTATATTTATTCATTTTTTACCACAGTATATGAGTTTTCTCCCAATAAAATCGAATCAGATTGAGTTAATGTAATCATATTTATATTATTGTCCATCAAATTAATCGCGTAATGTTCATCGAATACATACTTCTCTACTTGATATTCCAAGTATCTCTTAATAAAAAGCGAAGAGAGGATAATGTTATTCGCAAAGTATAGATTCGTGTCTAAGTCTATTACTATTCGGGACTTCATTTGTGGGTGAGTGTATTCAACTGTTAAAAAGGATACTTTAGAACGTATGGTTGAATAGAGTTGGGGGTCTGTATGTTTATTAAATGAATTATTAAACGTGCTATCATCTAATTTCATTGTAATCATGGTTTCTATTACATTATCGTCGCAATTTGCGATGGAAGTTGCCATACCTCCAAAATAAGAAACGCAATTGTTATAATAGTCGTTTTTACTTACTTCCGATGTGTTGTATGGATTGATGTGTTGATAATTTTCTAAATATATATTTTTGTCGCCGGAAAACAACTCATTGTCGTTCTTTAACAGGATTGATACACATACCCAGTTATTGTCAATTGGTTCAATCCGGTATTCATTATACATAGCGGTTCCATATTTAATATTGTATGACGTTGAATCAACTAGTTGTTTTATAAAATCGAAATTGTTATATAAATAGTTACCGGTTTTAACCATTCGTGTTTTCACGTCTACATATACCAAAAAGGATTTCGTTGCTATTGTCATGTAGTCAATGTTACGTATCTCGTTTATCATAAAATTAGTAGATTCTATCAAATTTTCTACATTTGTCATGAATATTGCATTTAAAAGATGATATGTGTTTGTAATCCAATCCATTTGTAATAAACTAAAGAGGTATTTTTATATTATTCACGAAAATAAATAATAAAGATGTCGCACAAATATATCTATATTATTTAACTATGCCGACTGATACATGTGGACTATTTCTATTCCATCGCGACTTTCGTATTTCCGACAATGTAGGACTAAATAACGCAGGGTATATGTGTAATAAACTATATACATGCTTTATTTTTACTCCAGAACAAGTTAACAATACCAATAAATATAAATCAAACAACTCAGTTCAGTTTATGATTGAAAGTCTAGAAGATTTACATGACAATCTCCAGTCGCATAAAGGTGAACTCATGTGTTTTTATGGTAAGCAGCCAGTAGTATTGAAGCATCTGATTGAAGAACTACATATAACACACCTATTTTTTAACGATGACTATAGTCCCTATGCGGTGCGTCGCGACAATGAAGCAAAAGAACTATGTGACAAATTACACATAGAATACCATACATATCCAGACTATTATTTATATGAGCCAGGAACAGTCTTAGTGGAAAGTTCGAAGAACGCATATAAGAAGTATACACCTTTTTATAATGCGGTTTTAAACAATCGTGTTCCAAAACCTACCAATGTTCGTTCCTTGCCATTTTCAGTAACAAATACATCCATGAAACATACAATCAGTTTGAAAGATGCTAAGAAACAATTTGTTAAACCGAATGTTGGTATATTGGTTCATGGTGGCAGAAAAAACGCACAAGAAAAGTTATCAAATGCGTTACAGGTCCAAGATAAGTATGACTCATCGCGAGATTTCTTTACCTATAAAACGACCCATTTATCTGCGTATATTAAGTTTGGTTGTGTATCTATCCGCGAAGTATATCATGCATTTAAGAAAAAATTTGGATTACATCATGGATTAATTAGAGAACTTATATGGAGAGAATTTTTCGCACATGTGTTATATTGTTATCCGGAAGTAGTAGGTCAGTCATACCAACCGAAATACCGTTCTTTAAACTGGAGTCAGAGCAAGGTCAATATTGAAAAATGGAAAAACGGTATGACTGGATACCCAATAGTAGATGCGTGTATGCGCGAAATGAACGCAACTGGATATATGCATAATAGAGGACGGATGACAACCGCGAGTTTTTTAATTAAAATATTGTTACTTGATTGGCGTATTGGAGAACAGTATTTCGCACAAAAACTAACCGATTATGACATTGCTTCTAATAATGGTAATTGGCAAGGTATTAGTGGAACTGGGGTTGATATGAAACCCTATTTCCGCGATATGAACCCCTGGATACAGAGTTATAAATACGACATTGATGCTGAATACATTAAAAAATGGGTTCCGGAGTTAAAAACGGTTATTCCAGCAGATATTCATAAATGGAATGAGACCTATAATGATTCAAAATATAAAGATGTCAAATATCCAAAACCAATTGTAGATTATTCCACTCAAAAAGAAAAAATGTTGAAGATGTATAGAGCAGCATAACATAGTATATTACATAAAAATGTTAATTTATGTAATAACAAATAGAATAACTAAATATCCAAGGAGATGGTGTTCTTATTTGAAGAATTCTTCTTGCGCGCTCGCTTAGGCATGTTTGTATTTTTCATGCCATTCAACGATGAAATTGAAATCACGGAATCTTCGTCATTGGATACACCTTGTGCGGGTTGTTGTGGTTTCTCATGGATGTTTACATTCCGTGTCTTCAGTCCCGATAGAATGTTATCGATATCACTTGACTGAGGACCCTTCATTTCCTGACGCTGGACCGGTGGTCTCATACTTTTTGGCGGCTCGTTTATATTTTGCTGTGAATTCATATCTACACCTTGTTCTCTAAACATAGCCCCGCGACTAGCATTAATATCAGGTCTGTTTGAAGGGGCTTCGTTCGCATAATTCATTCCCGGACGTGCCTGAGGAGGGAGATTTTGCGTTTCGACTGGAGCGGGTGGCGGAGGTCCACGTGGCTTATTGTCCGCTTCCTGCATAAAATTGTTTGCCATCGCGAATCCAGGCGATTGTTGGCTCATACTACTTACCGTAGCATTTGTAAACATCTTCATCAACTCGGGACTTTGTTTTATAACATCATTAAACGCTGGTGTAGCACTTGATAAAGCTTTGTTTGAAAAGTTCAAAACTGCTCCACTAAAACCGATACGTAGAAGGAGAGAGATCTCAGGTGCGAGTTTACCACCCTTATACTTATCATGGAGTTCACTGAATATTTCCTCATAACTATCAATGTCTTCGTTAATTTGTTCTCCCCATCCATCCAAATTCAAATCAAATGGATTAAATGCGGTATTCGCATATTCTAAGGAATTAATGAATGTCATAAACCACCACCCCTGTAACTTTACACTGTCTTTTTTTCGCTTGTCTTCCAATGCGGTTTCATATTCGTCTTCGATTTCGTCATACTCCGAATCTAAAGTAAAATGAGAATTGTGTTTGATAAGCCCTTTCTCATACCATTCGTCTAGCTTCTTAAGCATAGCCCGCTTCTTTCGGCGTTGTTCGCGTTCATTCATGGTTGTATTCACTTTGACTTCATCATTTAAAGGCATTTCCGTCATTTTGGAGAATCCATCCCACGTTTTAGCAGTTCCCAGACTATCGCGTGTAGCTTGACCTAAATTCGAATCTGTATTGTCTTCGTAGGGTGCGCGAGTTGGTTCAGGTGTACTGTTTCCGAAACCAAATAAGTTCGATGCCATACCCGATAGTGACTTTGCGCCGCTATTATTTTCAGGTTGAGGCGTATTACGTCCTGAAATCTCATTCAGTTCATTTTCTAAATTATCTAGTTCTCCTAAATTTAAATCTACATTTGACGATACCTTTTTTTCGTTCATTAATAGTTCAATCCCAGACCCCATAGTTGAGCCGGTCCTAGAAACCTCGTTACTTGGCAAATCATCAATTTCACTGAGAGCACCTAGATCTACAACTTCCATTCTATTATGATATTTATACACTATTTATTTTTAAATCCTCCGCATACATTATTATATTTTTGTGTTTGAGATACCAAATACCTTGTAAAAATGAATCAGCAAGGTCGTCCTTTTTCTTTGTATTTAATGAATCCTTCCATCTATTTAAATTGTCGTTCGCGTCAATCATAAGAGAACAATAGTATACTCCGTCTTTCTTATGTTTCTTATAATTCGCATTTATTTGACCCGTATTTTGTGTATTTTGTGTATTTTCGTTACAATGTTCTCTATTATCTATTTTTATTTCGGAAAATTGTTTTAGTTTATGTGATGATGATACGAATTCTATGTTTGTTTGGTCGTTCAACATTATAAAATACTGAGCTAACATTCCTTGGACGGTCTTCATTCTTGTTGCTATGGGAGATATCTGATTCTCAATCACTACATGATCTATAGTGTCGATGTTCTCAATATTGTTTAATTGAACTTTCATTTCCTTTCCAATACTGATTAAATCTGTTTCTCCGGCTGTCTTTTTCTTCTTGACAGTAATGATTTCAAAGCAATTCTTGGTATAATACTCTATAAGTATATCCAATAACTCCGCTTTCTTACATTTGTCAATGTTCTCTACATTTAAAAAAACAAGGTTCTTATTACCCTGCTGAATAAGGTCGTTTAATTTTAATTTTTTTAAAGAAGGTATAGTCATTTCCTTTGTTGGAATCATATATTGAGAACAATTCTTAGCATGTTTTTCACAATAATATTTGTCATTCTTACGGTATTTTGCTTTTTTTCCACATTCCTTGGGAATTGCCTTTTTACTTTTGGGAATATTCATACATTCGCAAGTAGGAGATACCGGAACATCGTCCATTAGATTCAGAATTCCCCAATTATCAATGAAAACGCCATTCTCATTATGTTCCAAAATACAATATGCCATGTTCTTTATTCCAACATCAAAACTAATCACTTTCATGTTATTATGTAATAGTATAAGAATAACATATTTATACTATTTGGGAGACGTAAGTATATTACCAATACAAGTAAGTGCGGTAATCTATCTATTGTGGTTTGTGTACTGGCTGAGATACAACCGGTGCCATTTTACGGGAAGCTAATTGTTCTCTAGATAAATACAAATCTTTTAAATCACTAGACGCGTAACCAAATGGTTTCGCCTGGTCTGAACTAGATGAATATACATAGGGTTGATTATGGAAACCTTTTACCTCATTGGTTTGAATGCTTGGAATATCAATCGGGCGTTTATAATATCCAGTATCATTGGATGATTCGCGGAAGTTATACTCCATAATTTTTGTTGCGTTTTCGGTTAAATACTTACGATATTCCCAATTTGACTTAATACCCGAATTTTCTACTAAATCCGCATTTATAGATGACTCGGGTTGCCATGTAGCAGTAACCGAACGTCCGTCACTCATTAGAGGGGGGAATTCCGGATATTTGTTATTTGTATGGTATCCTCTTGATGATTCGGGAACCGTTTCTTTAATAATAGGGTATGCACAATCTACGCTTTGAAACATACTTGATGAACGTGAAAACATTATAATATACTAAACAGTTAGAAATTATAATATCGTGATTTTTACTTTACATATAGGCTGAAGATTCAAGTAATTTCAAGATTTCGTTCTTTTTCATTTTATTAGCATCATTTGTATACCCTTTCTCCGTGACTAATGCCTTTAATGCGGTTATATTCATTTTTTTATAAACATCCATAGGAATTGTTTGTTCGTCGGTCTTATTCTCTAAAGTTGTCTCTTCTAATTTGTCTACAATCAAGTTGTCTGTAGTATCAGGGTCTAACCCGTCATGAATGTCAGGGTCTTGTTCGTCAGATACAACACTCAGCTGTTCTTCCTGAGGACTAATGCTTCCATCAATACTTTCCATCCCTACACTTATTACCTTGATTGGAGTATCCGTGGTTAACTCTTCGGGTAAAATAACACCACTCTCATCCTCACTTTCATCCTCACTTTCATCCTCACTCTCATCCTCACTTTCATCCTCACTTTCATCCTCACTCTCATCCTCGCTCTCATCTTCACTTTCAGACACTACTAACTTTGGTAGCTCATTAGCAGTAAAATATGCGTCTTGACGTTGCGGTCCAGGTGTATATATGACATTCTCGGGCATTTCATGCTGAGTTACTAGAGCATTCCGGTTATTCATTTCGGTTACAATATTATTTATAATTTCAAACATGGTGTCGCATTTAGTTTCTAATGCGGTGAATTTCTGTCTGAAGTGATACACCAAAAATAATATCAACACAAAGGTTATAGCCAAACTCACAAAGAAAAACGTTTCAAGCATATTAAAGAATCCCATTTACATTAAAAATACATTATATAAGAAGAAAGCAAACGAACTCACTAAATAAAATATTTTTGTATATTATATTATAAAAATGGATTCAATCTCAGGATCTACTAAATTTATTTCTTCCTATGACAGTTCTAAAAATTATATGATATTCATTCTTTCTACCTTATTAATATTGTCTCTTTTAGGGATAAATCTGTTTATAATCGTAGGCAATGTCGTTCAAGTAGTTATTAATATTTTCAAACCTCTTATCTATCAAATACTAGCTATTTTTGGATACACCGCGGGTACATTATTAAATACTACGGCAGATATTACCTCGGATGTTGCCCGTGCGGGGGTTGATATTGCGGAAGGTACCGTCCAATCTGTAGGAAATCTACTAAAAGACGCGAGTAAAGAGTCCGTGAATATACAAACTAAAAAAGACCTAGATGTCGTGATGAAAGAGCCTAAATCTGATAGCTCCGAAAGCCCTATCCAAAACAACGGAGCATCCCTAAAATCTAGCTGGTGTTTGGTTGGAGAACACAATGGGCGACGTGGTTGCGTAGAAGTAAATGACGCATCTAAATGCATGTCAGGAAAGATATTTCCAAACGCCGAGATGTGTTTGAATCCTACATTGACCCCTAATAAGCAACCAAAACAAAATAATCAACAACATCCACTTAAAAGCATCAAGAGCAATCCAGAACGTAGCACTTGGTAAATATTACATATGACGTAGTAGATGACATATGTAATCTAGATTACACCTCGGTTAGTGTAATCGGAGAGTATATTCGGGTGCTAGGTTCAGTCGTTAATACACAACCGGACGCATCACTTACGTTGTTTTCAGATATATTCATAACGACTCCATAACTAACGTCGTATTCTACATTGAATGTGCTGGTTACATCCACATTCCCTACAACAATACTCAAATTTGGCTTAATAGAAAAGTCGTATACATACCCAGGTTCGGTGTATAAATTTATATTGGAAATATTCAATACACCAGCATATATGGTTGCTTGAAAACTATCAATATTCTTGGAAATATCAAACGAAAACGAAGACAAATTAGATACATCAGAACTATATCCTATTACCGGGGAGACATTTTGAACGGAGTTGTCATTGTATTTTACTACAAACTCAAACGGAGTTACATCATCTATTTTGATTGATATATCATTATATTCATATAGAGTATCTGTAGTATTCGTTTTTTTACCAGTTATAGTAAACCCCACTGGAATACTCATCCTATATGTATAGAAAGGCAAATCGATGACATCAGTTATATTCATTGATGATACTATTTTTTCCTCCTCATCATTGATAAGTGTATTCGCATCCACGGAGTTTATATTCCATTTTTCAGTAGTTACTGACTGGGTTATACCGTTTGGTTCGGTACCAGTTTCATAATTATATAATGGAACTGTGTCATCTAGATATAAATCAATTGACGGTCCAGGAACCCCTGACGCACCACTAGGAGTATATATTATACCTGGAGTAGGACAATCTAATACTCTACTACTTCGACGGTTAGACCCCATCATTGCATTTTTATATAACTCCTTTTTAGTAAACGCGTTTTGTTTTGTGGATTGTTTGTTACCTGCATATTTCAATATTTCGGCTTTTCGTCTCATATTTAATTGTTCTGAAGTATATCCGCTCAAATAGGGAGATTTATCTAAAATTGTATTTCTTGGCGGAGGAACCGCAAACATGAATTGCCGTTTTTTCCTTTGTTGACAAATATCAGCTAAAGATACGTTGGTTGTTGCCATAGTATAGTATATTATCACTTATACTATACTACGAGATTGTTCGCTATTTCGGTCTAATATTTGGAGGAATACCAGTAATTAGATAAATATTTAAATCCTCCTTGTGCTCCCATGCCATTCGCAACTGTTAAATTTGGACCACTTGATACAATTTTGTTGATTTCAAAAATATTTAATGCGCGATTATAATATCTTAATGCCGATAATTTTCCAATGAATCCACCGTTTTGACACACGAAAACATCACCATAATTCTGTTTTGGAGTATCAAGCATTTCAAGACGGCTAGCGATGATACCATTTACATAGACATCGACTTTCGTATTCATCGCACGAATCGCAACATGGACCCACTTCTTTAAGGGTATATTATCTATATCAATAACATTAGGGTTAGCACTTGACTCCATATCGTGGGCTTTGACAGCATCCATAATAATATGTAATTTATTCGTCATAGGAGAAACGTACATACCAGGCGCATTATTTACACTCGCAATGTTCGTAACAGAATCAAATTGACCGTCACCTTTACTGAATATATGTTGGTATTTATCATTACTTTTATTCAGGTCGTTGATATATATCCAAGAAGACCATGTGAATTCTAATCCCTCGGATTCATTGTTTGACCTATAGATTGGCTTACTATCCGTATTCTTAGGGTCTTGAGGAATTATCATACTATTTGTACCATCAATCATACCATCAATGAGATAGGGAGAACCACTCGGTTTTGTAAAATAATGTATCAAACTGATTCCCAAATTCATCAAAAATAGAAATACAATCAAGACCAAGATGATAAAGGCGAATTTGGCGATAATAGTATTCGAATATAAGAAACCGGTTGTTGCTCCAACCCCTACCGCTGCTTCCGTTGAAAATTCATCGAATTTGTTTGTTAGATTACCTTTTGCTTGTTCGTAACTATCACCTACCGCCTGAATACCACTTTGAACGCTCTGATTAATGGTAGATAACGGATTTGCGTTTGAATTATTATTATTAGGTTGTTGAAAATTCATTGTGTTTTATATATAGTATATACTAGATATATAAAACTTTTACACCCTCTAAGATTTACATCAATGAGAACTTTTTATAAACCTCTTGGTTTTGTAATATAGATAAGTCAATACCTATGTCATTTAATGCGGAAGCCATCTTACTTGAACCATTGCCTTTCATGTAAAGGTCCCATGCGGTTTCAGGGTCCATTGGTTCCGTCCAACGCTTAAATTGGGTAGCATATGCATCAAATTTACCATCCGTATTTCCTAAATATACAGGTACTTCTTTATCAGGAGGTACAATGGGGATGGCATCGCTATTGTCACCAATTTTCTTATAGAAACGTTGAGAACGTACTAACTTACCATCAATATATGCATCGGCAAATTGGTTATCCATACTAACTGTAATGTTTACCCATTTTTGAAGAGGAAAATTGTTGGTGATCATCATTGTGTCGGTGCTACCGTCAGTATCATTCATTGTTACATCTAGTTTTAAAACGGGCGAGTGTTTATCTAAATATAATTTATAATTATTCGCACGCGAGATTATTGTTTTGTCTACATTATTATCCCATGTATTTACATATATCCACACCGAATGTGCGTAACGGGTGTTTTTGGGACCCTTAATATCAGTAATAGCAGGCACGGGAGTTAATAAACTCGCGGTTTGTACTAATTCTTTTGAACTGTCAGTGAAATATGCGTATAATACATATAACAATACTAAAATTGCTACTATGAGAACAATGGTTACTGTATCCATTCTATACTTTACATTTATAAATTATTCACCGGGGGATTCTTTTTCATCAATAAATTATATGAATTCGCCACTTGAGAACGCGATAAATTTCCTACATAATATTGTATGTTACTAATGGCTCCATCTACCCCGTCAGTTGAACCAATTACGACCATATCCGATGATGTATATACCGGAGGATTATTATTATCAAATCTAAATGTCGTTGCTAACGCACCATTCACGAATAAGTCTACTGAGTTCGCATTATAATTAAATATGAACTGATTCCACTTTTGGGTATCTATTTCTAGAGTGTAATTATTCGCATTAGTATCGCTATCGTTATTTGTAAAATACACTTTTAAGGTTTCCTTCGTATTATGCGGTTGCTTCTTCACATAGGTTATCTTTGGAACACCATTACCGTAATTAAATAGGGTGGTTTCATTCGCATAAGAGAACTTGTTTTCATTATGTGGGTTTAACATTATCCACATGGATAAGCTATAGTTTTTACGATATACTACTGGAGAATTTACATTGTCTTGGTCCTTTTCCTGATTTAGTTTTAAGTCGTAACTAGAAATTAATGGTTTTTCTATATCCAAAAATGCGGAACCTTTAAGGAGCGAAGTACCTTCTTTTAAGCTTATTTTTGATACGATTTTAGGTATGTAATTATAGAGAAATATCAAAACTACTTCGGTTATAAACAAGTAATATACCACATTGGTCGTTAGTTCCAGCTCTCGACGTATGTAATTATAAAAATCCAAAATCAGACAAGGTACATAAAACAACAAATGCACGAAAAATCCCCCCCACCCTTCCTGTGTTTTTAAAGAACTGCTATAAAAATAAAACACGATTGCTAATCCGATTAGGATACCCAATGAGATTATGCCTGTCAATGCGTAATTAGCCAAAGTGAATGCTGTATCATTTATACTCGCGTAAAAATAAAACACGGTTCCAAATAGTGCTACTATTGTCCCTATTACTACTCCAATATAATATGTGTTATTTAATGTCTGTTTTCCTAAAAAAACCGTAGGGATTAATACTAGCAATCCTATCACTAATGGAAATAAATAATTCATATAATTACTGGTTAATGTACTGGGGTCTTCAGCTGACCGCATTAATGTTACTACAAAGTACACTAGAAAACCGAGCGTTAATATGTATTTCAATACACCGGTCATATCTGTAGTATTTAGATTTGCTATTCCATTTAAACTTTCCATATTTATTATTTATTATACATTATACTTACAATAAATAATATTCGGATTCCTATTACAAGTTCTCCATGGTTGTCTTTTTTCCGTGACATTCACGACATAAAGCAACTAAATTATCTACATGGTTACTTCCGCCATATTCTAATCTTACCACATGATCTACTTCAAACCAAGCGGTTAATTGGTTTTGACAATCGCCACATTTCCAATTTTGTCTGGATGCTACGAACTTCTTTTTCGTTTCACTAACAGAACGCTTTGTTGATTTTTTACCAGAATTCATGATTCTATCTTCCGATATTTGGGATGGATTCGATAAAGGCATGATTGGGTGATTATCATTTCCCGAAACAAACCCCTGTTTTGAAGTGAAATCCAGTATGGGGGAAATTATGTTCGACGCATTCTTATCAATGGGTAAATATTTAATATAATCCCCAGATGTAGATACTATCTCGCGCGCACGTAATGGATTTTTCTTTATTAAAATATAAAACATCAACGCACCGAAAGCGATTCCTGCCATCTGATAATATTTTTTCCATGATAATAATAAAGTCATATACTTACCATCTGTGTAAATGTTTGCCATGCAAAACCCGGCTACTAATAATATTACTAACTCAAATCTCATTTCTATTCTTATATTATCTATACACATTTTCAATCGGTTATTCATAGTATACATAAATCAAAAATACACATATCAATATTAGTGCTAAATGGATATAATGTTTATTCAAATTTAATTTACTGCTTATATACACTGGTTTTGGTAAATACTCATTACGATATTTTTCAAGAGCCCGTGGTAATGATATTTCCTCTTTTCCTAATAATACATTGAATTTGTTGTGGATAAAATGGACCCATCTCACAAACGAGTCGCGATTGTCTAAATACGGAGATACTGGATACCTATCCAACATTTCACTAAACTTGTTTCCCATTTCCTCAATAGGTATAAATAGTGGCACATTCTGAATAAAATCATAATACTTCTTCTTGGTTACATCATTTGGGGTTTTGGGATAAGACTCCGCTACTGTATGTAAAAAAAACCAATAATGAGGTCCCCATACTTCCGGATGAAATATCATTTTGTATACACGTTAGTAATATTTATTTTTTACAACTACCACGTATGTGGTTTTCTACAAAATTGAATGACGAATCCACTGAATACTTTATTGTATCAAACAAAGAAAATCGTTAGGAGAACACAATGATTGCTATTACCCAGGAGAATATTCAGGAGGCGGTTAAGGAATGGTGTAGGTCTCCAATGGAAGCAAAGGAAAAGTATGGAGATATTAGTAATTGGGACGTTTCCAAGGTGACCAATATGAGTTATATGTGCTTGTGTGATTCGTCATTCAATGGAGATATTAGTAACTGGGACGTTTCCAAGGTGACCAATATGAGTTATATGTTCAGGTATGCTTACTCATTCAATGGAGACCTTAGTAACTGGGACGTTTCCAACGTGACCAATATGGCAAGTATGTTCTGGGAAGCTGAGGCATTCAATGGAGACCTTAGTAACTGGGACGTTTCCAACGTGACCAATATGGCAAGTATGTTCCGGAATGCTTCGTCATTCAATGGAGACCTTAGTAACTGGGACGTTTCCAACGTGACCAATATGGCAAGTATGTTCTGGAATGCTAAGTCATTCAATGGAGACCTTAGTAAATGGGACGTTTCCAACGTCAAATATATGAATAATATGTTCTCTAAAGCTAATTCATTCAATGGAGACCTTAGTAACTGGGACGTTTCCAATGTGACCAATATGGTATATATGTTCTGGAATGCTAATTCATTCAATGGAGACATCAGTAACTGGGACGTTTCCAAGGTGACCAATATGAGTAATATGTTCTTGGGTGCTGAGTCATTCAATGGAGACATCAGTAACTGGGACGTTTCCAAGGTGACCGATATGCATAGTATGTTCTGGGAAGCTGAGGCATTCAATGGAGACCTTAGTAAATGGGACGTTTCCAACGTCAAATATATGAATAATATGTTCTGTCATGCTTCGTCATTCAATGGAGACCTTAGTAAATGGGACGTTTCCAAGGTCTCCATTATGTATGAGATGTTCTGGGAGGCTAAGTCATACAAAGGAGACAATGAGGGCACTCTTCGCAAGAAAGCCGCGAACTGGAACCGAAGAAAGAATGCGCTCATAGCACTACACGATGTAAAAACCAGCCGTGTTTTGTCGTTGCTTGACCTAAAAAGATATATCGTTTCATACTTATAATATATACATTCAAATGAGGGGGTCCAATAAAAACCACGAAAAGAAAACGTAACCGTTTTTTTACAACTACAACTATTTTGTAAAAAGGGTGTAAAGATTACTTTGCATAGAACAATAGATATATGGCAGATAACTATTGTAATAATTGTGGAAAACACGGACATAACTATAATCAATGCAAATTACCAATAACCAGTTTAGGATGCGTTACATTCCGCGTTCGAGACAATAAAATAGAATATTTAATGATACGCAGGAAAGATACTCTAGGATTTATAGATTTTATGCGCGGGAAATATACATTGTCTAATAAGGACTATATTATGAATATGCTTACTCAAATGACCACTGAGGAAAAGAACAAACTAAATACATGGACGTTCGACCAAATATGGAATGATATATGGGGTACGGTTAGTATAATAAATCAGTATAAAAACGAAGAAAATGCGTCCAGAAATAAGTTTATTCAATTAAAAACCGGCATTCAATACAAAAACAAACGCTTTTCTTTAAGTGACATGATTACAGAAAGCAATCATACTACTATATGGAATGAACCTGAATGGGGATTTCCAAAGGGAAGACGCAATTATGGAGAATCTGATTTAGATTGTGCTTTAAGAGAATTTAACGAAGAAACTGGAATTAACAAGAAACATGTCAAACTAATCGATAACGTATTCCCATTTGAAGAGATTTTTACAGGGTCAAATTACAAATCCTACAAACATAGATATTTCATTACGTATATGAACTGTAAAGAAGCTACAAACATGAATAAATATGAAGTCTCTGAAGTTAGTAAAATGGAATGGAAAACATACGAAAACTGCATGACATCGATTCGTAAATATAATTTAGAAAAACAATCTATGCTTTCAAAAATACACAATATGCTTTCAAAGTATAGTATGACTTGCTATTGTTAAAATATACACCTTTTTATCTATACATATTTTAATATAGATAAAGTCTCACCAACTTATGAATAACACCGAAAAGAATAAGTCTACTCCTAAAAATATCACTCGCAGAAAATGTCCTAAGGGGGAACGTTGGAATAAGGAACAAAATAAATGTTTGCCACGTGTTATAAATAATCCAGTAATTAAGAATATTAATAGTGACTGTTCTAAAATGTACGAACCTAGTACACCTCAAGAGATACAGAGAATGACAGAGTTGACCGAACAAGTAACCCTACGTAACTTATCCACAAAAGATTTGAGAAATAAGGTATCTGACCTAATTGGAGAAGAGCGAGGAATTCATAAAAACCAAATATTAGGAGCACGAATGACCGACGAATTAATACGGTTGATTATATGCTTAGAAACCAACAAAAATAGAAAGCCGGAAGTCGAACCGGAAGTCGAACCGGAAGTCGAACCGGAAGTCGAACCGGAAGTTGAACCGGAAGTTGAACCGGAAGTTGAACCGGAAGTCGAACCGGAAGTTGAACCGGAAGTTGAACCGGAAGTTGAACCGGAAGTTGAACCGGAAGTTGAACCAAAACAAATAAGTGATATTGATTTAGATGAGAATACACAAATGCTACAAAATAGAATTGGTGCCGAGCCAAGTGATACTGATTCTAAAGAATACAATCAATACCTATCTAATAAAGAAAGACTTGAATACAATGAAAACGAAACCAACAACTCCTACGATTTCCTCTATCCACATTTAAATGACCCAAATTTCAATACCAAAATCGCATTACGTAAAGAGTTTAACGATACTCGGTTCGATGGCAAAATCAGAGACATTAAAAAACAAGCAGAACTCTTATGTAAATCCGACTTTGAATTACTTCCACATCAAATGTTCGTCAAAAATTTCCTTTCACTACAAACGCCATATAACTCTCTTTTGTTATATCATGGTCTTGGGACTGGTAAAACCTGTAGTGCGATAGGTATTGCAGAAGAAATGCGACTTTTTATGAAACAGGTGGGTGTTAAACAAAAAATATTAATAGTTGCATCTCCCAACGTTCAAAACAACTTTCGCCTCCAACTGTTTGATGAAAGGAAGTTAAAACTAGACGGAGAACAATGGAATCTAAACACGTGTGTGGGAAACTCATTGTTAAAGGAAATCAATCCGACGAATTTAAAGGGTATATCTAAAGATAAAATAATATTGCTAGTTAATTCCCTTATTACAAAATATTATTCCTTTGTGGGATACACTGAATTGTCACATTATATACAAAATAAAACCGTCCCACCTGATAATGTCAACTATACACCAGCACAACGTAAGGAATACAAACTAAAAAGGATTCAAAAATACTTTGACAATCGTCTTATAATTATTGATGAAGTCCATAACATTCGTCAGGGAGACGATAATAAAGATAAGAAGAAAACATCATCATTGCTATTGAATATATGCAAATATGCGAATAATCTCCGTCTTCTATTGCTGTCCGCAACCCCCATGTATAACAGCTACAAGGAAATAATATGGCTTACGAATTTGATGAACGCAAACGATAATCGTAGCACCATATCAGAAGTAGATATTTTCGATAAAAATGGTGATTTCGTTGAACCATCGCTAGACAATAATGGCAATGCTATAGAAGGGGGCAAAGAACTACTTATGCGTAAGCTAACTGGATACGTTTCCTTCGTTCGGGGTGAGAATCCCTATTCATTTCCATATCGCGTATATCCCGAAACCTATGATAACACTCGGACATTGGATATTGAAAACTATCCAACCAAACAGATGAATAACCGCGAAATCAAAGAACCATTAAAACACATTCCTATCTATACGAATACTATCGGCGATTATCAATTGAAAGGATATAACTACATTATTGATAATATTCGAAATATGACTACTGTAAAGACTCAAGATGACAACGATTCACCACAACAAATACCTACATTTGAGAACATGGAATCATTTGGATATACCTACTTAGAAAGACCCTTACAATCCTTAGATATTGTATATCCTAACAAAGAACTTGATAAAATAAACAATGGAGAAACTTCTACCATGAATCAAGAAGACATCGTGAAGCGAATTGTTGGGAGAAATGGTCTTATGAATATTATGACCTATAAAACCACCGAACAGAGTCGTTATAATTTTCAATACAAACCGGAAACGATAGAGAACTATGGTCGTATATTTAGTCCTACCGTAATTCCTGCCTACAGTGGGAAAATATCTTCTATTTGTAACACCATTCTTCAATCCAAAGGTATTATTATCGTGTATTCTCAATATATAGACGGCGGAGTCGTTCCAGTAGCCCTCGCATTAGAAGAATTGGGGTTTACTAGATATGGAAGTTCTGCTTCTACAAAACCCCTGTTTTCAGAACCTCCTACCGAACCGATTGATTCTTTATCCATGAAACCGAAATCACAATCAAAAGGCACATTTAAACAAGCAAAATATGTGATGATTACGGGGGATAAACTATTCTCACCGAACAATCTAGGTGATATTAAGTACATTACAAATTCCGACAATAAAAATGGTGAAAATGTAAAGGTGATTCTTATTACAAAAGCCGCAGCGGAAGGGTTAGATTTCAAAAATATTCGTCAAGTACATATCATGGAACCTTGGTACAATATGAACCGTATAGAACAAATTATCGGACGTGGAGTGCGCAATCTAAGTCATTGTGATTTGCCGTTTGAAGAACGTAACGTTGAAATTTATTTACATGCTACCAATCCTATCTCCGAACAACAAGAAGAGCCGGCGGACCTATATGTATATCGATTCGCCGAAAAAAAGGCAGAATTAATAGGTAATGTTTCGCGTATTATGAAAGAGATATCCGTGGACTGTCAATTAAATATAGAACAAACGAATTTTACCATCGATAAACTAACACAAATGGTTCAAAATCAAAATATTATGATTCAACTACCCAGCAATCCTACTACTAAAATACCATTTGATATTGGCGATAAACCATTTACTGCGGTTTGTGATTATATGGATAATTGCAATTATCAATGCTACCCTACAAACAATCTTGAGAACAAAGACATCACGAACCACACCTATAGTGAAGAGTATACGCGTATTGGGTTCTCTGCTATCATAAAAAGACTTCGAAGTTTATTCAAAGAACAGTTCTTTTACAAACGAAGTGATTTAATTAACTCTATCAATATCATCAAAAAATATCCAAAAGAACACATTGATTTCGCACTTACTCGTTTTGTTAATAATAAAAATGAAATTATGGTAGACAAATACGGTAGAAATGGATACCTAATTAACAAAGGACAATATTATATCTTTCAACCCATGGAAATCACCGACGATTATATTTCGTTAATTGAGAGGTCCATCCCCGTTGCTTTCAAACCCAAATCACTGGAGTTAGAATTACCTATTAAACAGGGCAGTCCAAAACAAGAACTCGATATAGAACCTACATTATCCGATTACAAAACGATTATGCAATCACTTACCGAAAACATTATTATCACCAAAACGACGAATACTATCAAATCGGGAGATAATAATTGGTATAAACATTATAGTAAAGTATATTCACTTATGATTGAGAACAAATTCAGCCAGAAACAACTGGAAAAATACGTTATACATCATTTCCTTGATTTACTGCCAATACAAGATAAAGTTACTATCGTCAATTACATATTCCAAGAAGATGTCGTTCTAACTAAAGACGAACAAATTATGAAGGCTTATTATCAAAACTACATTTCGAATCAAAATACGATTGTCTTGATTGATACTCTTAACAATAAACAACCCTTTCAAATATATACTTTAAATACTGAACGTATGCCTATATGGAATAGAGTTGAACCCGACGACCTTGTTAATTATAAACATGCATTGAAAGAATTCATGGTTACTACTTCCAATGTAAATTCGCAAATTTTCGGATTCATTGACAAAGACACTAAAAAAAATATCATTTTCAAAACACGCACTGTTACAGACAAACAACGGAATATTAGCGGATTTAACTGTAATACCGCTGGTAAAAACGACGTCATCAAGAAAATTAATGATTTACCCATTTCATTAGAGCTTAAATACGAGAATATTAAAAAACAAGGCACATGTGTTATTTTTGAACTTATTTTCAGGAAACTAGATGAAGAACAATTTAACGGAAAACGCTGGTTTTTTGATACAGTCCTACGCAACAAAGGCATTGACACATTCATTGGAAAATCTCGTACATAATCACTTACTTCAATATATGAAAAATTGAAATTCCTATATTGAACCAAAACTACATAAAAGATAATATATTCTTATATTAGTAACTATGGATAAACAGCAAAAAACGCAAGGAGTGTATTCTCAGGAAATGCTTACTAAAAAGGTGTTTCTAACAATCGACCAGGTCGGTCAAAACATAAAACAAAATTTAGAACGAAGTATATCACATAGTATTGAAGGAAAATGCACCCAAGACGGTTATATCAAACCAAATTCAGTAAGGATAAATACATACTCTGCTGGTGTTGTCAATAATGAACGAATTGAATTTCAAACCGTATTTGAATGTATGGCGTGCCATCCAGTGGAAGATATGATATTGGATTGTAAGGTGAAAACACTTACTAAGGCTGGAATACATGCTGAGGTGATTGATAATGAAGGAAACATGCCCGTTACTGTATTCATCGCAAGAGACCATCATTTCACAAACAAACAATTTGGGTCCATTGAAGAAAATCAGACGATTACCACGAAAATAGTTGGCATTCGATTTGAATTAAATGACCCGTTTATTTGTGCCATTGGTACATTAGATACTGGAACCAATAACAAGTAAAATTTGCATGTATACTATTTACAAAAAGTTTATCTATATTTAGAAATTTCTATCCATTATGTATACTTCATACATAATGGTAAATTTTTTAATGTCAGGACGCGGAAACCGTCGTATTCCTGCTATGAACGCTGCTGCTACTAAGGCTGCCGCTGAGAAGGCTGCCGCTGAGAAGGCTGCCGCTGAGAAGGCTGCCGCTGAGAAGGCTGCCGCTGAGAAGGCTGCCGCTGAGAAGGCTGCCGCTGAGAAGGCTGCCGCTGAGAAGGCTG
>Ga0255752_10000293_pt1 | contig 62350 bp, 47 predicted proteins | sample 011ome_25_FD_179952 | JGI IMG/M metagenome (GOLD analysis project Ga0255752, IMG submission 179952) | Coastal salt marsh microbial communities from the Groves Creek Marsh, Skidaway Island, Georgia - 011512CT metaG (version 2) | ecosystem: Environmental > Aquatic > Marine > Intertidal zone >...
TTTTCCTCAGCGATGTCAAATTTAACGGAATTTTTTGTGAAGTCTTTGAGCATGCTCTCGGTACGCTTGTCTCCTACCATATCCTGCTTGCCTGCATCGTCTTCAGCATCTTGTTCTTCGGCTACGAATTCAGCACCGTCTACAGCAACTAGTATGTTTGCGGCAGGAATACCGGCACGGTCAACAATCAAACGCTTAACACCAAAGTCTGTTGCTGGGTACTTAACTTCAATCTCAAATACGTGAGATTCAACAGGACCTAGTCTGTGGAACTCTGGCTGTTCACTAATCGGTGTGCGCTTTGCTTTGCCTATTGATTCTACTTGGTAGACATCAACGGCATTTTTGATGCGATCCATTGTCTCCTTAGTTGGCTCGATGCCAGCTAATTTGATCTTGAACTGATAAGTCTTATCATTTTCAAAATAATATGTAGCAAATGTTTTCATTTCATAATCCGTAAAAATGTTATTTTATGTATTTATACTAATCGTTTGATTTGTTAGCTTCCAATAATTGCTTTAACAACTCGTCTCTGCTAATTACAACACCTTCGCTTTCCATAACACCGTCGTCTGCTTGGTTTGAGTCTTTTTTGATCTGATGGTCTAGTCTTGCTTTTTGTAACTGTAGTTGCACCATCTTTAGCTTTTTGTCCATCTTAGCTGTTTTAGCTGTGATAGCGTGTCCTAATAATCCATTGGCTGTTTGCAAAATCATACCCGCAAAGCGAGGATCTACATTCATGCCAAGATCCATCAGGTCTTGAAACTTTTCTTGTGCTAAACTAGCAAGCTCATCCATTTCTTGGTCACTTGCTTCGAGGTCTCTAACTGTAGGAAGTGCAACGTTGATTTTATCAATAGCATTATCTACAGTTCGAATAGTTTCTGTGTGTACTGCTATTTCTTGCTTGGCTGTTTTAACGTCTGGATCTTTTGCTTCGTGTACATCTGCTGGATCTACGTTAAAGAATTCTTCTAGCTTTTTTGTCATTATAGACCTCCGTTTACAATGTATTTAAGTAACTTAGGACTATAGATGAAAAAAGGCACCCTAAGGTGCCTTTTTCCTTAGTTAAAATGCTAATTATGCACGTTTAATTGCGTCAACGATAGCATTATCGAAGCCATAATCTTTCTCATAAAGATGAGCTGTAGCTTTAGCAAAGCGATCTTGCTCTTCTTTACTTAGACGCACAACTTCGATGTTGTCTTCTTCACAACGAGCTTGTGTCTTTTCGACATCAGCTACACTGATTGAACGCTCGTACTGTGCGGCAACTAGTGCGGCATCAGAAACAATATTCTGCTCAGTTTCACTTAGTTCATTCCAGAAGCCTTCAGCAATTAGAATGCTTGTTAGGAATAAGCTATGCTCTGTGTGGTTAACAACTTTGGACACTTCGTTTTGTCCTAGTGCATAAACACGTGGGTATGTGCTTTCGCCAACTGTAACTGTTGAGTTGTCGATGTTTTCTGTTAGCTCTTCTAGTTCCATTGGAACAACATCTGCACCCATTGCTTTGAATGTGTCAATAGCAACTGGTGAGAATGAAGTACGAACTTTCATACCACGTAGGTCTTCAATACGTCGAACTGCTTCTTGTCCTGGGACAATACGGAAGCCGCCACTATATGTGAAAGCTAAACCTTTAACAGCTTTACCGCTCTTGGATAGACCGTTTAGTAGTCCTTTACCAACTTCACCTTCAAATACACGTGAAGCGTGGTCGTGATCCTTAAATAGGAATGGCATATCTAGCGCACGGAATTCTGGGCAGATCTGACCTAGAGAAACTGTGTATGTCTGTGACATTTCAATTTCACGATTGTCTAATAGATCTACTAGATCGTGTTTACTAACTAGCTTACCTTCTTGATACTTTTCTGAGTACTCACCTAGAGTCATTACTTCAATTTCAAATGCGCCATTACTTTTTTCAGCAACTTCTGCTTCAAAAACTTTTGCGGCACGAATGAAAAGCTCAATTGGCTCATGTGCGAGAACCCAACGGATTTTCTTGGTTGTCATAATTAATATTCTCCTTAATATGTTTCCGGAATTTAAAGGAATTAGAGAACTGAATACAGTTCTACTATGTTTATTTACCTTTTCCTTGGTGAAATATTTGTTCTTCGGTGATTATTTTAAAATTTAAACCCTTACTTTTACACCAACCTTTTGCGGCTTCCCACTTTACCATGTTTAGCACTGCATATGCTTGGTCTCTTCTGCTTTTAGCTTCTTCCAAACTTGTTTCTTTCTTGGGCTTAACTTCAATAACATCTGCTTGATGTTTGCCGTTACGATCAATATAATAGATTAAAAAGTCCGGAACATAGATAGTTTGTTTACCAGTAAAAGGGTTCTTGTAGTTGATGTGTACTGATTCGCTGGCCCATTTAAGTATGTTAGGGTTGTTATCACAGAAACGCATGAATACATGTTCCCAACTTGAACGATATGTTGGTTGTCTTTTACCTACATATTTGTCAGGGTTTAAGACTTGGTACTTACCCTGTGCATATTTGCTCATGGTAAAATGCTTCGTTCAACATACTGATTTCTAATACTAGTTTGGTTAGTTCCTAATAAACTTGTGCCAATTCTACTTAGATTAAGGTACATACAAAGATATGTACTGAGATTACCAACTGGGACTTTTTTAAAATCATCTAGTACTTGCATCGGATCTGCACCTTGCTTTTGTGCAGTATACATTACTGCACTTGCTAGTGCTTTGGCAGCAACTTTGTTGCCTTTTGTATAATATTCAAAATGAGAAATGATTGCATCATTCTCAGGACCGCTGATATCAAAAATCTTATTAAAATAGTTTGTAAAGAAACCGTCGGTTGACTTATTAGATTCTGTTATATTAACTTGATTTAGATTAGTAGGTACTTGATAAGACATTATGTAAACATTCCACTATTTCTTATATTGTTTTCAGCATTCTTAGCTTCTGTTACATTATTATTAAATGTACTTACAGCTGGTAACGTAAATTGTACATTCGATAGTGAGGCTTGTGCATCATCAACAAATTGTTGAGTAGAGCTTAGAAGATTTCCATTGCTATTGACATTAGGACTTAGTCCTCCTATTTGTTTAAATGCACTATCAATACTACTACCTACTTGACTAATTCCTTGTGCTACTGTTTTACCCAACGACGATGCTGCCGGAATATTTAATCTACTAGATGGATCTTGACCGCTCAAAATGTCTTTTGCTATACTGCCTAGCTCTGCGCTAGCAATAGCCGAAAGCCCGCCTTTGATATCACCGTCTTTAAAGTTTTCAAGAGCTCTAGCGGCTGTAACGATTGCGCTACCTATATTGCCTTCACTTAAATCTTTAACTACACTATCTGCTGTATCTAATGCTCCACCAGGACCAAGTATACTATTTGTGCCGCCACCTGCAGGTGTTAATGGACTTGGGGTTTTATCATAATGAAGTTCTCCAAAACCTTTAACTGTTTCTCCAGGAACAACATAACCTTCTGCATATTTTACTGTTTCATACACTATAGTCATTTCATGTGTCATTGGCTCACTAGCATCTGATCTATGTTGACCATGATTGAATCCTGTAATTACAGGATTGATTAGTGTATATTCTGAGAATCTCTTTTGTTGCATACTATAGATTCGAATAGCATTGATGAATTGTAATTTGTTACTACCAATTCCACTGGTATCCCTAGGAGTGTAACCCCAGTTTTTAGAACGTAGTGGACTATATTTGTGACCTGCTCCATAAACTGGTTGAGTGTAGTCAGTATCTCTAAAAAAGTAACTGTAGTAATCAAACCAGAAATTACGAACTACGTTAGCACCGTCATCGTGAAAAATAATTCTAACATCGTCATAGTTAATTTTGGTATTAACATAATCCCAGCGATTGTATGCATTCTTTTTCTCAGCATTTATTTTGAATGCAGGCAAAGCAACTTCTTTGACCAACATACCTAGCTCCATCTGTTCAGTGTTACTAAGTTTAACTCCAACAGCAGGGTTAAAATCAAATGCAACGTGATAGGAAAAGCCTAACTTAGGAGCCAAGCGATAGTTACCAGAAACAAATAGTTCGCTGGCATGTCGATAGTCTTTGACGTTATCGCCTGTAGTTAATTGTTTTAAAAATTGGTTAATGCTCATAATACTATTTATCACAAAAAAATAGCCCGGTTTTTATACCGGGCTATTGTTAGATAAACATGATCGAAATGTTGCAGATAGCTATCGTTATTATTAATTAAGTATCGTCTGGTTATTAACCAGTAACTGCCGCCGCAACGTTTCTGCCAACAAGTGTACCAACACCAATACCAACTGGTGCTTGAATAGCATTATCATAACGAATGCTTAATTGGATTGTCATTGGCTCGTTGTTATCATAGGCTAATTCACCATAGTTAACGTTGGAAAGCATACAACCGTATAGTTCCCATGTTTCAATTACTGCTGGTTCTTGAGCACCGTTACCACCATCTAACACTTCATAGCGTAGTAGGAACTTATAGTCAATACCACTAGAAGCACTAGCTTGCTCTAAGAAATCGTATTGCTTTTGAACTTGCTCACCAACTAAACGAGCAACGTTACCGCCTGCATCGTCACGTAGTGTAACTGAAGTTTCTTGCCATTCTGGTTTACCTTGTAGGTATACTTTTGAGTTGTATGTATCGATTGTGATTGGATTAAACGCAATCTGTGGTCTTGCGATACTTACAATTTGTTTAGTTAGTTCTGATTTAGGCTGGCTAACACCAAAGTTATCAAAGCTGGCGCGGAAACGATAGCTTAGTTTTGGCATTAGTAGACCTTGGCTTGTTGCGCTTTGGTCTGTAGCTAATGGAACTGTGAATTTTGTTAAACTTGCAACTGACATGTTTTAAATCTCCTTATACAGTATTTACCTGCATTTAATCGACAGCTAGGAGAGTCAGTCTCCTAGCTGTCTTTTTTATTAGATACCGGCTGCGATATCACCTGGGTTCTTGAGGCGAATTGGAATATAGATAAATTCAACTGCCTTCATAGGTTCGATCGCAATATCAACGTATAGTTCGTTTCTTGCAATACGTGTTGGTGTGTTGTTTGTTTCATCACACACAACTAGGTAATCGTAAATACCACGTTTTGCAATTAGATCGTTGATTGCACCTTCGATTACGTTCTTAATCTGGTCTCGTGTAATCTTGTCGTTTGGCTCAAACAAGAATGCGTTACCAACATCTGCAAGGATTGTTCTAATGTAGTTAACAAGTCTTGCAACGTTAACACGGTCCATACTACTTGCAACTGGGTTACGTGTCTTCTGACCCCATGTCACTAGACCAACACCTGGTAGAATTGTAAATGGGTTAATCTTGTTTTCGTATAGTGCGTCTCTGTTACCATTGTTGATACCATTGCGTACAAAACCGCCTGTCTTTTCGTTAATGTAGCCAATATCGCTAGCATTGTCGATTAGACCTCTACGTACACCAGCTGGTGCAAACCACATATAAGAAGCATTGTCACTGCGTACATATGTGCGTAGTGCCATATGACTTGCTGGCATAACGATTGTGTTACCGCTTAGGTCATTTGTCTTAGCGTGTGGATAGTAAACAGCTAGGTATGGATCAGCAGTGCTGAGACCGTCGCCGTTTGTGTTATTTGCCCAGTTAGCATATGAAATGCTGTTAGCTGGTAGTGTCATTGGTGTGTCACCAATAACGAACGCTGTATTCTTACGGTCATTGTTTAGTGCTACCATGTTTGGAATCACTTCTGGATAACCAGGTGCAGTAATTAGGTTGTACTTAAACTGCTCTTCGCGAATTTCAATGTTAGCATCAATCGCTGCCTTCATTGCTTTAACAACCATGTTACGCTGTGCCTGTCCACCCATGTAAGGTGATTGATCATCTTTAAGACCTGAAACACTAACCCATGCATCCTTAATAGTAGGTAGAGATGAATTTGGGAAGCTATCATCGTTGAAGTAGTTGTTTACAAACTTCTTAACGTTGAAACCGCTTCTACGTGTGTTCCAAAGTAGCATACCTCTTGGGAATAGCTTGTAATTTGGAGCATCTAAGTCTAAGTAATTGCTTGATAGTAAGTCTTTAATGGTTGGATAGTTAGCGGCAATAATATCTGTTTGACCGTTTGTATCCCAACGTGCATCAGCAAATGTAATACCATTCTGACTGAATCTATCTCTTGCATCAATAGCTGACCATTCGCCTGCTTGTGTATAGCGATATAGTTTTGGATAGTTGATTAGATCGCTTGTATCTAACCAAAGATCGCCAGCTACAAGAGCGCCGCCACCTGTTTGTGAAGTAGGCTTACTTGCTGTAACAATAACACCGTTTGCATCTGTAGCTGTTAGGTTGTAACCGCGAGCATCGTTTGCTAGTGTCTTGTAACCTTTCCAACCATTGTCATTAATCATAATGTCAACTACTGTTGGATCACCATAGTACCAATGTGTGTTATCTGCTGGCTCTTTATATGGTGTTTCAAACTTTGATTCGTATTCTAAAGCAGTCCAGTTACTTAAAGTGATAGTACCTGTAGCATCAGTATTACCAATAGCTGTGCCAACAAAACCAGCACCAGTAACCATTGTACCTGTCACATCTTTAAGTGTAATAATACCGCCTGTGTCGTGAGTTAATGTAATAGTGCCGTCTGAGTTTGCTTTACAGCTTACTTCTGGAATCGCATAGAAGTTAAACTGTTGTGCCCATGCATTGGCGTCTGTAACTGTTACACCATAAGTCATTGTGTAGTAGAACAATTCTTCAAAACCACTGCGGCTTACACCAACTGTGAATTGACCGCCACCTGCTAGACCTGTTGGAGTTGCAGTTCGGTCCATCTTACCTTGATTAAATCTTCTAAATAGACGTAATCCATTATCTGGAGCTACGCTATAGACAGCCGCCTTGGCTCCGAATGGAATGCTAAAGCCGTTTGCAATAGGATCTAATGCAAAGTTTACGGCAGCAAGATCTTTAGCAACTGTTACTGTTTGTGAAACAAAGCTACCTGTATCTGCTACATATTCTTTAAGTTGTAGGTTCATACCATCGCCTAGTGCAGAAGTTTTAATCCAAATACTACCTGTTGGGCGAGGTTCGGTATCGCTAGCTCTCCAACTTGGAACATCAACATATGTACCATGATAGTATTCTGGAATGTTGTATGTACCTGCTGTGATGCCAAGGTCGTCTAGGATTGTACCTGCGCCGTTATTAGCAATTTCAATTTGACCTGTGGCGCCGCCTGGTGTAGTAGCAGTTGAGTCGCCTTTAAAGTGAATGTAGCCAGTGGTTATTTCTACTGTTAAACCAGTTAGACCAGCGGCAGCATTAAATGCGTCTTCTAATTCTTGAATTGTTGTACCGGTTAGTGTAACTGTGATGCCATTGATATCGATTGCATGACCGCTTGTTAGTGCAGGGTTAGCAACTGTTGAACTAATTGTTGGAATACTAGATAACCATTCGTCTGCACCTACTCTACGCCAACGTCCACTAGTATCTTTAACATATACTCTGTTTAACGGAATTCCTGTATTATAATAAGTGACAACTGCATAATCGCCTGCCTTACCAATGCCAGTTGCAGGATAAAGTCCACCAGTGTTTAATGTTGAAGGATTAATTTCTTCTTCAGTATCGATAATAATTGGTGTTTTCTTTGTGAAGCTGTTTTCTGCGCTATCCCATGCGTAGATGCCCCATTCTGTTAGACCTAGATCTAACCAGTTTGTACCATTGTCGGGATCTCCTTTTGGACGAACACTTGTTGCTTCTAGTTCTTTTAGGTTTACATCTGCACGTACTGCATAGCAACGGTTAATAACACCCATTGTACTATACATAGCCATTAGACCATATTCATTTAATGGACTACCGTGAATTGGTGTGCCACTTGCGGATTGTTTAAAGATAGGTGAACCAAGCGAAGAGATAACTTCACGTTGTGAAGTGAATACTTGCAACGCGGCAGCGTTATCTTTAGTTGTACCGGTAGCAAGCGAACCGTTTGCTGTTTTATCTTGTTCTGTTGTTAGGAATACTAGAGGTACTGTTCCAACTGCGCCCGGTACGTATGCGCTTTCGTCGGTTACGGTTAACTCTAAACCTGGTGAAATCAAAGCCATCTTTTTCTTTCCTTTTGTATAAGTAATTTCAAAAAGTACAAGTCATTAATACTTTCTAACTTACATGTATTTATTTTTCTTTGGAAAAATATGGTGCTTTAGTGCGCCCTTAATTAAGGTTTGCCTATAAATACATGCATAATGGAACGTAAATTATGCCCAATATGCCAAGAACGCCCTGTAGCAATTAACTGCCACAAGAACGGACGCACTTATTATAGAAAGATTTGCGATGCTTGCAATCGTCGCAACAAACGTATAAAGCCTGTTGCTCCGCTATGGTTTAGAATGGGATATAAGAAAAAAGCTATCTGTGATCGTTGTGGATTCAAAGCAAGAACAAACAAACAAATGTTTGTACTTCATGTAGACGGTGATCTATCTAATGTAAACTCGTTCAATCTCAAAACGGTCTGTGCTAACTGTAAGATAGACCTATATGAAAACAAAGCTAAGTGGAAGGCAAGTCCTCAAGTAGGAGACTTTTAACTTGTTTTTGAAGTTCATCTAGTGTGCCGTTGTTGTCAATTACCGCATCAAAGTAAGAATCGTGCATAACCCAGCGCCATTCGCTTTCGTGTACTTCAGGAAACACTACTTTCATTGAATGAAATTCAGTTACTTCACTTGCTTGATTAATACCGCATGCAGTACCCCACCAATCTGGCTTTGGTCCTCGTTGAACCTGCCAAACCTGTCCACCTACTTCACGAATCATCTGTAGTTCGTTTTGAAATCTTGCGTCTGGGATAATAAAGTTAGTATTAGGATTAGTTAGTATGCGTTGCTTTGCAAGGCTTACCCATACACCATTGTAAAAACCACGACGCATACAATCAGTACCAAACAATTGAAGGACAAGACGCGGAGTAATTGTTTTGCCAGTTTCCTGTGTCCAGAATTCATCTGCTTGTTCTCGCCATTCTCTGCTTTCATTGGTTACGCCTTCTAGCATTTCTCGATCCCAGTCAAACATAACTGCGACAGCATCTTTGAGTTTATCAGCAAAACTTAATTTAACAAAGCCGTGTTCTTGCACAAGATAGTCTGCAACCGTTCCTTTACCACTGCTAATTAATCCGCATATACCGATAATCATCGAGATCTCCTTATGCTTTTAATTATAGCATGAGTCCGATACAGTGTCAAGTTAACGCTTTTTGATTTTGTTGAGCATTCTTACCAAACGGCTTGTTGGATTTACACGTTTGGTCTTTTTGGCTTTACGTGCTTGTTTAATCTTAGTTCTAGCACGAGTAACTTTCATACGAGCTCTTTGTGCAACATCGATAGGCTGACTGCAATCAATAACTGCAGGCACTACACGCCCTTTGCGAGCACCTGTAGTACAACGCCATTTCATAGTAGGCCCTTTTTTAGTTTTAGCCCATACTAGTTCGTGTTCATCTAGCTCATTTTCTTCTGGTAAGAAATCAAATGCTCTCATTAGCCTGTTACCCAAGTCAATGGCATTCCGCCGTCGATATAATCTTTAAGTTGCTGTTCTAGATCCAGCATTTCCTGTTGAGCTTCAGCAATAAGAGCTGGACCGTTTAGTGCGGTGCCGCCAGCTGGACCTGCAATACTAGCAAACTTGCTACGTGCTTCGCCTAGGATACGTTTAGCAAAACCATATGCATACTCTTGGATCCAAGGAAAAGCCATATGATCGTTTAGAATCATAATGTCTGGCTTATAGTTGTCAATTAATAGACCAACTACCTCTTCGCCTGCAGGAATCTTACGGGTAATGGTCAACTTCTTGGTAGCATTGTTCCAGTTGAACTGCATGTAACCACCAAACATGGTCATTGCTAGTTCTTGGTACTGTGAATATAGTTCAAAGCTCAATAGACCACCAACACGACCTGCAACCAGCATGTATGTGTTTAAGTAACCTGCTGAGAATGGTTCAAACTGTGTAGCTGTATTACCTGTGACACTGCCAATACCACGTCTATAGATCTGACGCACCTGCATAATCTCATTAGGTAAGATGTACTCGCTGGTCTCTGCTGTTAGTTTTAGAAACGCATAGCTTTGTTCAACACTGTTTGAGCTACGCTGTCTGTATTTTGTTATGGCTTGGTTAACTGAAAGATCATAATGCTCTTTGTCCAGTTCAACGTCTACCATTCCATCACCCAATCTTAGACGTATGTAGTCTTCGATCTCGTGCTTCTTAGCATTGGCTGTTGGTAGAGAACTACTATCAAATGCGATCTCTCCTGCTCCGGTATTTGTTACAGGATCATATAAAGAATCTGCAATCAGTGTACCGTCTGCATTAAGTCCAGTTTTTAATGTAGCCATATGTTATATCCTAGTTGCTTTACTATCTATTTATCAGGATTGTTGGCTTACTGAACTTTGAGTAGCATCGTCTCTGCGTTGATCCTTCCGTTAAGTTTGGTTTCTGTAGTGCGAATACTGTCCATAAACTTGCGTAGCTGAATTTTACCACTCTTGTTGAATGTAGACAGTTGCTCTGCAGGTTTACGTAGTGTCTTTTGCACACTCTCGTCCTCTTTGAAGCCCGTTATAGTTGTGCCTTTAACTGTCAGTCCAGTACCTGAACGATCCAATCCTTTAGGATCAACGTTTAGGGCTACATACTTGCCCAACTTGCGAGTCTTGGTATTGTAAACCCAAAGCTCGTTGGCTCCGACAATATCCGTTGGATTGACACTAACCAACTTGAGATCAGTATCTTCTTTCTTAAACTTGAGTTTCGCTACCATCTTGTCTTTGCTTGGGCTTTTTTTGATCCTTGCTTTACGTGTAGTCTTTTTGAGTTGAGCAAATGCATCACATTCTTGCAAAAGAACGTCCCACCAAGCAATATGACGTTTCCAGTCCGACGGCTTCATGTGTGCATAACCTTCTTTAGCTTGTTCGTCGCCTGCTTTTACTGCGGCTTGTTCTTCGGCTAGTTGCTGTTTGCGTAGAGTTGCAAACTCTACAACTTGACTAATACGTGCCTGAGGTAGCTTTTCAGCTTTGAACAGATTATATGCATCTGGTGCGGCTTTTTTGTCGTTTAAGATTACTGCATCATAACGACCTTCGAGCTCACCTAAGATCTCATCCACTTTTTCATCAAGACGATCTTGAATAGTAGGCTTGTATATCTGTTTGCTCAATTTAGCCTGACGTTCTTCTTCAGCTTCTTTAGCCGCAATCTGAGGCTCGCCAATACTAATCAGCTTTGCAATAGCTTCTCGAACATAATCACTAGCGGCGCTTGGAGTACCTGAGGTTCCGTCAAGGCTTTCCCAGTATGTGTTCCAAGCAGGATGTACATTGGGCATACCATTAGTTAAACAACGAGCAATGCTACACGCCACAGCAGGCACACCATGATTAGGAGCCGCTTTTGCCGCTTTGATATCACGAGCAGTATATTCGTTAGCCTTCATCCATTCCCACAAGTACGGGATCAGATCTGCTGGTTTGAACTCTTGGTAATAAAAGTCAATTGCACGTCGACGAAAACGGTGAAACTCTTCACCAGACCATTCTGCCGCACCTTCCCAAATTGGCTCAGCAAGTTTAGCTCCTCTTCGAATCTTAGGAGCAGAACGTTTTGTCTTGCGTTTCGGTGCTGTAATCGATTTTGTTTTTGCTTTTACTGCCATATCATCTCCTCAGATAGCAATATTTAATCATGTTACTATTATAGCATATTGGTAGTGTATGTCAACCGAAAAAATTTCTGGTGTAAAATCAATAACTTAGCAGGGCAAGACTTACGATAAATAACACTAAAGCGAGGAAAGTAGCACAATATGCCTAGATTAAGCCTGTGGAGAGATGGTGCTCACACCAATGATTATAAGTTCATGGACGGAAGAATCCGTGAAATGTTTACGGTCGGCGGAACTGGTGTACATCTACACAAGTACATTGGCACTAAAGACCAAGGCGACAAAGGTGATGCAACACAGCCACAATACCTAAACCAAAGCGAACAGAATATTCAAGATTTACTTTGGGTAGAAAATAGAGATCGCAAGTATGACGACTCTGTATACGAACTACGTGGGCATTACACTCGCGGTGACAGTGATTTTGACCTAACACAGTTTGGCATATTTCTAAGTTCTGGCACTATCATTATGACATTTCATTTAAATGATATGGTTAAAACTATGGGCAGACGTATCGTATCTGGTGATGTTATCGAACTTCCTCACTTAAAAGATTTTCATAGTTTAGATGAAGATGTTCCTGCCGCACTAAAACGCTATTATGTTGCAGGAGATGCAAGTTTTGCTAGTGAAGGTTTTAGTCCAAGTTGGTGGCCTCATTTATGGCGTGTTAAATTTGAACCATTAGTTGACGCACAAGAATACAAAGACATCATTGACAAAATTACTATTAGTGAAGACAGTAGTACAACTATTGCACAGGTTCTAAGTACCTATGACAAAACTATCGCTATTAATGATGCTGTAATTGCTCAAGCAGAAGCAGAAGTGCCTAAGAGTGGTTATGATGTTGAACACTTGTTTGAGCTTAAAGAGTTGGAAATACAACCAGAAGATGAACCAAGTGCAGATGATACACAATTTTCCGCTGACGATGAAAATATTAGTGCATCTAATAATGACGCAGAATCACAAAACGAAGATATCAGACTAACTGGTTACTTAACCGGTGATGTGTTTGGTAACAATATTGGAAGTGGTATTGCGTTCCCGAGCGGGCCAGCAGTAAATGACCTATTCTTAAGAATAGATTTCTTACCTAATAGATTGTTTAAATACGATGGTACAAGATGGGTTAAACAAGTGGACAAACAACGAACAGGACTTACACCTAATACAGACAGTAACACTACACAACGTAGTAACTTTAGACGTGATAATAGTACATATATTGATCCAGAAGACTCTACTAATACACTACCTACAAGACAGAGTCTAAGCAAAGCATTTACTCCTAAGGCTGATAATAATGGCTGATACATTACATCAAAACTTTTTCTATGACGGACAGATCCGTAGATTTGTTCAGCAGTTCATTCGTATGGTCAGTAACTTTTATGTAGAATTTGGCAGTGAAAACGCTACTGGTCCTACAGCAATACAGCGTGTTCCTGTTATGTATGGTGATCCTAGTAGACAAGCCGCACAAATTATTCGCAACAACAGCGAGAACAGTTTAACATCTGTTCCCGCAATGAGTGTGTATATCTTAGATTTACAATATGATCGACGTCGGATGCAAGAACCTTATCATGTAAGCAAAATGAATTTGCGTTCACATAGACTAGATCACGAAACAGGTACATATGATGAATCAAAATTTGATAGTTTCACAGTAGAACGTCATATGCCTGTGCCATATTTACTAACACTTAGTCTAGACATATGGACTAGCAGTACAGAACAAAAACTTCAAATAATCGAACAAATTGCTACACTGTTTAATCCTAGTTTAGAAATACAAAGTACTGACAACTATATTGATTGGACCAGCCTAAGCACAGTTCTATTAACTTCAACACGTTGGGATAGCAGAACAGTTCCTGTTGGTGGCAATAATGATATTAGTGTTAGCACTTTGAGTTTTGAATTACCTATTTGGATCAGCCCGCCAGCTCATATCAAACGTTTAGGTGTTATTCAAAAAGCTATTGCAAGTGTATATGATGCCGAAGGAAACCTATCACCAGATATTATCGACGACACAACATATCTGTCAAGACGCATTGTTGAGCCATATGGTTATAGCATTATCTACTCAGGAAATACTCTTACGCTTGTTCGTAACGAAGCGGTTGCAGAAGAAAACGGCGAACTAGTACTAGGTGATGACCTTAAAAACAAAATGAATTGGCAATCATTGTTAGATCATTATGGTGAGCTTAATCCAGGAGTTTCCGAGATTCGTTTGACCAACATCGGACGCACTTATGAATCAACGCTATATGTTAGTTATAATCCACAAGACGTTACTCAGTTATTAATAACAGATAAAGACGTTGACACTTTTCCTGGAAATACTATCGAAGGTGGTATTGATGGTATAATCGATCCTTACAATGAAAATATTATTAATCTAATGTATGATGAAAATGATACTTATGCACCCGGGCAAAATAGACCTGCTGCCAGGCAAGGATTGCCTGTACGTTATCTTACACTAGGTCGCATCGGTAGTGCAAATAATGCCGAAAGTGCAGACGTTTGGGGTGGTGGACAAAACCGCAACTTTATTGCAGGAGCTAACGATATTATTGAATACACTCCAGGAGATGGACGCTGGCGTGTTATATTCGATGCCAGTACAGAAAATGACGCAGAGTATGTTACAAACTTAAATACAAACATACAATATAAGTGGCATGAAAAAACATGGACAAAAAGCGTAGAAGGTCTGTATCGAGAAGGCGAGTGGCGAATAGTAATCTAGTAGCAACAGGATGTGTTATCTACGCTATTGATACCAAACGCTATCTGTTTTTACTTCGTAGTGATGAGGGCAAGTACGGTAATACTTGGGGTATTGCCGGCGGCAAAGTTGAAAATCAAGAAAGCACAGTCACAGGGCTTCAGAGAGAAATCGTTGAAGAGATCGGTAATATTGATATCAAGAAGATTGTGCCTTTAGAAACTTTTATCAGCGACAACAAAAAGTTTACCTTTTACACATATCTAGTTACAGTAGAGCAAGAGTTCCTTCCAACGCTCAACGAAGAACACGACGGCTATTGCTGGGTATACTTACACAAATACCCCCGTCCATTACATCCGGGGGTATCGCGTAGTTTTAAGTTTGATCGTATAGTTGAGAAACTAGAAACTGTTCAGAAGTTATCCGATGTCAGCTTCCTTAATGAAGTCCCAAACACTGATGTGACGAAGATTGCTTAGTGATTCCCATTCTTTTGGAAATTCTCCATCTTCCTCTTCAGTAATATAAACAAAGTCTGTATCTGGATAAGTTTCAAATACTATTTGAGCACTCTTAATCCAAAATGGTCGTTCTTTAGAATTTGTTTCCATGCCTAGTAAGAACACTTTACTGTGTCCATCAAATGCGGCTAGGTATGCGGCAATAGCACCTGAGTTCCATGGCGGATCTTGTGGTGTTAAATACAATTTGCCTGGATATTTTAATACCATATCTGCATTGCTATAAACAATGTGTGTTTTGCAATATCCACTATCAACAATAGGTTTAACATTTTCATTACTAATAGCTACTAGAAAATCACATTCAATATTACGCCATGTTTCATTAGTACCATAAGTTTGTAGTTTGTTACTTGCTAGAAGGCCACCTCTATGTTTTGCAATCTTGTCTAATAGCTTACCATTTTTAAAGTTTGCACTATCGCCATTGCCAATCACAACTGCTTGAGTTGTAAGGTAGTTATTAAACACATTGTTCGCAACGTATTCTGTTGATCGTTCTGTTGTTCCGCCGGTGAATTCTAATCGAGTGATAACGTCTTCACCTTCGTATGTAGCGCGGAATTTTTGTGCAATTTTATACATTCTAAGCAAGCTCCTTATAGGTTATATAATGTATTTATCAGTATCCGTTAAGTAATGTATGTAGCGAAAACTTTTACACTGTTGCCCGTAGCACCGCCTGTGTAAAGTAATCTAACATTTCCTGAGCTAATATCTGTTGTTAGATCGCCTAAAGATGTGTTAGTGGATACTTCGCCGTAGACTGTTATAGTTGCTGTAGTTCCGTTGTGTACAACTAGTGCTTCGACGATGTCAAAATCTGTGCCGTTAGCTACTGTGACCATATACTTTGCGCCTCTGTAGGTTGATGCGCTGAATGTATCAACAGAGGTAGCACTTGTACCAACTGAGGTTGCTGTTGGGTCAGTGTTTATGTTTCCGCTAGCAGTTAAGTTACCACTTACTATTAGATCGTTTGTGATTGTAACATCTTGATTTGTTGCGTCAACAGAAATAGCTGTACCGTTTTCACCATTAGCGGCAATTTTCAAATCATTGGTAGCAAAAATACGGAAGTTGTCACTGCCATCATTATCAAACGCACCAACATTTGTCATACGCAAACCAGTGCCACTTTGATCAATTCTTAGTTCGTCAACGCCAGATATGTTACCGCTGGTAAATGATACTGTGCCATCGGTCATTGTGCCAAATGTGCCAGTGCCAGTTGTTGTGATATTAAATGCTTGTCCATCTAAGTTACCACCTAGTTGTGGTGTAGTGTCTTGAACAATCTCTGTCAGGATATTGTTAACAAAAGTTAAATTAGTGGTATTAATTGTAATAGGATCTGCTGTAGTCAAACGCCACAGTGAGTTAGAATAACTAGTTCCTTCTGTAATAGGAATCAATGCACCACTAGTAACTACTGCATTTGAATTAAAATCTAGTGAACGTTGCCAAGTTCCATCGCTTCCACTACCGACTGTGTTTACTAGATAAACGCCATTTTCGCTTGCGTCAGTTTGTGCAGTAACCAGTATGCGATCTGATACCTGTAGATTCACTCCGTCTACTGTGGTTGGCGCACCGCCTGATAATGTTATATTAGAAACTGTAACTACCCGACAACTATTCTTATAGTCCGAATCTCGTAGCTGACTTTGTCTAGGTCTGGTTAGTGCCATTATAAAATTCCGCAGTTAATCTCTTAAGATACAGTATTTATTTGTTTTAATACAAATAAGAAAAGGGGCCGAAGCCCCTTTTCTGTTAGCATATTAGTTGTTATTATCTGCCAACTGCGATTTCAACTACACCACTGTTGCCATCAAAGTTTGCTAGTGCTTTACCAATAATCATTCCTGCTTTTGGTTCGCTTGTAGCTCTTGTTGCTGTTCCGTTTGGACCAGCTACCATAATGTCCCCTTTGCGGCATGGACCTAAGATCTTAGTTGGAACTCGACCTGTATATGCGACAGCAACTACCGTTGCACCAGTTAAGCCTGTGTTCATTAAGAAGCCAGGAGCAGTAGAAACAACGCCTGCAATTCTTGGAGATCCAGGAGCAGCCTTTGTGACTTCTTCTGCACCACCAAATTCAACTACAGTGCCTGCTTCATATTTTATATCACCTACATAGTTTTCAGCTAAGTCAGCGTAACGTGCTTGAGTTGATGTACCAGTCATCACCCCTGCACTAAAGTTACCGCTACCATCTCGGAATACAATAGTACTTGCAGTATTTGCGCTAGTTGCGTTAGAAGTAACTGTGAATGTACCACCTTCACTGCTTACGCTACCACTAATACCACTACCACTTGTAGCACCTGCGGCAACATAGTTACCTGTTGTGTCAGTACCTAGTGCAACTGAGTTAGCGGCGATTGTTGTAGCAAATGATACACTACCTAGGTTGGTCATTGTACCGCTACCAGTTACGTCGCCTGTTAGTGTGATTACTGGATCTGCTGTATTAGTTGTTGTAATGGAAACGTTGCCGCTACCATCAATGCTTGCACTACCTGTAACAGCACCTGTTAGACTTAGTGTACGAGCTGTTTCCCATGCACTTGCTGTTGTAGCGTTACCACTAAAACCACCACTTGATGATATTGCTCCACCACTATCGCTAATTGTAGCATTACCAAGTTTAATTGTGCTACCACTTAGATATAGGTCACGCCATTTTAGCGAACTTGAACCCAAGTCATATGTAACATCTGTTTCTGGTAGGAAGTGACCAGTTTTAAGTGTTTCAGCACTTGTTGTCCATTCATCATTTGTTTCGTCCCAAACAAAACTTACGTTTGAACTATCACCACGCTCAACTTCAATACCGCCGTTTTCTGACGGAGTACCAGTTGCATTAGAGTTAATAAGGATAACGTTGTCTGCTAGGTTAATAGTTTCAGTATTAACTGTAGTTGTTGTTCCTGAAACTGTTAGGTCACCGCTAACTGTTAGGTTGCCGCTAAGTGTTGCACTTGCACCTGTTGCTGTACCTGTAAATGTTGGACTTGCTAATGTTTTATTTGTTAATGTTTGTGTATCATCTGCACCAACAATATCATGTGTGTTTGTGCCATCAAAGATCTGCCATACATCCGAAGTTTCGTTGAACAACAATGTTGCGGCATTACTATCACCACGTAGAATTCTAATACCACCGTTCTCACTTGGAGCACCACTAGTAAGGTCTGCATTTAGATCTAAGATATTATCAGCAAAGCTAGTAGATGCACCTGTACCACTAATGGTACCTGTAACTGTTAATCCATCGTTGATGTAAACTACACCAGTGCCGTTAGCTGTTAGTGTCAAGTTTGTATCTGTTGAACGGCTTTCAATAGCATCAACGTCAATGCTGTTTGAGAAACTAATAGCATTGCCATCGCTTGATGTAACATTGTTACCTGCTTCAATTTGTACAGTACCTTTTAATGAAATAAGACCTGAACCTGTTGGATCAAATTCAACATTACCTGAACCTGATGTTTGAAGACTTAGGTTTTGGTCAGAGTCAGCACTAACAACGATTGTACCTGAATCGTCTTGTAAAACCTTTTGACCGTTAACGTAAAGTGATCCTGAGGACACATAAACGTCTTTCCATGCAAAAGATGCACTACCTAATGAAAAACCTGTTGACCCGTCGGAATCAACACTTGGTATAATACCGTCACTGGTAACTGTAAAAATTTCTGTGCCGTCAATAGTAACAGCAACGTCACTGCCTGTGCCAGTGTCGTTTAGAGCAAGACTGGTATCGTTTTTAGCGATACTTGTTGTTGCTAGGTCACCACTAATGGTACCTGATGTTGTGATGTTACCTGTTGCGGCATCAATTGATAATGCTCCAACGGTAAGACCGTTCTTTACTACGAAATTACTATTTGCCATAGTTCCATATCTCCCTTCTAGCAAATGGGGGAGGAGTTATTCCCCTCCCCTTATTTTATTATACTACGATGTAATGCTTGGCAGCTCTTACTGTTGAAGTTCCGCTGTCGCCTGTACCTTGTAGTAGTACGTCACCGCCACTAATTGTGACGCTGTATGTCATAAACGCTGTTGTTCCGTCTGCAACTGTTTGGCCATATTGTGTCATTGTAGCAGTTGTACCATCGTGGATTACTAGTAGTTCGTCTACTTGATAATCTGTACCGTTGGTTGCCTGTACAATAAACTTGGCACTTCTGTAGTCTGCAGTTGCAAAACTTACAACTGTTGTAGCACTTGTTCCAACACTTACGCCTGTCTTAGCTTCAACAAACGCACCATCTGTGTCATAGTAGCTTGTAATTGTACCTGAGCTTGTACCAGTGTAAATGTTGAGTGCGCCGTTTGTTGGCTCAATCTTCATATAACCGTTACCACTCGCAAGACCGTCTAGTGAACTTGTTGTAGTAATAATACGTGCATCAACAACGTCGCCTGTTGCTGGTGCTTCAGTAAACGTTAGTGTAGTTCCGCTAACACTGTATGCAGTTGTTGGAATCTGTATAACACCGTTGATGCTAACCATTACTGCGGCAGTTGTTGTTGTTTCACTTAGTGTAAATGCTGTTGTAGTATCATCACCGTTAAAACTATCTGCTGTAATAATTGTAAAGTCACCAGCTAGGTTTGACCATTGTGCGCCTGTATATATTTCTGCGGCACCATTTGTACTGTTATATCGCATCATACCTTGTACGGCAGTTGTTGGACGTTCGCCAGTAGAGCCTTTTGGAATGATCATCGAATCAGTACCAACAATGTGTAGTCTTGCCTCTGTTACTAGATCACCTGCTGTGCCGTCACCACCGATAACAACTGTGTCATATGTTGCACTTGATACAACACGGAACAAGCCTGCTGTTGTGTCACCTGACCAAAGAATGTCTGACCCTGCGGCACCAGCACTGTTACCTGTTAAATCACCGCTAATTGTAATATCAGCAAATGAGCTTGTGCCTGCTGATGTTACGTTACCAGTTAGGTCACCTGTTACATCACCAGTTAGATCTGCTGTGATTGTACCTGCGGCAAAGTCTCCGCTAGCATCACGAGCAACAACTTTGCTTGCTGTATTTTGATCTGTTGCATCAACTGCTAGTGTTAGTGCGGCACTTTCGCTACCGCCGTCACCACCAGTGATATAACTGCCGTTTGTAATACTTTCAACATAGTTGCCTGTAGTATCTGTACCTAGTGCAATACTGTCAGCGGCAATAGTTGCTGTTAGTGTTATATCAGCACTACCATCAACGCTTACACTACCACTTAGGTCACCACCTAGTGTAATTGTACGTGCTGTTTGCCAAGCACTTGCTGTTGTAGCATTACCACTTAAAGCACCACTAAAGGTTGTTGCTGTTAGTGTATCACTGGATGGGTTAAAAGTTAGACCTGTGTCAGTTCTAGCTTCTTCTGCACCAGTTGCGGCTTCAGCAAACATAATAAAGTGTGTAGCGTCAGTTGTGTTTGTAGCTACTAGGTTAACTGCATCTGCGTCGTCTGCTGTACCAGTTACATCACCAGTTAAGTTACCTGTGATTCCACCGCTTGATGCTAATGTAGTAAAGCTACCTGCTGCCGCTGTAGTTCCACCAATCACTGTAGCATCAATAGCACCGCCATTTACATCAATAGTTGTAAATGAACTTGTTCCTGTACTTGTAACATCACCAGCTAAATCACCAGTAACATCACCAGTTACATCACCAGTTAAGGTACCTGAGAAACCAGTGTTTGCTGTAATTGTTGTACCAGTTACTGCGGCTGGTGTTGTACCACCTACGATACCATCTAAGTTACCAGTTACATTACCTGTTACATTACCAGTTAGGTCACCTGTAACATCACCAGTAAACGTAGCATCGGTTCCATCACTGCCGTTGTCTAATACTACTGTACCGTCAGTTGCTTTAATATCACCTGTTACATCACCTGTTAAGTCACCAGTTACGTTACCAGTTACATCACCAGTTACTGCACCTGTAAATGTAGCATCAGTTCCATCACTGCCGTTGTCTAAGACTACTGTACCGTCAGTTGCTTTAATATCACCAGCTAAATCACCAGTTACATCACCAGTTAGGTCACCTGTAACATCACCAGTTACTGCACCTGTAAATGTAGCATCTGTTCCATCTGCACCGTTGTCTAATACTACTGTGCCGTTAGTTGCTTTAACATCACCTGTTAGATCACCAGTTACATCACCTGTAAATCCACTACTTGATGTTAATGTTGTAAATGCACCAGTTGAAGGTGTTGTTGCGCCAATAGCAGTTCCGTCAATCGCACCGCCATTAATGTCAACAGTTGTAAATGTGCTTGTTCCTGTACTTGTAACATTACCAGCTAAATCACCTGTAACATCACCAGTTAGGTCACCTGTAACATCACCAGTTACTGCACCTGTAAATGTAGCATCTGTTCCATCACTACCATTGTCTAAGACCACTGTACCATCAGTTGCTTTAACATCACCAGTTATATCACCTGTTACATCTCCAGTTAGATCACCTGTAACATTACCAGTTACATCACCAGTTAAATCACCAGTTACGTCGCCTTCAATGTTAGCAACTAATGTGCCTGTTGTGATTGTTAAATCACCTGTGCTTGCGCCTGTTGCTGTAGTTGTACCAACAACAAACTTGTCTTCTGATTCGTCCCAAGCAATAATTGCGTTATCGCCAGTTGAACCACGTTCCATAACAAAACCAAGATCGTTTGCATTGGTTGTTGCGCCAGTGTTAAGTTCAATTAGTGAGTCACTAATTGTAGAGTTTGTTGTAGACAGTGTTGTAGTTGTACCATTAACTGTTAGGTCACCAGTAATTGTTGCGTTGCCGCCTACTGATAAATCAGTTGTAACTGTTAGATCGTTGCCAATAGTTACGTCATCTGGTAGACCAATTGTTAGTGTGTCTGAACCGTCAGTGCTTATTGCAACTTCAACTTCGTTGGCTGTGCCTGCTACTGTTAGTGCGTCGCCACTACCAATAGTTTCTGTGTCAGCACCAACTGTAATATCCCATGTACTGGAAACACTTGCTGTTGATACCGCTGTAATTAGACCTTTACCATTAACAGTAATAATTGGAACAGCGGAAGAACTACCAAATGAGCCTGTGTCAGTGTTCACAGTTGCTAGTGTAGTTGCAATAGTTGCTGTATCGCCTGCGTTTTGGAACGTAGCACTGCCACTTGCATCACCACTTAGTCCTACTGTAACTGCACTGCTCAATGCATCTGCATCATCTGCTGTACCAGTTACGTTACCAGTGAATGTAGCATCTGTTCCATCTGCGCCATTTTCAAGTATCTTAGTACCGTCTGTAGCAAGAATGTCACCAGTTACGTCACCTGTTAGATCACCAGTTACATCACCTGTAAATCCACCGCTTACTGCTAATGTAGTGAATGAACCTGTTGAAGGTGTTGTTGCACCAATAGTAGTTCCGTCAATAGCACCACCGTTAATGTCAACTGTTGCAAACGTACTTGTTCCTGTACTTGTAACATCACCAGCTAAATCACCAGTTACATCACCAGTTACGTTACCAGTTAAGTCACCTGTTACGTCTCCAGCTACTTCTGTAGTTGTTAGTAAGCCTGTACTTGGGTTGTATGTTAAACCTATGTCAGTTTCAATACCTACTGAACCTGATTGTGTATCAACAAATGTTAAGTAAACTGTTTCGTCTGTTGTATCGTTTGCTGTTGATGTGACGTTAGTTGCTAGAGTTGCTGTAGATGCTGTAGTTGCTGTATCAGCATTACCAGTCAAGTCACCTGTAACATCGCCAGTGAATGTAGCATCTGTGCCGTCTGTTCCATTGTCTAAGACTACTGTACCATCAGTTGCTTTAATATCACCAGTTACATCACCAGTTACATCACCAGTTACATCACCTGTTACGTTACCAGTTAAATCACCAGTAATTGCACCACTTGCGTTAATTGTTGTAAATGAACCTGCTGCCGCTGTAGTTCCACCAATAGCAGTTCCGTCAATAGCACCACCGTTAATGTCAACTGTAGTAAAACTACTTGTACCGCTTGATGTAATATTACCAGTTACATCACCAGTTAAGTTACCTGTAACATTGCCAGTAATTGCACCACTTGCGTTAATTGTTGTAAATGAACCTGCTGCCGCTGTAGTTCCACCAATCACTGTAGCATCGATAGCACCACCATTAATGTCAACTGTAGCAAATGTGCTTGTTCCTGTACTTGTAACATTACCAGCTAAATCACCTGTAACATCACCAGTTAGGTCACCTGTAACATCACCTGTAACATTACCAGTTAATGCACCTGTAAATGTAGCATCTGTGCCGTCTGTTCCATTTTCAATTACTTTAGTACCGTCTGTAGCATAAATGTCACCAGTTAGATCACCTGTAACATTACCAGTTACATCACCAGTTAAATCACCAGTTAGGTCAAAAGAAGCATTTGAAACTGTAGCACCGTTTAGGTCAACTGTTCCACTGAATGTTGAGGTTCCTGCTGAAGTAATATTGCCTGTAACATCACCTGTTAGATCACCTGTAAAGTTAGTTGCTGTTAAATTAGTAACACCAGTAATTTCACCACCGGTAATACTAACAGTACCATCTGTTAGTTCGCTACCTTCAATAACCGCTGCCTGAAAGTCTGCATATGAACTTGCAGTGATTGCACCAGAAGTACCACCAGTTTCAGTGGTTAGCATTGCTTCAAACTGTGCGTTACTTTCTTTCCAACCAATAAATGCGTTAACGTTTGGTCCTGACCCACCAACTTGAGATAGGTTTCTGTTTGCAAGAATACCAATGTCTCTGTTTGGTGTTCCTGTATATCCATTGTTGAAAACAATCAACGGATCATTCACGTATGTATTAGTACTCGATACTGTTGACGTTGTACCGCTAACGATCAAGTTACCTGAAATAGTGATGTTAGAGGAAAATGTTACATCAGCTTGAAATAAGGCTCCAGTTAGTGACCCTGTTTCAATCTTTGCGGCATTAACTTCGCCATCACCGATCTGGTTATTTAAAATTCTAGTAATTGCCATTCTGGTGCTCCTTCTATGCAAGAATTCTTGTTCTTATGAGTATTTATCGAAGTCGTGCAGAAAGGTTCTACAGGTATATTAATCCTGAAGAATTAAAAAATTGTAGGAAGGATTAGCTGAAAGTGCTAATGTTATTTATACATTTACGTAATTAATCGATAGTTTAACTGTGCTAGTACCACTATCACTTGTGCCTTGAAGCAGTACATTGCCGCCACTGATAGTAACACTATATGTGATAAACTGCGAGTTAGTAGCTATCTGACCATATTGTGTTTTGTATGCTGTTGAGCCATCGTGGATTATTAATATCTCATCGGCTTGATAGTTAGTTCCATTGGTAGCTTGTAGTGTGCATTTAGCTGTTCGATATTGTGTTGTAGAGAATGATTCAATCGTAGTAGCACTAGTTCCTACACTAACTCCTGTGCCGTATTGTGCTGGCGAAAATCTATGCCAAGCAGAACCGTTGTGAGTATAAAAGTCTCCGTTGGAATCCATCCAGTATTGGCCCGCCGACCCGGATGCATTGGTTGCTGGTGCAGATAACAAATCATTTCTAAACATATTTTCTCTAGCAACACTAGATGCTAGAAATCTAATATCAACTTCATCATCAGTTAGCGGAGCTTCACTAAATGTAATCTGTTGGTTAGCAATAGAGTATGTTGATGTATGTTGCACAACACCGTTCCAAGTAACAAGTAGTGAATCTTCTGACGCATCGCTAATTAAATTAAATGTTGTAGTATTGCCATCACCAGTAAAACCTTGTTGCTCAATAACTGCTGAACCGATGGCTTGCCAAGCCTGACCATCGTTATATTCTACTGTAGCTTCGTCGGTGTTATATCTAATCTGTCCAAGACCATTTGCAGGACGTTGATTAGTTGTGCCTGTTGGTATTACTAATGAGCCTGTCGAGTCTATTTCTAGTACAGTTGTAGAAGAATAAGGCTTCCACAAATCAACTGCTAGTCCATCAGAATCAAACAATGCTTTGCCAACACCGTTAATGGTTACTTCAACGTCCTGTGCAGTACCGTCTGCAATGACTGTTGTTGTGCCGTCCTCAATTCTATCTTGACTAAGTGCAGATAATTGTGTATCAACATAATTTTTAGTTGCCGCATCCTGTGCGTTGGTAGGATCAGCAACGTTAATAATAGGTGCGCTTTCAACACTGATTGATCCTGTTCCATCTGGATCTAACACAATGTTATCGTTTCCGCTTGAAGTGTAAATCTTATAACCAGTGATGTCTAAGTCGCCGCCAAGTGCAGGATCTGTATCGTCTAGAAGGTCACCAATAACACCAAAGGTACCAATGTATCTAGCACCTACTACAAAAACACTTTTTCCTGTAACACCTGCATCAATTTCAGTTGGTAAGTTTTCTCCAATAAAGTGAACAACCCCGCTTTGATAATCAAAGAACCATTCATCATCGTTGCCACTACCAGCCGCTAATAATTGTGTACCAGTGCTTTGTGGCGTAGTGCTACCAGTGGCATCAATATAAACCTTAACTAGATAGGTAGCACCAAATTCTGTAGGTATCCAGTCTGTTAGTCCAGTTAACCAAGTTCTGTTATCACTGGATGTGATGTCTTCTGTACATTCTACTGTGGCTGTTCCGTTACCCGTGTCATCATAGATTTCAACCTGCGAAGAACTTGAGCTAGGTTTAACTGATGGAATGTCTCCACTATCTTGCCAAATTCTATCACCACGGAGTAATAGTGGACTTGCTACACTTTCGTTAAATGCTCGTTTAAATGCAAGGGTATCAGTTTTAGCAACACCATAACCTAGTTTCTTAAATAGGTAGTCAACTTTTTGGGTATCTGAAATAGCCATTACGAAGCCACTCCTATCGCAATGCTATCAATATAGTCACCGCTTTCTAGTCTTATACGTACAAGACAGTTTTTACCTGTTGCATTAGATAAGTTTTCGCTACCTAGTGTTTGTGTATAACGTTGATTGGTTATTACAGTGTTTATAGGTATTCTATCACTGCTGGTTAACGCACAACCTGCGCTACCATTACCGCCAGCACCTGTGTTTGTTCCTGGAAGACCAGCACCACCATAACTTGCGTTACAGTCAATCCAGCCATTAGTTGAAGTAGCTGATGCATCAATGCCTGTGCCCGGTGCGGCGATCCACACACCGTGTACTTTACCTGACAGTATAATATCAAAGTTTGCTAGATTAGTTCTTCTAAATGCAAACGTAAAATATTGTGCGCCGCTACGTCCGGTAAACAAGTTTGGACCTGCTGGTAAATAACCTGTGCTGTAATCTACTGTGTGATGTTTTAGTTGTCCCCAACGAACGATTGCTTCGTCTGTGCCTGCTACTGTTTCTGCGCCACTCCATGCATCATTGGTATAGAAGTCTGCCGGAGTGTAAGCCGGATTATCGCCTGTTAGTCCTAGTGCTACACGTTTACCATCATCTGTAAATGTACTACCTAGTGTAGTGGGAACATCAATGTTTTCTTCGTCAAATCCTGTAATACTTTGACTGTAAACATGAATCTTAGTTGGGAATGTTACTGTTGCACTAGTGCCATTAACGTTGTTGATCCTTGCTTGTAGTTGTGCAACTGCTCTTGCACTACCATTAATGTTTACACTCAATGCACCAAATGTATAAGTTGAGGTCTGTCCTGTTCCTGCTATAGGGTGACCTCCTGACAGGTATGTAGATGCTCCGTCTAGGTTTGCATATGTTTTAGTTTGTGTGCTAATGATAGAACCTGTAGTGCTTTCGTCATTTGGTCCGTCGATAATACTTAGTGGACTACCACTTCTGTAAGTTTGTCCTATCCAATTAGTTACGCCTAAATCATTGATATCTACAACACCGCCTGTATTATAGTAAGGAATACCTGAAATATATCTTAAACTACCAGCAGAGTTTTCTGTCGTTGTAACGCCGCTAATATCTAATGTCGGCACCACTGTTAAATCGTCTTTAACAAATCCGACGTCGTTAGTATCTCCTGTAGTAGTATGACTTAGTTTGTAGTCATTATACCCAACAGGCAATGATGCCAAGGATGAACTAATGTTTGTGCTAAACACTTTATAAAAACCTGATGGATATGTGCTTGCACTAATAGCATCGTGAGCATCGTTATCTTCTGTAACAACAAGACTGTTAGTGGTTCCTATATTGTTACTGGTTGTTGTAAATACTACATTTCCGCTATCGTTTCCATTGATTAATGCTGTAAGCGTGCCTGTTGTAGCATCATAAACGTCATTGATTGAGTTTGAATTAATAGTTGTAGATGTTGCGTATCTAGTAACACTTGTACCTGCACTAGGAATATTGCCGCCGCTATTGTCTGTTGCACTTGCGGCTAGTAAAGGACTTGTACCTTGACTGCTAGTGGTCATTGACAGTGTTCTAGAACTTAGTCCTGTAGGTTGACTTGGATTGGATCTTATAGTAATATAGTTACTACGTGTTTCTGTATCATTTTGTGTTAGTGATGCTGGTTGACCTGTTACTGCTAGTGCAACAGTTTTGTTACCTGTTGCAGTATAGGTATGTTGAATAGGACTACCTGATACTGTTCCTGCGTTACCTTCAGCAATATTTGAATCTGTTTGACCGTCGCCCCAAGTCCAAGTATATGTGTCGGCATGCTGACTAGTTGTTATAAATTCAAATATGTTGAACGGTGTTCCATCTCTATAGTCTGTAAATACATATCCGTCTTGTGCATCATCACCTGTTCTGTCACTTTGATGTATATTAGCGCCAGTAAAGTTACTACGCACATCAGGCTCAACTGTAATAGTAATCGGCGCACTTGTAAACGGACTATTACTATGTAAGTTTATAGCTTCTAGTGTAACATCAAACGTTGCACTTGTTCCGTTATTTTGTTCCGTAGATGTTAACGAAAATGTATGATCGAGTGTTCTACCTGGATTTCCATCTATTAGTGTCGAGACGTTAATAGTATTAACATCTCCGTCTCCCCATGTCCATCTATATCTATTAGAACTAAATGTACTAGTTAAGCCTAATCCAGCTGGTGTAGTGTTTGTAAATGTAACAACACCACCACTAGTTGCTTCTTCGTTAGCAACAACTATAGTGTTGGTTGTAAAGGCTGGTGCTTGTATTCCATATACTCTAATATCTTGCGGTGTACCGTTTACTGTAACTGGTGTAGGACCAGCTGTTGTACTAGTTGCATCTAATTGAATTTGATATTCAGTATCTACGCCAGGATTTGAATAAACATGATTTAGTGTGGTCCAGTTAACTGCTGGAGCATCTGTTGTTCCATCTCCCCAATCTAGTGCAAAACTCGTTGCAAACTGACTGTTATTGGTAATTGTTCCATTTGAACCGCTATCAATATCGGCATCAGTAATAGTAAATGCAGGTATTGGGTTTGGAGTATAAAGAGTAATATAATTATTTCGTGTAAAGTCGTCCCAACTACCAACTGCACCTAACGAAGGATCACCGCTCAGTGTTCCGGTGCTGTTGTATGCTCTAACGGTAACTGTAAACTGTCCACCTTGTGTATTGTTATAGGTGTGTATTGGATTCTCAGACGTACTGGAATTTCCGTCACCAAAGTCCCATTCGTAAGAGTCAGGATTGCCTGTGTAACTGGGAGTGAAGCTCACGGTCATTGGACTCGGTCCAGCAACTATGTTTGCTGTAAATTCAACTTCACCAACATAGGTATTTTTTGCAATGTTTAATGCTGTCTGATTTAAATCATCAATGGCATTAGTAACTTTAGTGTTACTAGTCCAACTGTCCCATGCCGCATCATCTGTTAAACTAAAATCAGTTGGTGTACCTAGAACAATCTGCATACCAGTTGCTCCTGTACTATCTGCAAGTGAACCAACACTTTGCCAACTTAGTACACCATTGCCGTCTGTAGTTAATACATAACCACTAGTACCACCACCAATAGTAATATCAGTAGTTGCACCAAAGTCGATTGGGTTAGCAGAACTAATGGTACTACCGTTAATAACGATATCCCCAATCTTAGCTGTGCCGCCGTCGATGTCTAAGCTGTATTGAGGTGTACTATTGTTGATGCCAATACGAGTATTGTTTACATCAAGATATAATAAATCAGTTTCAAATGCTAGATCATTGCCGTCCCGTTCTAGGTTAGCATACAGCATCGACCCTGAAATTCTACCTAATGCCATTGTATACTAACTCCCTAAACCGCGTCGGTACTGTTTACACCATATAAAATTACTATCCTGTTTGGGTTACTTACGCCTGGCGCTGGTGGGGGACTAGTAAATGTCAATGTAGTTACGCCCAATGCTGTGGCTATTGTGTAGTTTGACGTTGGTTGTTGATAAACACCTCCTACAAATACTACAATATCAGTTTCATCAGCAACAGTTTGGTTTAGTGTAAAGTCTGTTGCAATACCATCTCCCACAGTATCTTGTGAAGTGATAATAGTATTACCAACTTTAGCTATTTTACGCCAAACACTATTGATTGCAAACTCGATACAACTATTTTGAGTGTTGTATCTAACCATGCCATCAGCTAGTGCGGGAGGAGCATCGTTCCCAATGGATACTGGTAACTTAATTGCTTTAGATCCTGTTTGGTCTAATGAAGGTGTTTTTAAAAATCTTGGCATAACATCCTTCCTTAAATTTCTGTATAACTACATGTTGCAATTACTACGTTGTCTACAGAAGCATCAGCTTGTATTAAATCTCCATCATCTAACAACACTTTTTCTGTATCTATTATTAAAGTGTCTCCTGCGGCAATTGATACAGCGTCATAAATCTTTGTGCTTGTTCCTGCTACGCTGCCGCCTGGCACTGCGTAAACAGTCACGGTTACTGCGCCGCTATGTGTATTACAGAAATATATTACTGTAACAGCCCTTGCGTTTGTAGAAGGAAGCAATGATGCTGATGTTGCTGTTAATGCTGTGTTTTGTATTGACATTGTTTCTTACCCTAAAATTAATGCATAAACTATTGCTTTACGTTTTGTCACAAGTTCTTGATTTGTACCAAGGCTATTCGTAACAAATACACCGCTGCCGCCTCCAGCTTCGGTGTTTAATGTTAGCGAAACGCTAACACTCGACTTTTCGATACTGAATCCAGCAATTTCTAAATTGCCACCTAACTCAGGTGTAGTATCATCTACAACAGCGGCAAGTCCTGCTGAACCTGATGTAATGACATCTTGATACGTTGCGCCGGCGTCGTTAGAAACTTTCCAAGTATCATCGGCTTCGTCAAATACAAATAATGCATCTGGTGCAGATCCTCTGTCTACTTGTAGACCAACTTTTTCTTGTCCAGTGACCCCGTTAGCTGTTTCGCCGTTGTTTAGCGTAATAATTCTATCAGCAAGTTCAGCTTCTGTTGTTGTGATTGAAGCAGAATTACCAATAACTGTTAGGTTACCAGTAATAGTAACTTCTGGCGAAGTAACATAATAATGATCACTGACTTTTTTAACTGCGGGCATGTTGGTATCACCTTATATATTGTTTGTTGTATTTATACGTAGATAAATCTATAGTGAAACTAAGCCAACGGTATCCCCAAACGCATTTTTTGCGCCAATTACCCAAGGATATTTGTTACCGTTTGGGTGCAATACCCATTCAGGTGTAATCTCTAGAATATTAAATGTGCCCAACATATAGTGTGTAGCAGTGATAGTCATCTGCTCAGGTGATTTAATCCTGCGAACTAGTTTACAAACACACGAACCTTCGTCTGTTCTAACTAAAAACTCTGTTGACGAGATTTGATCTAGTATGTCGCCTACCAATGGTTGTGACTTTACCATTGCAGTACTTGACATTAAATCTTGTGTGCCGTTATAATACTTTTTGTCTATCATAGAAATATTTATAGCCATAAGAAAAGGGGCCGAAGCCCCTTTTCCATTTGGTTTTAAACCAGTATTACTGGAATGAGAAGTTAGCAACGCTGATCTTCTGTAGGTAATCGGCTGCGTTACCTAGTGAAGAAGCAGTGTTGGTTAGCTCAACGTAACCGTAACGTGTCATAAAGCCAACTACTGGTTCTAGTGTAGCTGGATCTAGTACAACGCCTGTGCTCATTAGTGGTACATATGGGCAATAGAATGCTGCCGCATCTGATTCGCTTGAACCTTTGTAACCAACTAGTACACCTTCGCCATCTGCTGCCATGCTGTCAACATAGATCTTCATAGCACCGTTTAGGGTACCAACCATCTTAGTGTTAGTTGGAGCTTCGAAAGAACCTTCTGTTGTACGTGCAAAAGCAGAAGTTGTTGCGCTTTGTAGAACTGTTAAAGCGGCTGGTGAAACAACTGCCCAGTTACCTGCGCCACGACGTGTTAGCTGAGCAATTCTGTTAGCGGCACGGTTGATTGTGATCGCTAGAGCGGCATGCTCGTCACCGACGTATGTAGCTGTACCAGAAACTGTACCCTGGTCAAAGCTGTAGTCTGTAGAAGCTAGACTACGTAGGCTAGCTAGGACTTCTTGATCGATTTCAACAGTAATCTCTTGAGCTAGTGCTGCCATGATTTCTGCTTCAACGTCAATACCATGCATTGCTTGTGCATCCTGAGCTGCCTCGAATGTCCAACGAGCTGATAGCTTACGTGAACGGGCTTCTACAGTTTGCTTCATGATCTGTACGTTGATCTTGTTGCCTGGCTCACCTTCAAGTGAACTTGTAGCGGCTGCGGCGCCTGGGTTAGTACCAGTACCGGAGTAGCTTGTTGCAACTTTAAATGGGCTTAGAGCCTCTTCGCCAGCTGTTGCACCGTTAGCACCAGCATTAACTGTGTCAGCATAACGTACACGTAATGTATGGATTTGTGCAACTGGACCTGTCATTGGCTGAACGCCAACGATTTCGTTAGCAATAACTGTTGGCATTACACGTCTGATAACTGGTAGAATAACACGGTTTAGTGTTGCTACGTTACCACTTTGTGTTGCGCCAGCTGTAACTGCTTCGCTTAGTAGTGACTTCTTAGTATTTTCTAAGATGACACTCATTGTGTTCTTTTTAGAACCACTCAAGCCTTCTAGTAGGGCTTCTTTTGTATCGCCCCAACGGCTTTCTAATAATGCTTGCTTCATTTTACCTAATCTCCTATGGGTATTATTTAAGCCCTGCTAGCTTCTTCAATTCAATAACATTTGCTTCATCAGCATTTGTTTCTTGGACTGAGGCGGTCTTGATAGCAGATTTATTACCAGTTACTTCTTTGTTTTCAACAACCATACGCTTTTCAGCAGTTGGCTGGCTTCCACCAAGAACAGCTGGTAAATATTTGTCATATGCAGATCTTAACTTAGCGGTCTGCACAGATTCTAGTAGCTCGCTCATTACAGCGGCTTTATCCTTATTAAGTGGTTTGAGAAGCTCAGACATTGTGTCTTTGCGCTCGGCACTTTCCTTAATAATACGGATTTCTTTCTCTTTTGACTCCACAATCTCTTTTGATTTGCTAACAGCCTGTTCCGCATCGGCTAGTTTAGCGGCATGTTCTTCAATAGATTCTCTTAACTTAGCAATTTCCTTGTTCTCATTTAAATGAGTACCAGCAAATTCACTAGCAAATGTTTCAAAAATCTTACGTCCAAACATATTTTCGCGAGCGATTGTGATATCTTCTTTGAGTTGAGTCAATTCGGACTCTAGCTTTGAAGTAACACTTTCTTTAACAAGATCAGCACTCTTCTTAACAAAAGCGGCTTGCATCTCAGCCATTTTAGATTTGGCTTCTGATACTAGGCGTACCTTTGTCTCGACAACAGCTTGCTTGTCCTGCTCGAATTCTTCAATTTCTTCAGCTAGTGCTTTAACGACAAACTTGTCTAGTTTGCCAATAGCATTTTCATAAGCCTTGCGATCAGAACGTAGCTCTTTAACTTCTTCGGCTAGCTTACTAACCATGAAGTTATCAAACTTCTCTGCGCTTTCTAGCATACGTGTGTTAAACTTTGCACGATCTTCTGCTAGTTGCTTTTTCTCTGATTGAAATTCTTCGATTTCAGCAGTTAAGGATTCGGTTACCATCTTGTCTAGAGCTTCTACCATTACACTTTTATCGTGATCGTACTTGGAAGCGAATTCATCACGCATTTCCGCACGAATTGATTCACGTGCTTCATTTAGCTTGGTTTCCCATGCTTCATTAATTGCGTCACGAGTCTCTTCGTTGACTAAACCACTTTCTAGTAAGGGTTTTAAAGCATCAAACATAGACCTTCTCCTATAGTTTCAGTTCGTTGATTAAGCGTTTTACCGCTTCTTTCAGGTACTTTTGTACTTTTTGATCATGTACGGCATCTCCTGCCATCTCGAGAGCTTTATGACCACCGCGCATATTAAGCAAACTTTCATAGATTGCTTTTGGATACGCATGTGGAGCACTTGGTTGTGCTACGATGTCTACTGTAACAATTTCAAAGTTACTGACATGTCCTGACGATTCGCTTACGTCACCTGATCCACGTGAACTAACACCTAGTTTGACACGTGCATCAAGCATGCTCTTTACTAATTCACCCATTGGTGTGGGTAAAACTTTTAGTTTACCATGACCGCATGGTCCATCCATCCACATTTCTGTGATCATGTGTGAAACACGGTCTAGGTTAATCTTTAAGTCGTCTGGGTGATCAACTTCACCGAGGACGCTATACCCGCCTTTGATCTGCTCATTAATATTTGATACGGCTTCTTCGATTTCATTGACGGGATATACACGTTGGTTAGCGTTCTTTACGCCACCTTCGATGAAAATACCCTTCATATAGAGATCTTTACGTCCGTTAGCACCTTCTTCGGCCTCAACGACCATTCCAGCTCTATCGAATGTAAGATTTTCTCTTAGATACAAAGCCATAAGTTGCTCCTATTATTCAGCGGATTTTGGCTTAGGGGCAGAAGCTAGTTTGCTTGCTTTACCACCTGGTACGTTGATGTTGCCTGCGTCATCCTTCTTTGGAGCGGCAGCCTTGCCACCAGTTTCTTCGCCACCAGCAACAATGTTACTTGCGGATCCACCCATGTCATTCTTACCTGCAACAATTGAAGTCTTGTTGTCTGCACCTTCTGTATTGCTTACACCAGCAACTTTTTCTACATATTCACGTAGTTTTGCTAGTTCTGCATCAGCGGCAGCTTCATCAATTTCTTCTTCGTCTTCGTCAAGCTCAACTTCTTCAGCTTCAGCAACTTCTTCGTCGTCTTCTTCAGCTTCAGCTGATTCAACAACTTCTTCTTCGTCGTCTTTTTCTTCAGCTTCAAACTGTACAGCTTCTTCAGCGGCTTCGTGATCGTCCATGTCATGGTCGCCATCGCCATCTGCATCTACTGTGCCCATGATCTTGTCGAATTCTGCTTTTAAATCTTCAATAGCGTCTTCTAGGTCCATTACGTCGCCTTTAGTAGCTGGCTCATCATCGCCACCTTCTTCAGCTTCGTCACCCATTTCAGCATCCATGTCCATGTCCATGTCCATTTCGCCTTCTTCGCTTTCGTCATCCATGTCCATGTCGCCCATGTCCATTTCTTCTTCGTCGTCTTCGCCTAAACCTTCTTCGTCAGCTTCGACATCGTTAGCTAAATCGCCAACTTCATCGTCACTCATTTCTGGAGATTCAGATACTTCGTCATCCATTAAAGATTCATAAATGCTTTTGCTCTTTTCCACAACGATTTGATGGAATAGTTCGCTAGCTTTGCTCTCATCTTCGTTAATGATGAACTCAATTAACTTTTCATATTTGTTCATAAAGGAACTCCTCTCGTGATATTTAAAGGCTTTGCATCTGTTATACCTTTGTAGTGTATTTACAAATATACACACATTATTAGTAATAACGGGGTTTTTTTGACGTCAAAATTAAAAAAAACCGCAAAATTACTTTTGCAGCCTCATTTTCTGTTTGAAAGCTAACACAAAATGTTAGTTGATTACATTGTTATTTATTAAAGTGCAGGTTCGTCGCCACCCTCAGCAGGGGCTTTGTATTGATCTGTTAGTTCTTCTGCTTTCTTCTCATTCTCAAACTTTCTAACATCATTAGCACTACGTAAACGATTTAGATGCTGAAGTGTTAAACGTACTTTACGAGTATCGTTTAATTTCAAAACGCTTTGGTTGTCTTTTTCGTTGTACTGATCTGTTTCAGCTGAGTTAAAAAATTCTGTTAGTAACATAGAAATATTTACCTTAAAGAGGATTTCCAGCGGCGTCTACGCCTGAGTCAGCACCAGTATCTACGGGTGCTTCTGCACCTGCATCAGCGCCTGCATCTACTTCTGCATCATCAGGAACTTCAGCGGCTTCAAGATCGCCTTCAATACCGCCAGGTGTAATGCCAACATTACGCAAACTTGGGTCATCAGTTGCTGAAGTATCAGCTTTGCCTTGTTCTTCTTTCCACATGATTTCGTTTTCAGCAATCTCAGCTTCGCTCATGCCTAGGTAACGTTGCATTAAGAAACGCTTGCTCAAGTATGGAAAACCTTCTAACTGTGTAAATGTTCCAATTCTAGCGGCATCAACATCTGCTTGACGATACTGTGCAAAATTCTGTGGCTCTTCAAACACCAAATCAAAGATTTGACTGTCGATATTAAAGCCTCTCCAACGTAAGAACATCTTAAACTCTGTGTCCAACTTGTCGATAATCATCGATTGTATACGTTTGCAGTACTGATTAAAACGCCATTCTTGAATCAATGCTGTACCAACACGACCGTCTGTGAAACTTTGTGTGCCATCATCCATGCCAGTTGGCAGATACGAACTAGGTATACGCAAACCACGGAACAGTTTGTTAGTAAAGAAACGTAAATCTGTGATCTCGCCTAAGTTACTACCTCCCGGTAGTGTTTCTACGCTAGACCCTCTGCCATCGGCAGTTTGTGGGAAGAAATAGTCTTCGTTTGTGCTGAGTGGGTTATATGTTGCATCCATCATGTTTATGCCGCCGCCACTTTGTGTTGGAATGCGACGTTGATGCACTTCGTTTTTGACACGGTCAACAAATGCCATAGCCATATGACTGGGCATGTTACCTACGTCAATCTTAAAGATTCTACGTTCTGGCGCACGTTGTACACGATAGATAATAATAGCATCTTCTAGTAGTTCTTTTTGTTTGAAGACTTTAAACACGTTTTCTAATACCGAGTTACCAAATGGCCAGAACATGTCCAAGCCTTCTGTTAAACTTAGATGTACTACGTGTTCTGCATCTAGTACTGCTTCGCTTTGTGCTGTATTAAAACGTGACCCGCTACTATACGGTGAGTTGGGTTGAATATATCCGTTGCCTGAGTTATTAGCACCTGCATTAGGTGTACTAACATACGAATCACTCGAACTAACTGCTGTGGTTGTTAGATTCTCAAAATTTGGATTAAGATCTCTGACAACATACTGCTCTGGCTCTTTGCCTTCTGCTTCGTTTACAATAACTTTAACAACTTTGTTCATCTCAGTCCAATATAACTTGAATGTTTCTGGATCACGCAAGAACACTTGATCGCCATACTTAATAGTATTACGTAGGATCTTAAAGATACGCTGATTGAACTTGTTTAGATTCACCCAATGAATAAGTTGTTCGTTGATAATTTTTACTTCGTTGTCTGTAGGACTATCGTTAAAATGTAGATCAAATGGTGTATTGTTTGATTCGTTCTTTTGTGTACTAAATTCTGCAATAATATCCAAGGCAGCGTTGATTTCACTGTCCATATCCATTTGCTCGTATTGATTATAACGTTCGACTCGATTTGGATGACCAATATAGACCTCAGGCAAATGACTTTGATAGTTTCTAAATGCAGGATCTTGAGGTGAACCGCTGCCACTACCAACAGGACTTAGTAAACCTGCCGTGCTAGTATTTGCGGTTTTAAAATATTTTTTCCAACTCATCGGGTACTTCTTCCAGTTATATTATGTGTATTTATTTTAAACTACAAGCTATTGCGAGCTAAAGTTCTTTGGCTACCAGCAGAATCATCTAATAGAGTAACAACTCGTGTTAACAATTCATTTGTACGTTCCTGCGGGTTCATTCCTGCTAAACGTTCTTGTTCTTTTTTCTTAGCTTCTTCGTTTTTCGCCGCAAGTTCCATATCAGCTTTTTTCTTAGCTTCTTCTTGTTGCTTTGTCATTTCAGCTTGTTTTGCATCTTCGAGAGGTTTGCCTGTTTGTGTAGAAACTGTTTTGGATACAGGTACGCCGCTAGTAGTAGATGTAGGCTGAAGTTGTTTTAATTGATTTTCGTAAAATGCTAAGTCTCTCTTATTCTTCCTGGCTCGCATAGTACGCTGAGGTCCTGATGCAACTTGTTCTTTGAGACTTTCAATTCTACTTTTTAGTTGTTCAATTTTAGCTTGTTTAGGATCAGTTTTAGCTTCCGACGGACTATCTTGCTTTTTAGCTTCTTTTTCAGAACCACCAAACAATCCACCGAAGAAATTACCTACTGCACCGGTTACACTCTTGGCGATCCCGCTTACTTTGTTTTTAATGGCACTTATATCAACTTTTTCTTTAAGTGCTTTAAAGCTATTACTGGCGAAGTCGCCGATAGTATCAAAACCTTCACTAATAGTTTTTTGATCAACAAGTCCAAATGTTAGTCCACTAAGAGCTCCTGCAAATCCTTCTTTAACTGCTGAACCAATCTTACCAGACTTTTTGTATTCTTCAATACCAGCAGTCATACCATCAAAGATACCCATAGCGGCTGTAACCGCAAGTCCGACACCAGGTATAAACTTAGCCGCGCCGGCTGCGGCTTTCAATCCGCCTTTAAGCAATGCACCACTTGCAGGTCCTGCGGCTTTAGCCGCACCACCTATCATTTTGCTTGCTCCTCCGGCACCTTTAGATAACATTCCACCTAGTTTACCAATTAGCCCACCTTTACCACCACCAAGTAATTTACCAAACGTATTAATTGCTCCTTTGAAACTACCAGGCATCAATGTCATTACACCAATTAAAGTAGTCATAGTAGCTACTACAGTCATCATAGTTTTATTCAACTCTATAGAACTTTTTACATCTTCAGGAGTCATTGTTTGAAATTTTTTAATTTTGTCTTGTAGACCTTTAAGATCATCTATTAGTGCATTTGTAACATTACCAAAACTCTTAGCAAGAGGAGCCATTATTTCTTGTTGTTTGACCAGTGCTTCATTGTACTTGATCATGTTGCTTATTTGTACGTTTGTTTCACTTGTTGGATCTTTGGCTTCGTCTTTTTGCCCTTCTATATTTTTACGGGCATTGTCTAATGCACTTTTTGTTTGCTTGTAAGTGTCATCTAAGATACCAACCATTGCACCAGCAACATCTTTTGTTAGCCCGCTTGCGCCTGCCATAGCTGCCGCACCAATATCAGGACCGCGAGCAATAATTTCTTTGCGTATCTGATCTGCTGTTTGTGCTTGAATATCAGCAACTTTTTCTACGTTTAATGTTCCTTGATTGAAAGAAGTAGCAAAATTATTAATTCTTTCAGTAAATCCTTTACTTGTCGATGCAAATACTGCCGCATCTTTACTAATGATTTGACCGTATACTACTTTCTCTCTGAATGCTTTAGCTTCGATAGCACTCATTTTAGCAGTTGCTTGCTCAATCATAGTAGCTTGTTCTGGGCCTAACTGAGCTAGTTTTGCACGGAATGCTAGTTCGTTGTTTGCTTCCTTAGCCGCTGCCATGCGTTTACGTGCATCGTCACCTGTTAAAGCACTAATTAACTTTAAGTTACCTGCATAGTCTGACGTAGCTTGTGCAATGGCGGCTTCATCGCCTGGACCTATTTCGCCACCTCGACGCATATTGGCCATGGTTTCTGCCATGAGTTCGCCTTGTTCTTCAAAGCTATAACCTAGTGCTAGCATGTCACGCTTCATATCGGTGCCGCCAGCCTTCATAGCACCACCCATAAGTTTAACAGCTTCTGTAACACCTAAGCCAGAATCGGCAAAGTCTTTACTACTCTTTTGAACAATACGGCTGTATTGTTCCATGGTTAAACCAGACCCCAAGGCAGCGTTTCTCATTGCTTCAACACCACCAGCAAACATAGCACCTGATTGAGTTAGATTATTAAACATGTCAACTTGTCGCTTGTATGCAACTTTAGACATATCAATCATTTCTCTTGCTAGTGCGGCAGTGCCTCCAACAAGCATTTCAATTATTGGTGCTAGCAATGTCATTGCAACGCCAACTTTACCAGCTTTACCTCCGAGGTTTGACATTGCTTGACCAGCTTCTGCCATTCCTTTAGTAACAACCTTCATGCTCTTTTCAAAGGTGTCTACATAGAGATTCATCATATTCGCGCCGGCATCGGCAGCGTCTGATCCGTCTGTTAGACCTTTTGCAACATTAAACAGTCCAGGAACAACAGTTCCAGAAATAACTTTACTAAAGCCAATCATCGCATTACCAGTTAATGCAATGTTAGTTCTGTATATCGCTTGGGCTCTAACATTCTGTTTGCCAGCTTCGAGCTCTGCTAAATTTTGAATAGTTCCTTCTTCAGCTGACTTTGCCATGCCTTCCATAGCATCATCTAAATCTTTGAAACCTTCTGAGATAATTTGTGTGTTTAACCCTTGACCTTCAGTAATACGCCTATACGCATCTAAACCTTTGTTAGCTTTAGACAGGTTAGCTGACATACTATTCAAGGCAGAAGATGCAGATTTAAAATTCTCTAGGTCTTTTTCACCAAAACTAGTAGTTCGTGCACCACTACCGCCTGCGCCGACACTTGGCCCAACGCCAGACGCTGAAAGACGAGATCCTTCAAGGATAGCGTCTGTTAACGCACGTTTAAATTCTTCTACGCTTAGATTATCCAAACCAGCCATTTAGTCTTTTTTCCTTAAACGGTCATATTTCGGGCTATAAATACAAGTATAGTGCCAATTATCTAATTGTATTTATAGGATCTAAAAACCATGGAAAATTCAAACGAAAATAACCAGATGCCGCCGGGAATGCCACAAATCGATGGCCCTATGCCTGGAGCACCACAACCAATGCAACCTGGACAGAATCCACTTATGGGGCATTTTCGCATGCCCAAGATTCATTTGTCCTTACCTAGCCAAGGTCGTTGGTGGAAATCTGGTGCATTAGAGTTACCAGTAACTGGTGAAATTCCAATTTTTGCAATGAGTGCAAAGGATGAGATTTTATTGAGAACTCCAGACGGATTAATGAACGGCGAAGCTGTAAGATCAGTAATAGAGCATTGTTGCCCAAGTATTAAAGATGGATGGGCAGTTCCTAGTGTTGACACCGATGCACTACTAATTGCTATTCGTATAGCTACATTTGGTGAACAGATGGATGTCACAACTAACTGTCCTAGTTGTGAGGAAGAAAATTCATTTGGAATTGATCTAGGCAATGCACTAACGCAAATACAAGTACCTGACTATGATACTGCTGTAGTGATTGACAATCTAGAGTTTTATTTTGAGCCTCAACCATACAAATCAGTATCTAAACTTCAACAACTTAGATTTACACAAGATAGAATTTCACAACTTCTAAGTGATAGTGCAATGCCAGAAGAAGAAAAAGCTCAAGGATTAACAGAAAACTTTGGTAAGTTAGTTGATATTGGTATTGATAACCTAGTAGCAAGTTGTAAAGCTATTAAACTACCTGATGAAGCTATTGTTACACATAAGCCACACATCAACGAGTTTTTTAGAAACTGTGAAGCTGGATTAATTCGTAAGCTACAAGAGAAACTAGCTGATTTTGGCGAAAAGTCAGGAATTAAACCAATGCGTTTACAGTGTCAACATTGTGAACATCAATTTGAAAATGCTATCGAATTCGATTACGCAAATTTTTTCGCAGAAGCCTCCTCCAGTTAAAGTCAGAGCAAGAAATCGTAGAATTAATTAAACGCTACGAAAAAGAGGTGGAGGCTATAAGAGAAAATTGCTTGCGATTGTGTTGGTGGATGCGTGGAGGTATATCGTATTCTGAAGTTTTTGAACTTGACATCAAAGAACGTGATATTATTAACAAGATCATCGATGGCAATTTAGAAACTACAAAGAAAAGCTCATTGCCGTTCTTTTAGGATCTCTACGAGATCCGTTGTTTCGCTTACGCTCACAACTTTTTTTTACTTGAGACTTATTATATATTGAACTTTCACGTAGATTGTTTCAGTCAGACGGAACCTCTTTTTGGGTTCCGTCTATCTTGATTTCACGTGAGTTCGTCACAGCCAAGACCGGGAAGTAGGTGTTTTCCGCTACACAATGGGCTCTGACCTTTCCCAACCTACGTCGACATATGTAACATACAGAATACATTAACCTAGGTTAATGCTATCTATAGAATACATTACCCGTTGCTTCGTTCCGTTGCATACGGTTTTTTTGTGTAATGTGCGGTGTTTCGATAGCCAACAGTCTATCTACGTCAACCAGTAGCCCGATTTTATTGGTGGCTCACTCTCTGGAGTGTCGATCAACGTGTTACGTGTGCTCCTATACGGTAGCTTTTTTCACAGCGGTATTATAAACTGGCCCGCTAACCTTATGTGTTGGACTGATGTGCCTGTTCTAGTAGTCTTTGTCGAAGAATCTTTGAGCCGCCTACTCTTACATTAATGATTCCATTATAATATTCGTCTGTTTCTAACACACGGCGGTCAAATTGTTCTTTTGCCTCTAAGTATGACATTTCACCTTTGGTTTTACAAAAGAATAGTATTTCTCTAGTAAACTGATCTGTGCCAAGTTGCTCTACATCTGCTTGTAAATGCTCGGACGATCCCCAGTAGTCACGCCAATCGCTCTCCACTGTTGTACGTCTTTTGCGTTTTTTGCCTTTGAGGGGTGGTCTAGTTTTTTTGAATTGAGCCAGTTTTTTGCCAATATATTTTTGATTTGTTTGTAAGTTTGTGATCAAATACACAAACCCAAGAATGCCTTCGGGGATTTCTTCAACTAGTGTGCCTTTATATTGCCATGACATTGTTTTTATATAGTGTCTCCGTAGATCCAACCTAAATTTTCAAGTTTATGGATCCATGTAAACACTGGAAGTTCTATCGGTAATTCCCATCTGACATTGTTCCAGCAAATGTAGTTACCTTGTTTTGTCTCACCGTTATGTTTATATCTAATTTGGTGTTGAAAACTATCAAAGCTGAAGTTTTCAATAGTAATGTTTTCAACTATAACAGCTTTGTCTGCGATAATTTTTTCATTTTCCATAACAGTATCATTAGGTTGTTTGTTTATTAGTTTAAAGCCTAAACTATTAACACCTTCTCTTCCTCTAAAATCGTATTCAAACGTACGATCCCATTCAACAGGACCTGCCCATACTACATTTTCATTCCAATCAATCGATATTTCTGGTAACGTGTGCATGTATTTTTTATATATGGGCTTTAGTGTGAATTTAATTACTGTATCCATGCTCTCTCAACCAACCATTATGTTCTGGAATATAGTCTAATATACTGATCCCGTGATATCTATCCTGCATTGTAACACGACTTGCGGCTTCTGCTCGGCGCCTAAATGCTTCGTCTTCATCACCAACGGGACGTTGTAAATGCTTTATCAGTGCTTCAGCTTCGTGCTTTAGTGCAAGTTCAATATTGTTTTTGTTTTTTGTATTGTTAAATTTCTTACCTGTAAGTTTAATATTGTCTGCAAAATCCTGTAATTTCTGCACTACACGGCTTTTGTGTGCATCTGGAAGTAGTTCACTCAGCATCCAACTTGGGCGATGTGGATAACTTGCATCAACAGGAATACGTCGTTCTAGAGCCTCTTTTAATAGCGTAGTATAGCGTCCAACACTAAGCCATGTTGGTACAGTTCTAAAAGTTAAATCAACATATTTCATCTTCTTTTGCATGTTTGTAACGTTGGTAAGTATCTCTTCAATATCGCTTCCTTGACGGATATAGTTGTTGCTAGCGTCTGCTGTTTCTATACTGATTCCGATCTCTACACGTTTAAATTCTTTAAACTGTTTCTTAAACTCTGTGTAATCGTGTGTGCCATTGGTCGTGAAACTTAGATTGAGCCACGTCATCTTGTGTTCGCTAAACAAATCAATAAGGTCTGCGAACTCATCAATCAAATGAGGTTCACCACCGATAATATGTACTACTCTGATGTGCTTATAGTTTTCGTCAAACCAGTCTCTAAAGTTTTGATATCCAATAGGATCTTTAAGCCAGTTTTCTAGTTTCCAATCTTTGTCAATCCATCCAACATGCTTCTGAAAACTAGCAATACGTGAACTAGCTTCTGGAGCACAAAATCTACACGCTAGATTGCAGGTGTTGCCAATATTTAGATGTAGACTGTGTATTTTGCTTTCTGTAACTTCTGTAAATAAATGCTTGTGTGGGCTTTGATCAAAACTACGCTCAAAGTTGTCTTGAAAGATCACACTCTTTAGATTCTCTTTTTGCCTTGCACTGGTATAGCCTGCGGCATCTTTCATTTGACACATCTTACACATAGGATCAACAGTGTCGCCTAGTTTGATGCGACGCTTTTCTTGCATACGAGTACTGTTCCAATACTCGTCGATACCCATGTTTTTGATATTCCATTCCTTGCCTAGATCGGTATTGATAATTTTGTTATTTTGACAACCGCACAAATCGAAGCTACCATCTGAATTGATGTTCAGCTCGAACCAAGGAATATTACAAAATATATTTTTATTTGGCATCTTTATAGCACTTTAACTTACAAATTTCTAGAGGAGCGAATGTCCAACGAGTAATCATTTCTTCCCAACACTTGCTCTCTAAAACACCTTGAATACCGTGCTCACGCACATTAATTTCACTACGATATTTTTCTACGAAGCTATTATGTATATAGCCACTATCGAACCAAGCGCATGGATAAAATAGTCCTTCGACACTGATGAACGGTATTTGTTCTTTTCGTAAACATGCTTGCCAAGGTTTGCCTGGGCCATACTTATATGCACCGCCATCACGTAGATGATCTCCCATTGGATGACTACGTTTTCTAAGGAAATGGTTTTTCTTAGAATAGGTTTGCAAATTGACAGCATTGTTTACTTCAGGCTCTAGTGCATCAATTCCGTTTTCGTCTAAGTAGTTCTGATCAATACTTCCAACCTTTGTACTGTTAACAACAGTAAAACTATCACAGCCTAAATCTTCTGCTAGTTTTTTAATATCATCTATTTTGTGTTGATTAAAACGAAACACAATAGTACTCCAATGTACAATAGGACGATTTTTACTTGCAACCAGAGTCCGTACACCAGTACAAATGCTTTCAAAGTCATTGTTGACTCTGTACATATTATTGCTGTGTTGATCCCAGCCGTCAACACTAAATGTAACCTTGTCAAATTCTCTAAGTAGTTCACCGAGATCGTGCCACCAACCACTAGACTTGTAGCTACCGTTTGTTGTGATGTGCAAGATCGTGTGAGGATTTGTTGTTTTGATATATTCAACAATCTCTAAAAAGTCTTTAGCATAGATAGGATCACCTTTATCTCCACAGAACAAGATACGTTTTGTTCTAGCAAGTACTTCGGGTGTCCATATCTTTGTGAACTGTTCTAAACTGTAGTCTTGATTTAAACTAGGTTTGATACTGTCAGCAAGTTCTGTTCGTGGACATCGTGGACATTTTAATACACATCGGCTGGAAATTTCGATATGGAATTCTTCCGTACTAAACAACGGAGATGTCAGTGTTGTAGCTGGTGAAGCCATTTTCTTTTACCACATGTAGCGTATTGTTTACTCGACCTGCTAGCTCATCTTTGTGGCTAACTAGCCATATGCTTTTCTTGCTGTCTCTGCTCATCTTCTTAAGAATACCCAGTGCATTTTCAACACCACTAGCATCCATGCCACTATCCACTAGTTCGTCGATAAACAGTAGATTAATTGGATGATACAAACTCTCCCATACATCACGAAATGCCCAACTTAAACTTAAGATAAGCCTGTTGCGCTCACCTCTACTCAAGTTATCAAAGTCTAAGTCTCTGCCTAGTTCAGTGATTTCAACAGTCAGGTCGTTTAAGAAACGCACTGTATGTGGCAAACCGATCCTATCTAAATATGTGCTTAGTCTTGCGTTTAAGAAACTTAGATTTTGATCGATAATACGTTTGCGTATAAACGAATCCTTGTTAGTCAATAGCTTCATTAAGAATTCTTGATGATCACGTATATTTACGATCTCATTGAGGGTATCATAATTAATTTCCTCAACTCCTGCTACTTCCATTTCACGAATTTGTTCGCCGTATGGATCTGATTCGGCTTGTTTAGATTCTAACTGACTATGCAGGTGTTGTAAGTTATTGCGATGTTCGATTGCAAGATCTTTCTCAGGGTAAAATGTTTCTGGTTTCTTACCAAGTTCTCCTATTTTCGCAATAGCATCTAAGTGTTCGATTTTTTGTGTTTCATTAGCTAATAATTGTTGCGCCGCTTCTTTTTTCTGATCTTCTTTGCTGTTTAGTATTTCTTCTTGCTTTGCATCATGAATATCCTGCCCACAAGCATGACACTTGTGTTTTTCTAACAAAGATATTTCTTTTTCTAAACTAGCAATCAGTTTTTCTTGCTTTGTGTTGTCGTTGTCAATCCTAGAGATCCAACGTTCTGCATCTTCAATCTGTTGGTTTTTAACATTCCATTCTACAAGTTTGTTGTGCAGTTTAAGTTCTTTGTCGATGTTGATTTTTTCGAGTCCTTGGATTGCTACCTTGAACTTTTCAATAGCTTCATCGTGCTGAGCATACCAAAGACGCTGTCGTTTACGCAGACTCTCAATCTGCTGTTCTATTCTTTCGTTTGCATCTTGTACAGCCTTGATGCGATATTCTTCTTCTGTGATCGCTTCTCTAGTTTTACGTTGCTGATCTTTGAGTGCTTCTGCTTTCTCACTAAGAATAGTAATACCCAACAACTGTTCGATAATAGCTCTCTGATCGTTGTTACGCATTGCTAAGAATGGTTCGGTGTAGGTGTTTAGTGCTACAACATGTTTGAACATGTCATGGCTCATTTTTAGCAAACGTTCTACTTCGTGTTGTGTTTCTCTACTGTCGCCTTGCGACTCGTCCTTCATTTCCTGTTCTTGATCGTTCACATAAAACTTAAACACATTGGGCTTGCGCCCGCGTTCGATCCTATATTGATTGCCCTCAAGTTCAAAATTGAGAGTGATCATCATGTTTTTGCTATTGGTCTTGTTGATTAGATTATCTTTTCTAATCTTAGTCAATGCTTCGCCGTAGAGTGCATAGCTTAGTGCATTAAGGATAGTGGTCTTGCCAGTACCATTACGAGCACCGCTGTCATCACCACCAAGGTCTAGGTTCTCGCCTAGCACCAAAGTTAAATCACGACGATTAAAATCAACGGCTTGCGTTGCATTGCCAACACTCATAAAATTTTTAACTGTTAGTTCTTTGATTCCAAACATATTTTTAATATACACTCTTTCTTATTTTTTTGCAAGTCCTAATTTGGATGAAATCTCCGAATGAGCGTCATTGTATTGCTCATTTCTACGTTCATCTAAACGGTTAATGTATTCAACAAACTTAGAATTATAAGTGGCTTTGGTGTTTTTTAGTTCTGCAATGACAATGTCAGCAAAAGGCTGAAACGTTTGATTAAACGTGTGTTGTTCTAGTCTTTTACGTATACTGTTGGCAGCATCTTTAGGCATGTTGCGTATACTGAGATAAGTTGGGTTGTACAACACACTAACATGAATGGAGTCAAATTGGACTGTACCAGCCCAGTCTGCAAGTTCAGGCAAGTAATATGCGTTCAGTGTGCTTATTGCAGAATGCATGCTTAGTTGAATATTGTCGCTTTTATGTTTCTCAATGTATCGAACATTTGTATTAACTAATTCCCAGTTCCAACGCTTGCCTACGCCAGGACGTTGATAGTTGAAACGTTCTCCTAAGTCATCAATACTAACTGCAAGGTCTACATACTTAAAGTTTTTCCAAATATCTAGTAGTTCGTCATTGATAACACTACCGTTAGTGTTATAGTGTAAAGATACTTCATCAGCTATGCCCTTTTCAATCATAAACTTGAGCGCACGTAGATGTTCTTTGTCTAACAATGGCTCACCACCTGCAAAATCAAAATAACGTATCTGTGGATTACGAATAACTTCATCCCAAATATTGTCTGCGTTGCGGATCCATTTTCCTAGTTCTAATGCACGAGTATCGTTTTCTTCTGCGGCAATACGACTGCTACTTTTGCTAGAACATATACGACATTGGAAGTTACAAACATTACCAAAACTTATGCTTACCATGCGTAGATTTTGTATGTCATCTTGATCCCAATTGATAGCACCGCTGTCTCTACCAAACCTCTTGGTATACATTTGACGCTTGCTTTCTGTGCCACTTTCTTCTTCTCGCCAACATCTAATACATCCTGCAGGCTTTTTTCCTGCTTTGAAGTCTTGACGTAACTGGCGCATGTAATCGCTATTGTATGCACTTTCTAACGAGTCTTTGGTTGGATCAAACTTAGTTGTCGTAGTGTTATAAAAACAGCAAGGACTAACTTTTCCTAGTGCATCAATATCTAAACTGTTCCATGGCATAGGACATATAGTTTCTGGTAAGTTATAACTGGCTACGCTTGTGCTAATATGTATGTCAGTTAGTTTTGTAGGCACAACATCAACTGTTGGCGCATGGTCTGCACCAACTAGGTCATATGCTTCCATTACGGCACGTTTGCTGTCTGCAGAAGCAACTTCAATATACACAAAAAAGTTTGGGATGTCAAGAGCACGTATCTGTTTATAAAAGTCTACAAACAGATTTCGTAGTAGTTCGTAATCTGCTGTATCATATAGATAAAAGCAGATACGTTCGTCACTGTGGAATTCGTCCTGTTTAGTAGATTCTAAACATTGATAAAATTCGCCCCATTGCATACTAAAAAAGTCTGCGATATTGATGCGATGCACTAACTTCATAGATTTCTATAGATATCCATAAGCAGAGTTCTATTATACTGCTCGCTTGAAATGCTTTCCAATTGACTAGATACTATTTGATCTACACTTTCAAACTTGACCTGTCCTTGGAACTGATGTTCGTTAAGGTCAGCATCCTTGTTTGGGATCAGTGTAAGCTCACGTAGATTGTACTGTGGGATAAACTGCTCCTTAAGAAAGTTTGCTTCTTCGTAGGTAATATCAATATCTAGGTTAACACGACAATGCATGTTTGGTTGTAGCAGTGCATCTGTGTTTTTTAATACTTCACTTAGTAAGTACACACGATATCGAGGCTGATCGGGCCAACAGTAGTACACAGGATCTTTACCCCATTCCAATACCATCATACCGCGATCGTCGTCCCCTGCATCTGCATAGTTGTGTGGGAAGGCATTGCCCATATAAGTTACATTTCCGTTGTTCTGACGCTTGTGGAAATGCCCACTAAACACAGATTCAAATCCAACAAGATCTCTGTCAGGATTAATTTCTCCAAGATCAGGCATCTTGACCATAGCGTTCATAAAGTAGCCAGGCAGTTCAAAATGTCCAAAACAATATTTGGCTCCTAATTTAGGAAGTCGTTTGTGTTCATCTCCTACCAGCCACGGAATAATAGCAACATCATCTTCTACAAAAAAGTCATTGAGTATTTCTACATTTTTAAGATGTTTGGCCCATTCCAAACTTTGAATGTCACGCTTGTCTCTATAGTACAAGTCATGATTACCAGGAATAATCAAAACTCTTTCAAATGATCTACTGAGTGCTTCAAGTGCTTGTATACTATAGTTAAGTGTAACAAGACTGATGCTGGCACGATTGTTATGCCAATCTCCCATCATAATGCAGGTTTCACAGCCTTGTTCTTTTGCTACCTCTATAGACCATAGCACAAAGTTTAAACAGTCTTCGTTGTGTGAAAAACTGTTCGACTTTAACCCAAAGTGAATGTCAGTAAAGACTGCCGCTTTTTTAAATAAGTTCATTTTTTACTCACACTTGCACCCTGAAATTCTTTGTTAGTTGCCATTTCGTTTTGTGTTTGACGTGTATAGCTTGGGTTTAGTCCATTTTGTTCTAAAATATCGTCACGCAAGCTCTGGCTCTTCTTCTCAAGTAATAGTACTCTTGTGAACGAGTTAGTAACTGCGGCTGTGTAATAAGCAAATGGGTTTGCACTTTTGGATTCGTCAAACTGTAATCCAATATGACTTAGCTGTACCAGTGCGGTACTACGCATTTCATCGTTATACGTATACCCACGCCAGTTAGAACGTGTAGCATAGCGATCTACTAGCTTCATAAACATACGAGCTAGCTTGTTTGTCATAGTGCCATGCTCTTGACTGAACCAACCGTTATCAAGTCCACCTTCCCAATGGCTTTTGCCTACTAGGATAGGATTACCTTCTTCATCTACTCTGTAGTGGTAGAATGGCGGAAACTTCAAACGAATAAACTTCTTTGGAATATCTACGTCATCAGTATCGTCATCGATAACAATGTTTTCAGCATCATCGTCGATACTAAGTTGTATACCAACTTCTTTGTTGTTTTTTGGTTTGCGTTTTACTACTTCTTGCGGGATATGATCCCATGTAGTAACACGAAAGACTACATCAGTTTGGGGTACATTTCGCACATTGATTTCAAACTCGCTTTGTTTGACTTTTTGTCCGTCTTTGATAGCGGCATCATATGCAAGTTTGGCAAGCCTTTTGGCTCTCAATCTGCGTCCTTCCATGATGCTTGTTTTGTTGATCTTCTTAATATCAGGTAAAATAATATCAAAGTCAGCATCTTCTGGTGTTAAGTAACTACAATATGTAGTCTTGGATTTGTGGATTTCTTTAAGAATATCCGCATTGTTTAAATAATTAACTCGTCTGGCCATATCTGTTCCTTATGAAATACTAGCATATAATATACACGATAAATACTAAAATAGCAAGAGAGGATTTCACCAAAATGCCTGTATCGTTCAAAAATTCAATTCTAAATGCTGCCAAAAGCGCCGTAACCAATGCAAGTATACAAGCAGGTGTTGGTGCTCTAAATAGTTTTGGCGGAGGCGGCAACTTTTCTCAACAATCTTCAGCACTTTTGAAACAGGTTTCTCCTGGTGTAGGCAAAGTTCTAGAAAAGATGGACGGCAACAAAGAAGCTACCAGTTCAACCGGTAATCCTACAGAAGTAGCAAAACTCGGAGCAAACTCCAGTGGCAGTCCAGAAGGTAAAGACTGGAGAGTACGTATTAGTCTAGCTGACGGAGCAAACTTCTTTTACAAAGGCAATGCTGGTGTTATGGCTCCTCTCATTAAGCATGGAGAACTACCTGGAGTGGTTTTTCCATACAACCCAAGTATTTCTCTATCGCACACAGCGAAATATAATAGTCAATCGTATACACATAGTAATTATCCCGCACAGTTCTATGAAGCATCAGAAGTTACTGCGATTAGTATAGACGGCGAGTTTAGTGTACAAACAGACACTGAAGCTCAATACCTATTAGGTGCGGTTTACTTTTTTAGAGCTTGTACCAAAATGTGGTTTGGTCAAAGTACAAGAGCAGGCACACCACCACCTATTGTGTTTTTAGATGGTTATGGAGAACACTATTTCCCGCATGTTCCTTGTGTAATTACTAGTTTTGCTCACACTATGCCCACAGAGGTTGATTATATATCAACCAAACCTGTAGGTGGCGGTACACGTATGCCAACACTAAGCAACATACAATTATCACTAATGCCAGTCTACAGTAGAAGAAGAACAACTGAATTTAATCTAGACGATTTTGCGGCAGGATCATTAATTAACAAAGGATTTATCTAATGGCAACTTATAGTCCTACTAGTCCTTATTTTACTACTGAATCGTATGGTCGTTATTTAGATGTATTGAATTACCGTTCGTTTACCAAACGTGATGACGATATATCCTATCAAATTGAAAAAGCATATGCATATCGTCCGCAGACACTTGCACATGATTTGTATGGTGATGCTAAACTTTGGTGGGTGTTTGCCGCACGTAATCCCGACAGACTTAAAGATCCGATATTTGACTTTGTAGACGGTCTAGTAATACAAGTGCCATACAAACAAACACTGGTTGATGAACTAGGATTATAATATGGCAATCATTGACAACATTCAGGCTGCCAAAGATGCTGTTATTAATAATGATAGCATTAAAAGAACCACTGCGGCACTGTCATCAGCAACCAATGCCGCTATAGATTCTTTAGCAAATTTTGAAATAGATAACCTAAATAATCAAGGTCTTAGCTTTGATGCATTTGGTGATGTCGTTAATACAGCTGGAAATGCTCTCAATAATTTAGCTGATGTAGCAGGAGATTTATCAAAAGCTTCAGACAGCGTTCAAAATCAAATTAATAAAAGTACTGCCGTAAACCAAGTTGATAATAATACCGTTTCACAAACTGTACTCACAGTAAATCAAAACAGTGTTGCAAATATTAATACAGCCAATGCGTCTCAAATGCTTGGCACAGCAAATAGATTACACAGTTATGCAAGTTATACCTACAGGCTCAGCTTGTTTTTATTGAGCAAAGAAGATTATAAGACTATCAGCGATAGTCCAGAGTCTTTTACACCACGCAATGCTCTTGTATCAGGAGCAGGCAAAGATGTTGCTTCAACTGATGCTGGATCAAGACATCCTGAGTTCAAAGATGACTTTTATTTTGAAGATTTACGAATACAAACAATGGTTGGTATGAACGCAGGATCTAAAGCTAGTAATGCTTTGGATTTCAACTTTACTATTGTTGAACCTTACGGTATGACTTTTTTGGATCGTTTACTAATAGCAACCAAAGGTGTTGGTAGTAAAAACTACACTGACATGCCTTATCTGTTACAGATTGAATTTTTCGGACATAAAGATGACGGAACCACAAACTTTTTACCTATTCCTGGGACACTAAAACGTTTTCCTATTAGATTGGTAGCAATGGGCATCGAAGTAACTACAAACGGTGCAACGTATAAATGTACAGCCACGCCTTATAACATGGGTGCGTTTGATGATAAAATTGCAACTGCAGGTGTTAACTTGCAGGTCAACGGCAACACTGTTGAAAAATTCTTTAATGCACCTGGTGTAGCAAAAGTAGGGCAAGCAATAGAAGATCAGCGAAACGATGAAGATGGAAAACCAGCAAAAACTAGATCAAATATTCAAGTCAGCGTAGACAGTTTAACAGCAGGACTTAATGGTTGGTTTGAGTACCAAAAAACAGAAGGTGCTAGAGATTTTCCTGACGAAATATTATTTGATATTGACGAAAAAATTGCTAAGTCTAAAATTTTACGAGAAGGCATAGTAGCTCCAGGAAAAACACAAATGTCAAAACCTGGAACAACAGAAGGTTCTAAGGTAGCCGGCGGAGCGGCAATTGGTGGAGATCCTAATAGAAAAGATTGGATTATTAATGCAGGAACAACAATACAAAGTATTGTTGACAATGTGATTCGTTCTAGTGATTATATTCATAAGCAAATTGCTGATCCTAACGATCCAAAATGGGCGGGAAAAAGTGGAGAAGACATTGCTAAAGAATTAGAGAAAACTTTAGAATGGTACAAAGTAATTCCTAGTATTGAACTACTTGAGTTTGATGACAAAGCCAACAGATTTGCCAAGAGAATCACTTATCACATCAAGACCTATACTGTTTATGATTCTAAGCATCCATTGGGCCCTTCTAAAAAGCCAACCACATGGCATAAAGAATACAACTATTTGTATACCGGACAAAATGTTGACATATTAGATTTTAAAATAGATTTTAATGCATTGTTCTTTTCGTTGCTTAGTATTAATAGATCCAGTCAGCAGACTAGTACTGTTAATGCGGCGGGTAAAAAAGAATCTACTAAGATTGATATACCCACAAAGAACAAAGGCGATAACAATATACAAGGAACACAAACAGAAATCAAAGCATCAAGCGGAAATGCTGAAAGTAAAACGCAAACAATCGACGATATCCAAAAGACTTTGTATTCTAATTCTAAAGCAGATATGATTAACATTACTTTAGATATTGTTGGAGATCCTGATTTTATTAAACAGGACGATGTTTATATTAATCCTAGTCAAGGCACATATGACGCAAATACTAAAACCACCAATAATCAAATTGCTGGCAACGGCAGTTTGGTTATGGATCGCGGTGAGATATTTGCCAAAGTTAAATTTCGCACTCCTGTAGATAGAAGTTTAGAAACAGGATTACTCAGAGAAGATGGACGTTATAGAGAAAGTAGTTTCAGTGGTGTTTATAGAGTACTAGGTGTAATGAATATGTTTGGTCAAGGACAATTCAAACAAAACGTTGATATGATTAGATGTTATGACCTATCAGAAAAAGAAGGCGGATCTATCAGCGGCGAACGTATTAAAGATTCTCCTCAAACAACAAAAAGTAAACAGCCTCCTGTTATTACTAAAAAATTAACAAATGTAGGAAATAATCAAAGTATTCGACCTGAGCTTAGTACAACTCCTACGGTTACTGGAAATCAGTCTAACCTAAAACAGCAAGTTTTACAAGCCTCAGGAGGTGGTTTAGGTACACTGTCTGATAGCATAGCAGATGCGGCAGCCGCATTCAGCGGAGGTCCACTTGATCTTGGTAAAGCAGTTTCTGGTGCAATAGACGAACTTAGTGGTGCAGTTGGATTAAGTCTACCACCTGCAGATATCAATGCATTGGTTTCTTCCGGTTCAGACATTGTTCAAAGCGGTCTAAATCTAGCCAACAGCTTTGCTGAAGGTGTTGGAGTTACTGGAGCACAGTTGGACCTAGCACAAATTGCCAACAATGCTAATGAATTTGCGTCATTGGCAGAAGAAAGAATACGTAGATCTACCAATGGCGGCATCGATAATAGCAATTCTATTTTCACATAACAAGTAGAGGTAACTAATAGTATGGCAATACCAAAGCAAACGTTAGGTAATAGAGTCGCTCCCTGGGCAGACAAGTCAAAGACTGGCGGCGAAGTTATTAATCCTGGCCCGTTTGTTGGCGTAGTTAAGAATAACTTAGATCCTACTCGTAGTGGTCGACTTCAAGTTTACATTCCTGATCTAGGTGGTGATGAAGAAAGTGTGCAAAATTGGCGCACAGTCAGTTATGCTAGTCCTTTTTACGGATCAACATTCCAACCTGAAGCTTCAGAAATAACTGCACACGACAAAGTACATCATAATTATGGTATGTGGGCTATCCCACCAGACATCGGAAACGATGTCTTATGTCTCTTTATCAACGGTGATCCTGATAGAGGATATTGGTTTGCTTGTGTTAACAAGCACTTGAGCCACAACGCTTTTCCAGCAAACAATGCATCATTCTCACAAAGTCCTCAAGAAATTGGCACAGTTGTAAGTCCGTTAGTAAAAGCCAGTCATGCATTAGGCAGAACACAACCTAGTGGAGAGTTTACAGAATTCAAAAAAGGTAATGTTGGTCCAGAATATCTAACCGTTAAGCGTAGCATACACGAATACCAAGCAGAGATTTATGCGAACCAAGGCATCGACGGCGATGTTATACGTGGACCAATCAGTTCTAGCAGTCAACGTGAAACTCCCAGCAATATATTTGGTATTACAACACCAGGTCGTCCAACTAATGATCCAACGATTAGCCCAGACTATAAAAAACGTTTAGAGATGGGTGAACTTCGAGAGGAAGACTATGCTATCCGTCAACGCCGTGGTGGACATAGTATTATTATGGACGATGGTGACCTAGATGCACAGAATCAAATACTACGTTTACGCTCAGGCGGTGGACACCAGTTAACCTTTGTTGACGATACTGTAGATGAAAATGGAGGCGATGCTCATCCTACAGGTCCTATTATTCAAATTATACATGGCAATGGTAGTAGTTGGTTAGAGTTTGGCAGTGATGGCATGGTATACTTGTATGCTTACGGTGGCATTCACATGCGTACAGAAGGTGAGTTTAATCTACACGCAGATGATAACATTAATATTCACACTGAAAAGAACTTTAATTTACATGCCGACGGCGACATTAATATTGATAGCCAAAAGAACACAACTATTAAAACCAATCAAAAACTAACAGAGTATGCTGGAAACATTGACGTTGGCACAGGCGGTAGTTATATTCTAAGTGCTGGTGCTAAGATTAGTCAAACTAGTGCAGGTCCTGGAAATTATCATAGCAGTAGAATTGATCTAAACACATCACCTGGACCTACAGTACCAGATCCAGGCAATCTCAAAAAGTTCTATCACGCAGATGTTACTCGAGGCAGTTTATCAGTGCCTTGGACCAAAGTGCCTAAAGCAAAAATATCAATCAACAGTGTTGTTCCTGCTCACGAACCTTGGAAAAGGGAAACAGGAGAAGCTGTAACAGATACAGGATTTATTGTTGGACAACAACTTGAAAAAGCCGCTTCTCAAAGAACAAAAGAAACTGTTGCTGATGCATTTGCTGACACAGGCGGATCTATTGCAGGCGGTAAAGCACCACCAAGTACTGCATCTAATGCGGCAACTAGTACCAGTGGAGCCGCAAGCGGTGGCTCTAGTAAACCATTGGGTGGTAGTAAAGGTACTGGGAAGCCTCCTACAGGATCTAAGTCTTCTAGTGCTACCAGTGGCACAGGCAATAATAGCGGTATTAACAGTGCTAGCGGATCGGGTGTTAGTAAAGGTATTACAAACAATGATTTATCACGTCCAGACGCTCCACCGGCTACAAAAGGTGTTGCTGGACTAACACCGGAACAAACACAAGCGATAAAAACACAGATTGCTAAAAACGAAAGTAACTTTGATTATACCGCAGTTAATCAATTTAATTACTTAGGACGATACCAAGTAGGTGGCGCAGTGTTACAAGATCAAGGACTGCTCCGTCCTGAGTATGTAAAAAAGTATGGCAACAAAGCCGCCCTGCACCCGGAAGCATGGACAGCAAAAGCTCACAGTATGGGTATCACAAGTCAAGCAGACTTTTTGGCGAATAGCGCAGTACAAGAACAAGTAATGGACAACCTATTAGCTAGTAACGCTAAAACAATGAGTCGTATTGGTGCGCTACGCCCGGGCGATTCACCAGGCACAACAGCAGGTATGCTACAAACTGCACACCTACTAGGAGCAGGCGGAGCAAAAACATTTAGAAACGGTGGCGGTGGCGCAGATGCTAATGGTACAACAGGTGCTATGTACTTTAACAGAGGTAGACATGCTATCGAAGGCACTGGACTAGCATAAGGTAAATATTGATATGGCTAGCAGATACAGAGGATTTAGCACAGTCGGACGCTATAAAAAGTTTCGTACTACAGACTACGAACTTGTAAAGCAGGATTTGCTAAATCATTTCAACATACGCAAAGGCGAAAAACTAATGAATCCAGAGTTTGGTACAATTATCTGGAACTGTTTGTTTGAGCCATTTACAGATGAAATGCGTGATATGATCGTTAGAGATGTTGCACGTATTGTTAACTATGATCCTAGAGTTACTCCTACGAATATTATTGTTGATGAATATCAAAACGGCATTCAACTTGAAATCGAAATGATTTATGTGCTAACAAACCAACAAGATACACTTGAAGTTCAGTTTAGCAGAGAAAGCAATTTAGCCGTAGAATCTTAATATACGCTGTTTTTAAATATGCTAAATAATATATATTGCAGTTATTTAGGACATTACGATGGCGTTGAGCAACAGACAAACAAGTTTACTGGTTCAGCAGGATTGGACAAAGGTATACGAAACCTTCAAAGAAGCTGACTTTCAAAGTTATGACTTTGAAACACTACGCAAAACCATGCTGGATTACTTGCGTACATACTATCCCGAAGACTTTAACGACTTCACTGAAAGTAGTGAATATATTGCACTGATTGATCTCATTGCATTTTTAGGTCAAAGTCTAGCATTTCGCACAGATCTCAATTCCCGTGAAAACTTTATTGATACAGCAGAACGCCGTGATAGCGTACTAAAGTTAGCACGACTATTAAATTATGTTCCTAAACGTAACGTTGCTAGCAGTGGCATGCTAAAAATATCCAGTATTAGTACTACTGAAACACTTTTTGACAGCAACGGAACAAATATTGCAAACTTAATTATTAGCTGGAACGATCCTAGTAACGATAACTGGCAGGAACAATTCAATACTATTTTTAATGCCGCATTAATTGACAGTCAAACAGTTGGAAAAGGCGGCGCAAATAGTATTATTAATGGTATTAGTACACAAGAATATACTATTCGTATTCCTGATAACCTACAAGCCGCATACAGCTTTACTACAGAAATCGAAGGTGCACAAATGCCTATCGAAGTTGTTAGTGCTAGTATCACTGGCGAAGAGTTTATCTATGAAAAAGCACCCAAGCCTGATTCAACATTTAACTTTTTATATCGTAACGACAACCTAGGCAATAGCAGTAATAACACAGGATTCTTTACTTACTTTAAACAAGGCGATATCAACAGTGTAGACTTTAATATCGAATCTGCACTGCCTAATAGACTAGTTAATATTGATTTTAACAATATCAACAATAATGATGTTTGGCTATATGCAGTTAATTCAGACAATACTATTGGAGAACAATGGACCAAAGTACCAGCAATTAACGGTGTTAATATTACCTATAATAAATCAAGTGAACGCAATTTGTATCAAGTTGTTACACGTAACGATGATCAAATTTCACTAAGTTTTGGCGACGGATCTTTTGCTAATATTCCACAAGGCAAATTTAGACTTTACTATCGTCAAAGTGCAGGCACACGTTATAAGATCACTCCAGACGAAATCCAAAATATTGTTATTCCTATTCTTTATGTGGATCGCAATGGGCGTAACCAAACACTTAATGTTACTGCGAGCTTAAATTATACTGTTGCTAACAGTAGCACACGCGAAACACTCTCAAGTATTAAACAAAAAGCACCTCAACAGTATTATACACAAAACCGTATGATTACTGGTGAGGACTACAACATTTTTCCATTTACTGCATTTAACAATGTGCAGAAAGTTAAATCAACAAACCGTACTAGTTCGGGTGTTAGTAGATTCTTAGATGTTGTTGATGTTACAGGCAAGTATTCAAGTACAAATATTTTTAGTGCTGATGGAGTATTATATAAAGATGAATATACTCGAAGCGTAAACTTTAGTTACCAAACAGCTAACGAGATCTTTGGTGTTATCTATAATACTATTGCACCAATACTACGTGATAAACCTATGCAACATCTGCATTATGACAAAGCAGAACGATTTAGTCTACAAAATCAATCATGGACCACAGGCACAGGAACCGTTACTGCTAACCTAACTTGGCAATTCGAAAGTGCTAGTACAAACAAAAGCATCGGCTATATTATGGGTCCTGACAGTAGTAGTGCTGATGGTACACCATATGTAGCAATGAGTATAGGCACAGGTATCACTGGTGTCTTAAAGAATGTGTTGGTAGGATCTATTATTAAATTTAGTGCTGGTGAAGGCAAATACTTTAATGCACGTAATCAGATTGCAACAGGTGCAGTTAGCAAAGACAGAGACAGAACTTATATCTACGCCAGTGTACAGCGTATTGACCAAATTACAAAGCAAGTTACTATTAGTGAAACAGTGCCAACAGGTGCAATCCCAATGGAAATTATTCCAGTGTTCAAATCGACACTGAGTGATAGTTTGACCAACGAAATTGTTACACTTATTAAAATCTACAAAAACTTTGCACTACGCTATGACACAAATATTAACGGTTGGGCACTGGTAGATGCGTCTGATATTAGTACAGCACCATATTCCAACGAATATGCAGGCAACACTGCAGGTGAAGCACTAGATGCTAGTTGGGTTGTGCGTCTGGAATACAACGGTACAGAATATTCAATTATACACCGTGGCTTAGAATATTATTTTGAAAGCGAAGCAGAAACCAAGTTTTATTTTGATGACACTGTAAAAGTATATGACAGTAAAACAGGACGCACACTTCGTGATGAAGTTACTGTATTAAAGTTTAACAGTCAAGCAGATAGTAGTGCGCCACTTGCACAAAACCTTGCATGGAACATATACAAAAGTATTGTTGGTGCAGATGGTTATAGAGAAAATCGTCGTGTACTAATAACATTTCCAGACACAGATCAAGATGGTGTTCCTGACAATCCCGACTTGTTTGACTTAATTGTTGACAGTGAAGTAAACAGTGACTCAAAGTTTGTTTTCTTTAAAAAAGAAGACACCACTGGCGGCTTTAATGATTTTGCACCGATGGATTATTTTGATGTAGAGATTTTTCCAGATTTTGCAACTATTAGTTTGAACTTAGAAAGTTACAATGCAGGACAAATATTCTACGCTTACTCTACTGATAGATTTTATCAACTTAATATTTCTAACGGCATTAGAGAATTATCAAATGTTACTACTAACTACAGAGCACGTGTCGGTAGAGGATCGTTAAACTTCCAATACAAACATAGTGCGCCGAACAACAGACGTGTAGATCCAAGTCCAAACAACTTAATGGATTTGTTTATTTTAACAAAATCCTATAGCAATGATTATATTGCCTTTATTACCGATACATCTAATACACTAACAGAGCCAGTTGCTCCTACACAAGAGGAACTTAGAGGTGAGTTTAATACATTAGAAAACTACAAAGCACTTAGTGATACTATTATTTTTAACAGTGCTAAATTTAAACCATTGTTTGGTAGTTTAGCTGAAAATAGTTTACGTGCTAAATTCAAAGTTGTCAAGAACCCAAATATGAATATCAGCGACAGTGAAGTAAAGACGCAGGTTATTAATGCTATCAATACTTACTTTGATATTAACAACTGGGACTTTGGTGAATCTTTTTACTTTAGTGAGTTAAGTGCTTATTTACACGCTGAACTAACACCAGAACTTTCTAGTATTATTATTGTTCCTAGTGATACTTCTAGTAGTTTTGGTAACCTTTATCAAATTAATGCAGAACCAGACGAAATTTTAATCAGTTCGGCAACAGTTGACGATGTTGATATTATCAGCTCTATTACTGCTAGCCAATTGAATCAGGCTATAGCCGGTGTATAAGCGATAGGTAAGTAGTACAACATGGCGATTATCAAGACAGTAAATTTTTTACCAAGCATTTTTCGTACAGAAACTAACAATAAGTTTCTAAATGCTACACTAGACCAATTGGTCAGCAAGCCAGACTTTGAAAAAATCAATGGCTATATTGGTAGAAAGTTTAGTCCAACATTTGTTACCACCGACAACTATGTTACAGAAGCAACTGTTAGTAGACAAAACTATCAGCTAGAACCCAGTGTGGTTGTTAAAAACAGATCCACTGATACCATTGACTTCTTTAGCACATATATTGATCTACTACAACAGATCAGCTATCAGGGTGGTAATATTACTAACCACAACAGACTTTTTAACAACGAAAGCTATAGCTTTGATGCACTAATTGATTATGACAAGTTTGTAAACTTTAAAAATTATTACTGGGTGCCTAACGGTCCTGATGCAGTAGATGTGTTTGCTGGTAATGTTGAAACAGAAGAACAGTACACAGTAACACGTAACCTCAGTGTTAACGGTTTTAACTTCAGTGAAAAAGGTATTGAATCAAATCCAGTGCTGGTCCTAGCACGAGGCGGTACATATACCTTTACAGTTAGCGAACCAGGGCATAAGTTTTGGATTCAAACAGAACCTGGCTTGACAGGTTTTAGATTTAATCAAACTAATGTTAGCACTAGAGAAATATTTGGAGTTGAAAACAACGGATCAGATAACGGCACAGTTACATTCAAAGTACCTCTCATTAATGCACAAAGTCGCTACACAGAAATGGAAACTGTGGACAATGTTGACATTGCTTGCGACTTCTATTACGATCAAATTGAAGGCGCACTTCTAAGCTCGTTTTTGCAGGAAAATCCAAATGGTATTGACGGTGCAAAAACATTTGCTAACCTAAATAACAAGAGCTTGATATTTTTAACAAAAGACGATGTATTAGATGATGTGCATTGGACTAACAATGAATTCTTTGACATGATACAGTATGGTATTGCTGTTGAAAAACAAGTTGTACCAAGAGAACAGCGTCGTGATATCTGGCGTGTAACACTGGTACCCATTGGTGAAGTCAATCCTCAAACTGGTGTGTATGATGATTATGTTATTCACTTAGTACCTAGTACTAATGTTGATTTTGATCAAAAGGTTTATATCAATAATGGTATTCAACATGGTACTAAAGAATACTATCACGATTTTGACCAGACCTATCACGAAGTTCCTGTTATTACCAGTGTGCTTGATAGACTATATTATCAAGACAGCGAAGATGCTGTATATTACGGAGAAATTCGTATTGTTGATGCTGAAAACTTTACCATCGACGTAGAAGAAGATATTTTAGGTGCTACCAGTTATACTTCGCCAAACGGCATTGACTTTACTAACGGTTTAAAAGTTAGCTTTAACGATACTGTAACTCCTGCCAAGTATAAAAACAAACAATATTACATTGAAGGTGTCGGTAAACAAATTCGTTTAGCAAGTGTAAACGATCTTGTACCTATCGAAGCATACACATCAAATGGAATTAATACTCCTGACTATATTACTATTAACCGTGCAAGTTATGATCTAAATGGGTGGTCACGTAGCAACCGTTGGTTCCACATTGATGTACTAACACAAACTGCTGAGATCAACAAAGAACAATTAATTTACGAATTTACATACGATCCAAACTTTAACAATGAATTTGTTGCAATTCCTAGTGATCAAATTATTGTTTCAACTCTGAGAAGTAGAGTTGTCATTGAAAACCTAGAATATGAATATGCTGTAAATCAAATCTTTTACGCATACAGCGAAGACAACTTTTATATTAAAACTGCTGAAGGTGTAATTGAACCAGTTAACAACTATCGTGCTAAAAACACA
>Ga0255752_10000294_pt1 | contig 62319 bp, 76 predicted proteins | sample 011ome_25_FD_179952 | JGI IMG/M metagenome (GOLD analysis project Ga0255752, IMG submission 179952) | Coastal salt marsh microbial communities from the Groves Creek Marsh, Skidaway Island, Georgia - 011512CT metaG (version 2) | ecosystem: Environmental > Aquatic > Marine > Intertidal zone >...
TACTGCGGTGATTTCATATTCTGTTCCACCTTGATCAATTATAACAGTTACATTGGTTGCGTATTCTGCTGTTAGATTTAAATTTGTAAAGTTTGCTGTGATATCACCTGCTGGTGCTGTTAAATAATGAACGTGTCCTGTTGAACAATCTAATGCTGTAACTCCTGTAGCACCGTTGGTTGTAGCAAACTTTTCTTCAACACCTTTTTCTATTTGTATGCCACCTGCTGTTGTGTTTAATACTGCTGTGTTTGTATGATAAAGTGTAGCAATACCGTCTGCGGCTGATATAGCAGTATTTGCCAATGCGCCATCTTGTATTCTAACAGTTGGACCGCTTATGATTAAAGTGCCTGTGTTGTTATCGATGTTACCTGTTGTGCCACTGTGATATATTCTCATATCATTATCAGTGCCAAACCTAACTTCCTCATTATCGTCAAGGTCAATAGGTTTAGTAAGTCCTGATGAGTCTAATGCTGTAATTGTTGCACCAGTAAAGTCTACACTTGTTGCACCTGTAAAGTCAACTGCACCTGTTGGAGCCATATTGTTTAGTGTTGCGGCGTCTGTAATTCCATAGCCTGCCAGTGTAGTTGGCGTGCCTGATAATGAACCAAATGCTCCATCAAATGCATCTGTAATTCCATAACCTGCTACTGTGGTTGGTGTACCTGTTAAATCACTAAACGCAACAGTTGTTAGATAATCTGTTCCTGCCACTGCCGCTGAAATGTTTCCTGCGCCGTCTGCTTTTACAATACCGTTGATAGCACCTACTACTGGATCTGTTTCTGTGTGACTTGCTAAGCCAGTAACAGTTACACTTGTAAAGTCTACACTTGTTGCACCAGTAAAGTCTACTGCACCAGTGAATGCTGGCGCTGCTAAGGTTGCTGCATCTGTAATCCCATAACCTGCCAATGTAGTTGGTGTTCCTGTTAAACTTGAAAACGCAAAATCCTGTGCAACACCGTTAATAGTAATATTACCGTCCACATCACTTGCTGTGGTAATTGCTGTGCCACCTGTTATTTGTAATGTGCTACCCGAAGTTACTGTTCTTACAGTTGAGTCATCGCCTGTAATATTAAAATCAAAATGTCCTGCTGTAACAGAAGCAATAGAACTATCTACTTCTGCTTTTGTATAGGCATCACTTATTCCATAACCTGCTATTGTAGTTGGTGTTCCTGTTAAGTCGCTAAATGCACTTACAACACCAGTTAATGCACTACCATCTATTGCCGGTAAAGCACCTGTTAAGTTACTAGCATCAATTGCACCACCAACTCCGTCTACCAATACAGTTGAATCTTCAGCAATAACTGAACCTTGTATGTCTCCTACAATTGTATTGCCTGATGCGCTGTTACTAGTACCGCTACCTGTTATAGTAGCAACCTGTGAAGTCAAAGTATCTACACTTAGATATATTTCATCAAAGTTTGAATTTAATTTATTAAAGGCAGTACGTAGATTATCACCTGTTCTATCGTTTGCACTAGAGCCAATGTTTACTGTTAGTTTTGCCATCTATCCGCTCCTATACCCAACCGCCGATTGCAATTTTGCCCCAGCCCGTACTCTTGCGGACATAAACATAATTGTCATCAACTCTAATTTCACCTACAGGTGCTGCTTCTGTTTCTGATGCAGGTGCTGCTGCACCAGGAGCAATTGTTCCTAATACTGTACCTTCCTCATTTATAATTGCAGAAGAATCATCTGCAAACACTGTTCCTATAAATGATCCTCTAATATTATCTGATTCAACTGGGCCAACAATTTTACTTTCGGCACCGTCTACTAGTTTTGTACTATCATCACCAAATACTGAACCAGTCATATCACCAGTTTGGTAACCAACTAAGTTTCCATTTAGTGTTGCTGCTGATACATTTCCAATTGCAACAATGTTTCCGCCTAGTTCTATGTGCTGTGATAAAAATAAGTTTTTAAATTGTTTTGCACTAGATCCTAAATCGTATTGATTATTTTGATCTGCAATAACATTAGTGCCTACAGTTCCATCTAAATTAAAAGTACTATCAACACTATCTACTAATTTTGTGCTATCATCTGCAAACACACTACCTGTAACATCACCTGTATGATATCCAGTTGTGTTTCCAGTTACATTACCAGTTAAGTTACCAGTAACATTACCAAATACGTTAGCATAAACATCAGCAACAATTCTACCCATAACACCGTCAACAAGCAACGTACTATCATCAGCAAATACACTACCATTAATATCCACATTAGGATCAAAAGCAAAATTAATTTTATCATTAAGGCCGTCTGTTGTAATTCCTATTCCATAACCTGCAACAAATTCTAAAGTATCTGAAGTGTTATCGGGTTGTACATCTGATTGTCCTTGGACAGCAAATGTTCCAAATGTATTAACTGCTGGAGCAGCGTTGGTTACTGTAACAATACCTGTTGCATCGTCTCTTGAAAGTGTAATACCAAAACCATCATCAAGATCAATAACACCTGTGTTAGTCATTGTAACTACACCAGTAGTGTTATCTCTTGCAATACCTGATCCTACTGGCAGTCCTGTCGGTAAAGTATTACCATTTCCTACACTTGTAACACCTGTATTTGTTAATGTTATATTTCCTGTTGCAGCACTTACACTTACACCTGTGCTACCTGCTAATTGTGTAACACCTGTGTTTGTAAATGTAATACTTTCTGCACTACTGTCAACAGTAAGTTGCATAGCAGTGCCGCTAATCAAGTTTAAACTGTCAACGAATTCATCTGCTACAACTGCATTTTCATTATCTACTTGTACTTCTTTAAAGAAAGTTTTATCTAGATCAATAATTTTTGTTCCGTCTACAGTTGAGTCGACTGGAAGATTAATTACAGTTCCATTACCTTCAATTTTAGCAAGTCCTAACCATAAACCATTATTCTCACTACCTGGTACATCGCTGCTAGGTTCAATGTGTACTTCTTTCCATTGCTTACTAAAACTTCCTAAATTGTAAATACCTGTATCTGCAGGTATAATATTATTTCTAAATACATCAAAGTCAATATTTGCAAAAGGACTGTATCCTTGTATAACACCACCTGACGATGGATAAGCATCGTGTGTTGCACCATCTACTGCTATGCTTAATGCTTCGTCAGTGTAAAGTAATACTTCGTCTGCACTGCTTACACTTACATAAAACTCATTACCGTCTAGTTGTGAAACACCTGTGCTTAAAATGTTTACACGTGAACCTGCTGGTAAATCGTGGTTACCACTTGTAGTAACTTTTACAGGATTGCTATTGTCAATGTTAATAATTGTTACGGGTCTGTACTGTGCAATGGCAGAACCTATCTGTGTAAAGTTCTGATTTATTATATCAAATGCATCTTTGACTTTTTGCCAATTAAGCGGTGGTGTACCCGGACTTACGTTATTATCAAATGCCATTATGATCTCCCTACCGCTACTTCAATTGTGCCTATATGATCACTATCATATGCTTCAATTGCTTTACCAATAATTGTTCCTGGTTTAGGATCATCTGATGCAACTGCAACACCTTCAATATGTGAAGTTACAAGTGTGTCACCTTTTTCAATTTTACCTGCTACTTTTACAGGAACTCTACCTTGTAATGCAACAAGATTTTTAAGTCCAGGACAAGCACTGTACATAACATATGCTGCTCTATCAGAAACAACACCTGCTACTTTTCTACTCATTTTATCTTTTGTAGTAGTAACTTCCTTGTCACCTCCGAATACTAATACTGTTCCAACTTCATATTCCTTGTCACCTTCATAGTATTCTGCAAGGTCAGCAGCATAAGTTGCTTCAAACCTTGATTCGTTTGGTGATGAACCTGTTAGTGACCATCTACCAGTTACAGTACCAGTTGTAGTATTACCACCTGTAGTCAGCACTAGTGTTTCTACACTACTTGCTGTAATAGGTGCATTACTCAAACCGTCTTGTGTTTTAAATTCGTGTTTGTTATTCCAGTATTGGTTAGTTTTATCACTTGCTAATGAACCATCTTGTAAATAGATACCGCCATTACCACCGTAAGTGTAAAGTCTAATAAATCCACCTGATGAAATAGTTCCTGTATCAATTGCAGTCTTAGTATCTATTTTAAGTGTACTAAAGTCTGCATTGTTTGCACCAAAGTCACCATTACTGTCTCTTTGGATAAGTGTATTATTATCACCTGTGCCAGTATATGCTGCTACTGCATCAATAACTGTATAATCTAAATCGTCAGTGTTACTTACGCTATTTGTTCTACGTAAGAATCCAATGCTACTGTATTGTGATTTTTTAACACCGCCACCGTTATCTACAACAGTTGTAAATGGAACATCTGCTGCATCGTCAACTGTAAGTTGATTATTACCAATTACACTTCTTGCTGTAACTTGTGCTAATGCACTTCTTGGAGTACCATTATCTTTAAGTGTAATCCAACCGTTACTTGCTACAAATTGTGCATCGTCAAAACTAACAACACCACTTGCTGCTTGTTTATCTGCTTGTGTACCTGTCGGTGCTGCTGCACTTGTACCTGCAAGGTTCATTAATAGTTTTGATTGCTCGATACCTGCTGTGCTATTAACATCAGCATTTAAAATTGTGTCTGGATTAATTTGTGCATCAATAGTATTTGCAGTTGAATCAATGTTAAAGTCAATGTCTCCAACAACGCTTACGTTGATCGCTTCTTGACCAACACCTGTAAACACAATAAATTCATTTGCCTTAACAGCATTAAATCCAAAGTTTTGAATATTTTCAAATGTTAAACTTCTAAGGTTAACAGCGTCTCTTGGATCAGTAGGATCAGCAAGGTTAACTATTTTGTTAACCACATTCATATCTACCGGACCTTTCATTGGAAGGCCACCGTCTAGTGCTAAGAAGCCGCCGCTTAATGGTGGTATTAAGTTACCTTGCGGTACTGCTGCACCGTTGTGTGTTTTACCTAAACGTCTTTCTAAATAAACTCTAGTTGCGTTTTCAGTTGGTACAGTATCAACAGCGTTATCACTAAATCCTGAATCTGTACTAAATTCTGCAATTGGAACACCACGTTTAAATCCAAGTCCGTCCAAGTTACTCAATGCAATCGCTGCTGAGAATGTAACCTGTCCAGTACCTTGGTCAACGCTAAAGAATGGACCAACTCTAAAGTTACCAAATTGGTCAGTGGTTACGTAGAACACACGTCCCACATCACGTTCATCTGTTTCAGTTGCTGCGTTTACAGCATTAACAGGTGGACCGTAAATTTCATTTGGATAGTTTGTATCTGCATATGAACCTGTACCAATGTCAAGTAAATCGTGTGATGTAACACGAGTCAATGAAATTCTAATAGTTAGGTTACCATCTGCTCCTACACTTCTTACTGGTACAGCACTTCTGATGGTGTATGTTGCACCATAGTCTAGTAAACTATCTTCTAATGGTCTGTCAAGAGTAATTCTTGCATAAGGTTTTACGTTAATATCATCTTCTGATTCGTAATTAGTAATTACGTATTCTTCACCTTTGAATACAACTCTTGAATTAGGTACTCTTGATCTATCAGCAGGAGCAACTGGAACAACAGCAACTTCAGTGTCGCCTGCTACACCTTTTACTTTACCAAAAGTGTGTGTTCCTGCCTGCGGAGCAAATGATTCTACTTGTACAGCAGCACTCAATGTTGGCCATTCTGTACTTACTGTAAATGTATCAGCAGTAGGTGTACTGTAAACAAAATAGTGTACACTTTCGTTAATACCTGTTGGCAATGTATCAGTTGTTTGGAAAACAATACAATCGCCTTGTGTTAATCCGTGTGTTGTACTTGTAAACACTGCCGGAGCACCAATACTAATTGTAACTCCTGTTTTAGGTCCTTCTGAATACGTAAGACCTGCACCTGTAGTTCCAACAAGTTCGCCTGGCTTATAAAGTGTTAAATCAATGTAGTCGTAGTTTTCTCTAAGTGTAGTTTTACCTAATCCTTCAATGTTTGCAGTAATTGTACCAGTACCAGCATCTGTAACTCCAATAGCATTAGTTGTTTCACTTTCACCAATTTGGAATGTAGTAGTTGTTAGTCCAGTTTCTTTTACATAATACTTTTGTCCTTCAATTATTCCCGTTGGCAAAGTACCAGTTGATTCAAATGTAAAGATGTAATTACGTAACTGTTTGTGAGGAATTAAACCTTTTAATGCTAAACTTGAACCAGTAGTTAATGGTAAAGTTGTACCACCTGGTGATGTCGAAAATATAACTTGGTCATATTTAGGAACATCTTTGACATAATAAGTTACACCAGCAGTAAATCCAACTGCTGTAGAGCTTGGTACAAAAGTATCACCAGTTCTTAATCTATGAGGAAACGTAAATGTTGCAATATCAGTTGTTGAATCTGTGCTATCAATTATTCCAAACATTGAAACAGTTGCAGTTGCACCTGGTGTAAATTCTACTTCAAAATTTCCTCTTGTATCTGTATAGTCTTCAAACTGTAGTACACGATAGACGTTTGATGATTCTGCAAGTTTTAAACCTGTTGATGGTCTAGTAGCAACATTAACAATATCACCTGTTAACACAACTTGTGAATTTGAACGTAGTGTACATTTTGTTCCATCTGGAATAGCATCAAATAATCCATCGAAGTTACCTGTTTCGTCTGATGTTAAGTTAAGTCTTGCAACTCCTGGAGGTAAATCCTGTGTAGTTACAGATGTAACTGGATATCTAAATATTAAATTACCGTGGTCAACTTCTAGTTCTGAATTGTTTAATGGTGTATAGTCATAGTTGGTAACGTGTACAAATAAACCATTTGCTGCTGTAGCAAATGCAGGAGTAGGTGCATAAACATCTACTCTTTGCGCAAGGTCATTAAATAATGTTACCGGTGTTGGTACTTCTAAAGGATCTGATCCTTCTGCTACCAGTGCAAATATACCGTGTGCGGACGAACCACCCACTGAACGTATCTGTGCACCATTAATTGAATAGTATGATGCATAACAGTAATATGTAAACATTGATACTGATTCAGTTAATCCACCGTTAGTTGCAATTAGGCCGTAACCCATATCAGCAACCTGTGTAAAGTCATTTGAAAGCATTGATCTGTTACCAGGCATCAATACTTCATAAATTCTTTGATATTGAATAGTGCCGCTACCACCTGATGTAATTTCTAATGGAACACTACCATCAAATGAATCTTTAATTTGGAAAGTATTATTTGTTAAACCATCTTCAAAAACATAGTAGTCTCTTCCTGCTACTAGTGGTGCAGGCAAAGAGCCACCCACTGATCTAAATCTTAAAATTGCACCTGATTGTAGTCTATGATCATTATTAGTAAATATACCAGGATCAGCAACACTTACACTTAAAAGTGTTTGATAATTTGGTGGTCTAGTAAATGGTGTTGTTTCATCAAGTACAAATGTAGCAGTTGAACCGCTAGGACTGTATACAAAGTCTCTAACATAGTTAATTCTAAATACTGCGTCATCTACAATAAACGATGCAGGTAGTTGTGGGAATCTTTCTAATCCGCCTACACCTAATCTTGTATCAGTGGTTGAAGATAAGTGTTCAAATTGTAAGTTACCTGAGAAACCATCAACAAACATACCACCTGCAAATATTTGTTTATTAATTGATCTACTAAATGCAGCACACTCTTGTGCATAAGGTGATTTAGCAAGGATCTGTCCTTCCGGATCAAGTACAAGACCAAAGCCTCCGTGTCCTTGCATTGTAATACCTTGCCAACGTACTGCATCGTTTGCTAGGAATACATCAAGGTATTGGTTTTCTTGTGGATAGTTTACACTACCTGAACTACTAATTACATCTACAACTGCATCAACTAAATCTTCGAATACATCTTCTGTACCTGTTTCTTTTAGATATGCTGTATCAACAATCTGTGGGAAAGTACTTTGGAATGTTGTTCCTACTGGAAGGTTATTAAGAATAAAACTTGCAAGATATTCAATACGTCTAATACCTGCAACTGTTTCTGATAACTGTGTTGTGATTGCAAGTCTTCCACTTGCACTTTCAAAATATTTTAGTGCTGCCGATATAGTTCTATTGTAACCGCCGTACCTTAAATCAAAGATCATACTATCAAGTAGTAATCCAACATCACGTTTACATAAATTTTTATTGTATTGGAATGTTATATCAAAAGGAGCAATACTATTTGCTATTTGATTATCAATCCATTCAACAACTTCGTTTTGAATAAACACTTTGTTAAGTTTAAGAAGTGTTGCTGAGTTTTTATAATTACCAGCATTATCAATCTTTGGATAAACTGGTTGTGATGTATCGTGCAAGTAATGATGACCATACAATCTATCTGTTACTTGAAGTCCATCAATTACTGTATCACGTCTAAACTTTTGAAATGCCCAAGGTGAACTTGATGTTCCTGGTTTAGGTCTAATAATACAACGTCTAAATTCATCACCAACAATAGAAACGTTCTGCGGAACTTTTAAAGGATAATGTTCTTCATAAATGCCACTTTCTACTTTAATTGTAATATTAATTTGGTTACTAACATCACCATATGAAATAACTTCACCTACTGTAAAGTCACCATACTTAATATCAACATCAAAAATTTCATTACCTAAACTATCAAGTGCCCCTGTATGTCCTAATATCTGTGCCAGTGCGCCTGAATCTTCACCGCGTAAAAATAATCCTTCTCTAATGTCACGTGTTCTAAATGCAACAGGAGTATCTGTTAATACATCACCTGTAAAGTCAGTTCTTTGTCCTTCTGTTCTTAGTAAGAATCTTGGTAAGTCAGCAACTACTGTTGGAATACTTGTAAATCCAGCACCTTGATCTGTAATTTCAATTCCTACAATTTCGCCTCCTACAACTTGTGCAACACCAAAGCCACCGTTTGTTTCGCCGCCACCTGTAATTCTAACTGATACTAAACTATATCCACTACCTGGATTATTAATAGTAACACCTGCAACTCTGTAGGTTACATTAAATGTAGCGCCTGTACCAAATTGTGAATTAGAAGTTGTAGCAACATTTGTGCTACCTGGTAATACTGAATAGTTACCTGAACTAATTTGTCTGAAAGTAACAAGTGCACCTGGTGTACTTGCTGTACTTAAAACTTCATACTTTGCTGGAGAACCTGTTCCGCCATCTAGTGTAATGATATCACCTGGTAGATAGTTTGCACCTACTGTGGCAATACTAATCGAGTCAACACTTAGCGTAACTGAACCTGCAAATCCTACTCCTGAATCTGGTGATGTTTCAATAGCACTTAGGGTTACATCATCTGCGCCATTATTATATGTTAAAACTTTTTTGTATGGTCCAATTTCTTTTTCTGAACCTAAAACAATTTCTTCTGCACGTTTAAGTGCTGCTTCAATAGATCTATATGCGTATGCTAGAGCTCTACCTTGTAATTCTTCACTTACTCCCGGACGTTCGTCAGCACCTGAAGTTGCAACATACAAGTTAACACTAGATCCAAATGATGAACTATCAACATAACGTTTTGTTGCAGCAATTAAGCCATCGTATGTAATATCATCGTCTGGTTCTGGATCTCTTGAAAGTACAAGTGGTCCGCCCATAGTACCGAATGCACTATTTGTTTGTCCAGTTTCTGGATCAACTGCATTAACACCTTGTAATGAAATTTTAGTATCTACATATCCTTTGTTAGCACCTTCATCATCGCTAACCGGTGTAGTTAAATCTTTTATTCTGTATTGGTTACCACCTGATCTTGCAGATAAGTTACCACCAAGTTGTGGTGATGTATCACCTGAGATCTCACTAAATTCTGTTGAAATACTAATCTCACTAGGATTAGTAGTATCATCAACGGCAACACCTACGCCGCCAACAATATTTTTAAATACAATAGCATCTGTAGTAGGGTTGACTGCTAAAACAGCACCTTCATTACCTAAGTAAGTTGCCGGTGAATCATTAAGTCCAATAAAAGTAAGTCTTTCACCTAAACCTAATGAGCTATATAGTTCTCTAAAGTTATCGTTTACCTTTTGAAACGAATCTCTAATACTATCGCCAGTACCGTCGTTACCTACTGCACCTGTATCAATAACTTTTCTTGCCATTTTATCCCCTAAACACTCTGTTTCTTATCAATATTTATCTCTAAGTTCTATAAGCCGAATGTAAATACAAGTATGTTTTTAGGCACAGAACAAAAAGAAACTACTCACAAACGTAAGAGTAAACACGGTAAAGAACACGTTTATAAGCGTACTAAAACTGTAGTTAAACTCCAGTGTGACAATTGTGACAATGTATTTACCAGGGATCTAAAAAAGATCAGTAGAGCCCGGCTGAATAATAACTATTTCCACGTATGTAAAGATTGTGATGCAAAGCGTTTTGCACAGCGAAAGGGTGTTGAACAAAAGCAAATGTGGGATATGCCTGTTGATACAGACATTATAATTGGGAACAATTAAAAGCCTACGCTTTCACCGCACCCACAACTTGATGTTGAGTTGGGATTTTTAATAGATAGATAAGAACCAAATACTTCTTCAATGTAATCTATTTCAGTTCCTATTAGATATAGCAAACTTGCACTGTCAATGCAGAATTCACCATTAGGTAATTTAATAACTTCGTCATCTAATTCTTTAGAATCAGCCATCTGCCAGTCATATGAAAATCCGGCACACCCACCACCCTTCATTTGAAGTCGGACAATAGGCTTGCCGGTCTTTTCAATTAAGCCTTCCATATGCTTAATTGCAGAATCTGTTAGATTAACTGCGTCTGGCATTTACTATTCGCTTTTCCAAATAGTCCAAGCGCCGTATGCAATAGCAGCATATGCTAATAAACCTGCTAAAGGTTTTGCAATTAACACAATGATACCAAATGCAATTAAAACTGCACCATCCCAAGATGTTCTTTCTTGAAATGCTTTTCCTACCCAAGATTTAAATTTGTCTAACATAATTTACTTCTCCTTTTTGGTGGTTTTCTTTTTAGTAGTCTTACTTTTATTTCTTACAATAGCAGTAGACTTCTTTTTAGCCGGTGCTTTTTTCTTTGCAGCAGGCTTTTTAGCAGCGGTAGTCTTTGGTTTAGTTGCCTTGACTTCCTCTGTTAAAACTAATGGTTCAGTTTTTGCTGACCCGAATAGGTTTTTCAACCAATTGAACATTTTATTCTCCTGTTAATCTGTCGTTGATAATCGACCAATTGAAAATACGCCATATATCGTTAAGATATTTGTCTTTAGTTTTATCTAATAGATAACTGTGTTCCCACATATCAACTAGCATAACAATTTCAGTTCCACGTTGAAAATCTTGATTAGGAATTGTATCTAGTTTTCCTTTAACATCCATATATACCCAACCAGAACCTTGTAGACTTTTGGCTTTCTCAATAAACTTCTCTTTGAAATTTTGGAAAGACCCAAACTTTTTGTCAATAAGTTCGAGCGATCTGCCTGATGGTGTGTTCCCTGAAGTAGGTGGTTGGAGGTGCGCCCAATACAAGTTGTGTAAATGCGCTCCGCCAAAGTTAAACTTATCGTCACCTTCTTTATTGTTGTAGCGATCAACATATCCTTTGGAAAGTTTCCCATAATGGAGGTCAACGCTTTCCTTACTCATTACCGGTTCTAATGCATCACGTGCATACGGTAATGGGTTAAGTACTAATGTTGGACGCTTTGTGTCCGCTTCAATAATAATATCTTTCAGTTCTTTTAACATCTTACGTATTTAGTGTAAATAGTAGTGTTATACGAAGAAGTGGTGAAATTAATTGGATACCCTAGTATTAAACGCTGACGCTAAACCTTATTCTATATTACCTCTAAGCACTATTTCCTGGCAGGAATCTATCAAACAACTGGTGTTAGAACGTGTTACAGTATTAGAATGGTATGACAATTGGATTATCAGTAGTCCTAGTTGGGAAACTAAAGTTCCTGCTGTTGTAATTGTAAAGGACTATATTAAAAAAAGCACAAGTGTTAGATTCTCAAAGTATAATGTTTTCTTAAGAGACCAGTTCACTTGTTTATATTGCAATGAACAACTACCCCATAGAAATAAATGCACAGTAGATCATATTATACCTATTAGTAAAGGTGGACGTAATGTTTGGGAAAACTGTGTAACTGCTTGTGGACCGTGTAATGTGGAAAAAGGTGACAAGTTAGGTCGGCAACCATTACGTGAACCTTATCGCCCCACCTACTACGACCTCATCAAAAACAAAGAATTACTTCAATTAAAAATCAAACACGATAGTTGGCATAATTATATAAAATGACATTCGATATAATCAAACTAAACACCACTGTAAATATTAACAAACTTACAGATTATTATAATACAGTAAAGTTAGACCACGACGACTTACGTTGGCATAGTGGTATTGTGGATTGGCGAGATTGCAACTTTGCTATTGGAGAAGGATACAACATAAAAAATATATATGGTTGGCAGATTGATACCGACTACGATGATATAACAATTCCAAATGCTCCTTACGATACAACTAAAAATAGAAATCCATATTTCAAAGAAACAAAACTTAATTTTGGTTATGTTAATCTAATCAAACGTCATTTTTATATGGCAGAAGGAACAGCATTAACAGTTATGCCTCCTAGATCGTCTTTAGGTAAGCACATAGATTATCACGACTTTTACAAAATACACATACCTATTATTTCAGATAACAATTTTATTTTTACTGTAGACGGAAAACAAAAAACTATGGATGCAGATGGAAGTGTATATATTCTTAATACAAAACTAGAACACTCTGTAATCAATAACGGAGAAACAGATAGGGCTCATTTAATTCTTAGATTTCCAATTGAAATGCTTGATGCTGTTATAGCACAAGAAGGTTATATAGATTCGTAAAGTGCAATGCTTGCCAAGTTCTTAGCCTTAGACTCTACCATAATATCTGCGAAGTCTCTAAAAGACAAAGCCCAATCGTTAACAGCCCTATTCCACATAAAGTCACTATGAGCACGTAGTTTCTGTTTTTTGAATCCTTGTTCAAGTAATTCCTCCATATTAGGTAAGGTGTCTGGATTATGACCTACAAGTAGATCTTCACGTGATACACTGTAATGTATAACAGGCCGCACACCACGCCAACTGTCTACTATGCGAGCAAATCTATCGTCGGTTGGTTGAATGTATTCTCCACTAGCGACCCAGTGATGGTGTATGTCAAGAACGAGGGCGAGGTCTTTTGCAAGTTCGATACTTGCGTCGATGCCCCACGACATTTCGTCGTTCTCGATCGTAATAATATTTCGCGCCTCTTGAGATAATCTTGGGAGGACTGCTTGTATACCGGCTGGACCTTGCCTACCGGATATGTGTACATTGCACTTCGCATCTTGGAAGGACTTGCCGTATCCCATCCAGCGGAAGACATCGGTGTGATATTCAAATTCTTCTATGCTCCTTTCTACGATATCAGGATTATCTGACGCAAGTACAGTAAACTGACCAGGATGCATAGACACCCTGACATCAAGTTCACGAGCCTTTGCGCCGACGTGAGCGAAGTTAGTCTCGCAATATTTTCGTACATCAGGCTTGCGCCAGAAGTAAGACCAAGTAGGCTCAGTATAAACAGGTAGGACGTCACTTCCCAACCTAACCATTCTAAGTTCATTCGGTAATCCTCCTACATAATTGATAAGATTAAAATACGATTGTATGTTGTGAACCATAATGTCCCACAATCGTTCTTCAGCAACTTCTTTAGTTTGCCTATTAAGCCACGCAACAGTTGTACTGCGTGTGTTCAATGGACGCTGAATCTCCTCAAGAAGTTTCTTCTTCTGAGTCTGATCAGGGTGCATATATTTGCAGGCAAAGCCTATTCTTTTCGTAATATTTTCCACGTCTCTTCCCAATTTTTAACATTATAACAGAGACCTAAGTCTTTGTCAATGATTTCTTTCTTTAATGGATAATCATTTCCTTCAGGGTGCATTGCATCGCCAAAGAAATGTAACTCGTCATTGGGATCAAAATCTCTTAATATTTGTGATTTATCACTGCCTTTTGGAAAAATATCAATACCTGTTTCGCCGCCTACTTTGGCATCTATATCTGGGAATATTGTACAAAATGCTTTTGCAATTGTATTACGTTCATCAAAACCTGTATCGTGCTTAACATATAATTTACGTTGTTCTTGGTTTGCATTGCGACCTACAACACTAAAGTTACACATACCAGGTCTATGTTCGAAGTGTAAACCTGTTCTTAGTTCAAACATACTTTCATTCATACATTGTGTTAAAAAATTAATAGCAAGTTCAGGTAATTTCCATTCACTTGTATACACATTTTTTCCTTGTTCGTAAACGTCGCTGCCAGAACAATTGTAAACTCTATCAGCAAAGTTATAAACCATCTGTCCAACTTGCTCTAATGTTTTATCTTTGTCACTACCAGTAACAAGATAAACAAAATTGTGTTCTTGGAAGTTAAGGAACCATCGTTGAAAGTCTGGATCCATAGAACATCTACTAGGTGTTAATGTTCCGTCAACATCAAATATAAATCTACGAGTCATAAGTATACCAGCCAGTGATAATATACTTGTAACCTTCGTAGATAGGATTGCCCCTATGTGGATGTGTATAACCTGCAGGCCAAAATACTAGTTTGCCCTCTTCAGGTTTTACTTTCACGCCTTGATAAAGATATTCTGTTTCTCCACCTTCTTCTACATCATTAAGATATAATGTGTAAGCAACTACTCTATTGCAACTTGCTTGTCCACCATCTTCAACGTGCCATACGTGATATCCTTGTTTAGGACCTGTCCTTTGAATGCACATTCCTTTTGGACTATGACCTTCAATTGTTTCTAATATATCATACTCGCCAACATACTTGTCGTAGAATTGGTGTACTGTTTGGAAAAAATGTTGACAAAACTTATGATCATAATACTGTATACCATTACCAGGTGCCCAGTCATACATAATTCTGTCGTCTTGATTTTTCTTGATATTATTCTGTTCTATAGTTTGTCTTTGTTCCTTCATCATTTCAAAGACTTCTATTGCTTTTTTACAGTATTCACTGCTAAATGCTTTTTTATATTCTTTTATAAATGTGTCTTGTTTCATTGCCAATTATCCACTACAAATTTATCTTGCACTTGTGCAGGATTAGGTTCACCGTGGAAAACTGCAATACAGCATTCTTTGTCAGGAACAATATCATCACGTATTGTTTTAAATTTTCTTATACCGTGCTGCATTCCTAACTCACTGCGTGATCTTATTTCCCACTTGTAACTTTGTATCCACTTATCTGGCCAAAACTTCATATGTTTTTTAGCCTGTGCCCAAGTCCAGTCTTGGTCTCCTTGCATTCGCATAGCATATTCTGGATTTTGTTTAAACTTATCAAAAATATAATTTTGACTACCAGCATTCCACGCCATTACTGAACTGTTCAAGTACTTATATCCAGGATGAAACTTCCTATTAAAATCTCTAATTCCAACAAAGTCTTCTGTCCACATAGTTGCAAGTTTATCTATATTATTATGTATCACTACATCTAGATCCATATATAATATTCTACCCGGAATAGGCATAGAACTTTCAAACATATGTACTTTGTGCCACCAACCTTTTTTATAACCTTGATTAGGACGTATGATACTAGTAACACCTTCTATTGGGGCTGGATCATCTGTTAAGCACCAAAATTTATAAGGAACATTCAAATGGCGCTCCACCATATTCCTTAACCTAATGACGTATTCTTGTCCGTACTTGTTACCAAAGCGAACACAAAGAACATTTATTTGTACTGATGCATCGGTCGTAACAGTTTCTTGCAATCGTTGTCTTGCTACCTTCTCAGCACGAAGTAGTGCTTTCCTTGCTTTACGTTGCTCTTTAGTTTCTTTGGATTTGTCGAATGCCATTAACCATCTTCCTAACCTGTGTAAGAATATTTAACAATGTCTGCGACAACTGTTTTAAAATCTTTTAAATGTAATGCATTAGGTCCATCACTAGGTGCATTATCTGGATCTTCGTGAACTTCTAAAAAGAATTCTGTTACACCCATTGCAGATGCAGCACGAGCCAAGCCAGGCACATACTCACGATTACCGCCACTGCTAGTGCCCATACCTCCGGGTTTTTGAACTGAGTGCGTAATGTCATAAACAATGGGAACGTTATAATTAGACAGCATAAACTGAAGGCCAGTGAAATCAGTGACCAAAGTATTATATCCAAAACTTGTTCCCCTTTCTGTAATCCAAACTTCTTTAGCACCTTCTGTTTTAGATAAAATGTTTTCAACGTCCCAAGGTGCAAGGAACTGTCCTTTTTTAATGTTTACAATCATTCCTGTTTTGACCGCAGCACGGACCAAATCAGTTTGTCTACACAAGAAAGCAGGAATCTGTAATACATCAATTATGTCTTGATAATATGCTCCTATTTTTAAAACTTCGTTGACGTTATGCACGTCTGTTATAATTTTTAAACTAGGTATTACTTTTTTAAGACTTTCAAAGTCTTGCATAGTAGTTTGTAATCCCTGTCCTCTTTTGCCTTTGATACTTGACCTATTTGCCTTATCGTAACTTGCTTTAAAAATATAATCAACACCGTGCTTATCACAAACACGTTTACATTCTTTTGCTATTCTTAAACTCTGTTCTAGAGTTTCGTGTTGACACGGTCCTGCTATAATTCTCATCTATGCCTCGTAAATTGCGGAGTTGGCTCCGTGTTCTGCACACTCGACCTTGATACAATAGCAACGATTATTTGTTGCTTCTCTAATTAATTTGTCTGCAAAGTTAAATGCGTGTTCTGCAAACTTCTCTGCACCTACACCATCAAACTCTCTTACTTCACATAAGTCTTTATCTTGTAAATCATAAAAGTCTTGTTTATGCGGATCATTAACATCTACACAAGTCTTATGATCAAAACTATCTTCCAACCAAGCCTTCAAAGGCTTTAGTCCACCAAAGTCAACTGCCCAATTTTTATTATCTAGTTCATCACAACCAAATGTAAATGTAAATGCTAAACTATATCCGTGCAATAAATGGCAGTGTGAATGATCTGCGTTAGGCTGTCTAAAGACTGCCGATAGTCCAATATTGTGTCCATAGTGTTTAGTACTGTAATGTTTTCCCATTATTTTCTCCTGTTTTAAATAATGGCGGCAGAATTAGAAGGGTTGACGCCAAGTCCTTGTTAAACATAAAATTAATTATACGATCTATTTAGGCAGTTGTCAAGAGCTGACTTGACACATTGGGCAGTTTCCATTGTGTTGGAGTTTGCCAATCTTTTGCATTTATGATATTAAATTCTATCTGCGGATTGTGAACAAAAACTTTTTGTGCTTGGTACACCCAATAACTAAAGTCTACAGGTTTATCATCCTTTTTAGCATAGTGCATTGTGTTTTTGTAAATGTTATTCACCTTACTATTTTTATCGTATAGGTCAAAACCAATTATTCTTACCTCGGTAATGTCTGGCAAACTTGCTGCAACTAAAAGTGCATAAGTTCCACTGCCCCAATGTAAAGGTTGATCTATTTTCTTTTCACCTTTGTAAGGTAAGTCTGGTAAATGATTTATTCTTTTGTCTTTTTTAATCTTTCTAAAATACTTGAACCACATATCTCTAACATAAATTTTAGTGTTAGCAGTGTTATCACTTTGTATTGCTTCATCTACCATACGTCTGTCGCAGCATATTAAATGATCTACAGCGAGATCTCTGTGTAATGCATTACAACCTACTACTGTTTTATTTTCTGTTAGTTTAGGAAGGTTTAAGAATCTTCGGCTTTCACCATTACCTATGCAATAGGCAATCACAGTTACTACCTAATGTCGCCGAATGGTGCCCAGTTACCAGGATTGCCGGCTCTAATACATACCCAACCAATGTGTCCTCTTTGTTGTGGAGCATCGTTCCATACAATATCACCTTGATTGAATTGTCCACCTGTTGGAGGAGCAGTACCGGCTAAATGTTTTTTATTGTTAAACTTGATAGCACCTCTTACGTGTAAGTCTACATCACTATCTGGATTATTAACACCAATAGCAAGTTTGCCGTTGACTGAAACTTTTATAGGTGCAGCATTGCTGTTACCTAGTGCAATATCGCCGCCTGCTTTAATTGCTACTCTAGTTGTGTTATCTGTTTTAAATTCTAAATCGTGACTTGCAAATGTACCAACAAAACCTTTTACAAAGTCTTCAGTACCAACCATCACTTCAATACCATCTTCTGCAACTGAAAGTGCTGCATTAGGTTCTTCAGTACCAACACCTAGTCTATCACTGTTTGCATCAAAGTAAACGTATTGATTAATGCTTACGCTACCATCAACAATAAGACCTTTTAGTCTACCTACTTCACGTAAATTACTTTTTGTAACGCTTCTGCCTAGTTCTTGTTCAGCAAGGACTGCGTTGCCGTTAATAGCAAGATGTTTGCCGCGGCCAATATCAATTGTTTCTGATGAAAAAAGTCTATCTTCATCAGCAACCATAACGAATTTTTTAGTATAGTCTCTACCCGCCCAGTAGAACCCTTTATCATAAATGTTCCCACTAAAACTAACCGACGAATTTGCTGTAATTGAGCCGTCTTCGGTAAGTGCTAGTGTAAGATCTTGTAGTGCTTTTTCAACTGCTGTACTGTTCATAATAGTATTTATTCTCTTTATCTATAAAGCGTCTTTACAAAACGCTTAATATGCTGCTATTAATACAGTTTCAGCGTTTATACGACCGTTCATTTTAATTGGTGTTGTTGTAAGTTTTGCAAACCAATTCTCGAACTTCTTACGTGTATTTAGCGATTTTACTTCACGTAGTTGTTCTACGGGTTTTCGCAGTGTACAAGCAACGCTTTTATCATCATCAAAACGCTGTAATGTTGTTCCTTTAATGTCTAGTCCTGTACCATCACGCATACCGCCTAATGGATCTTCATTGCTTGTGTAGTATATTCCCAGTTTACGAGTTTTACCATTAAACACAACCAAGCACGTTGCACCTACTAGTTTCCAAGCAGGAATACTTGAAATGCTATACTTGTCGTCTGAAACTTTATACTTCATTTTTGCTACAAGTTGCTCTGGTGATTTTCTAGCAATTTTACGTGGCTTTCTATTTGCTTTTGATTCAGCAATAATAGCATCACAAGCGCCTTGCACTGCAATATAAAAAGCATACAGTTTCTTAATATCTGTTTTCTTAAGATGCGCATACCCTTCTTTAAGTTGTTGTGCATAGTCCTTTTCTAATTCTGTAGCATCTTTTCCTAGTTTTTTAGGATTAAGTAATTCTTCATATTCCTTAATTTGTCCATCATATGAAGCCTTAATCATTCTAGCGTGTGGCTGCTTACACTCCATTTGTCTAAGTCTTGTTGCAGGCTTGATATCTTTAAAGTCTGTAATTTTTCCGTCTAAGTAATCGTCGTGTGCTGCTTCAATAAACTCACACATAAGATATGATGCTTGTCTAATTCTATCTTGGATACTTGGCTGACTTAGTTTTTTGTTTTCTTCTTTTGCTGCCGCTGCTGCATCTTCTTTTTCTTTTTGTTCAGTTTTATCTTTACCTTCGTTCAGTGCTTCGGCGATTCTTTTCTTTACAAATTCTGTAACAGGTCTAAGTTCTCCAGAAGTTCCTGGTAGACTATCCCAATATTCTGCTGCTGGCTTGTAAAAATCAGGCATACCATTGTTAAGCATTTTGCAAGTAATTGCAGCGGTTGTGCTTACTGTGCTATCTGCTGCTGCTTTTGCTTTTTTAATATCATCTTTAGTGTATCCATTGGCTTCCATCCAGATCCAAACTGCTGGCATAAGGTCTTTACTTGCAAAGTTAGCATAGTACCATTGGTGTGAACCTTGTTTCTTACGATGAAACTCTTCGCCAGATAACTGTTCCCAACCATCCCAAGATGGCTCTGTTAGTTTGGCGCCTTTACGCAACCTAGGTGCGCTTCTTATTGTTTTTCTTTTACCAGCCAATGTCAGTTTGCTCCTTCAACAAAAATTAGATTATATGATGATATATATCCTTTGTCAAGAGAAATTACTTTTTTCCGAGCAATTTAGATTCAAAACAGATATTACCATAGCTCTAATGTTCTACCGTTACCTGCTATAATAGCCAAACAAGTAACAATGTGCAGTATAATCCACAGAGTACGAATAACCGCAACTCTGTCTGCTTGTTTATCATCTTCAAATGCCTTTCTTCCTATTGCTTTACACCAAAGTTCCCACATAAAAATTATCCTTCGTATTCAACTACCATTACATTTTCTTCCTTTCCTGGTTCGATCCAATCTTCAGCAGCAATAAGTGCTTCATCAAAGTCATCGAACAAAATAGGTTGCCGTATAAATGCTTCTCCAGAATCTTCTGTAACAAACATCCAATCATCGTCCCCGTCTATGCACACCATTATACCGTACCTTTTCATTAGGTCACACCACGAGTAAAGTAAAAACTGTATTCCATTTTAGCCTCCTTAGACTAAATCTGTTGCTAGTGGAAAAATATCAGCAATGACTTTAGCACAGGCGTGTGCAATATCCATATGCTCTTTCTGTGTTCCGTTTGCGCCACGTAGTTCAATATAATGAATCCACGAACGCAGTGTTCCGTTCATATACAAACGTGTTTTTGTGTTACCTTCAGGCAAGACAACACGAGCCTGCTCTTTAGCAATACCGTTGTCGATAGCCCAGTTATATACTTCTTTTGCTTTTTCAATTACTTCTTGTTGTTTTGAAGCCCAATCATAATGTAATTCACTTTCATCATCAAGTTCAATTGAATTTTGTCTGTTTTGTTTGTCTTGTAAACGTGCTTCACGTGTTACAAACATTTCACCAAACTCTGCAGGATTTGCATAGCGTTGGCTAAACTCTTGGAAACTAAAACTACGATGTCTTACAATTTGATGTGCAATATCTCGTGTTGTGTTTATTTCTAAACAAGCACTTACCATTTCAAGTGGAGACCAATGAGCGTGTTTAATTAGATACTTGATAAGTTTCTCACTTGTCTCACTGTTCATTTGATTGCTTGGATTGCTTACTCTAGCACAATAAGCAATAAGTTCTTGACAGTTGTCTAAACCTACTCCTTGTGGTGCTGTGCTATAGGAAATCAATTTTACTTCAGTCATCTGTTTGTCCTTTTAACTGTCTAACTCTGTGATGTAACCAACTTATAGCCGTATTTATATGGCCTGTGTCGTGTGGTTGTAATTGCTTTGTAGCGTATTCTATCTCATCTTGGAGAAAGTCTATACGCATTATATCTCTGAATAACTTATTTTTATCTTTAGAAGTTTGGACCTTCTTTTTCGTCCTCGTCATCAATTTCACATAACCTTTCTATATGTTTGTAGTGTTCGTATGCTTTTTTAAGTGCTTCAAATTTTTCTAACTTTTTAGGATCTGGAACTAAAATGTTTAGTCTTGATTCAATGGCTTCTAGTCGTTTGCGCATAGCACTGTCGACTTCAAGGCTGTCTGTACTATAAGACCAATCAGTTGCACTGTCAAGAGTAGATGAAGTATCAAAAGTAAAATTGGTATCATATGATGTTACGGCAGAGCCAGAGGCCCCACCGTAGATATCATCATTATCTAATGTAATAGTAAAAGTGTTATCATCACCCATTAAGTTTTGCCTCTTTACGAGAGTTTTTTGTATCAGTGATTTCTTTACGTCTTTCCTTGATAGCCTTAGTCATCTCTTGTAGGGCCTTTCTTGCTCTGGTTCCGGCAGCACCGTTACCTGCTTCAAATTTCTCATCTTCAGCAAGAAAAACATCCATTGCTGCTTTGATAGCGTCTGTATTTGACATATTATTTGTTCTCCTAATAATAAAATGAACCTTATTTGTTCTTTATTATATAAGCCTTGAATGCATTTGTCAATATGTAAAGTGGTTAAATATGTTTATAATGAATGATTTTACTCTTATTCCGTTCCAAAACATTGTAAAGTTCGGCCAAAAAACTATGCTAGATCAACCTTTATTCAATGTTAGTTGGATACTTGGTCGCTTTTGCAATTACAGTTGTAGTTACTGTTGGCCATATGCAAGAACGGATAAACCAGATCATCAAGAACTAGATGTCTACAAAAATACGATAGATGAAATTAAACGCCAGGCAAGAGATAATGGATTTACTGAATTCCATTTTAGTTTTAGTGGAGGCGAGCCAACAGCGTACAAACACTTTGGAGAGCTTATAGAGCATTACTGTAGTGATACAGAAGCACCTTACCAAAGTATACATATGACCACTAATCTATCTCCAGGTAGCAAATGGTGGAACAGATGGCTAGAAGCAACGAGTAAATTACAACGCAGAAGTATTACTGCTAGTTTCCATTCTGAGTTTGCAAAGGAGCAAGAGTTTGGAGACAAATGTTTACAACTTATGGCTGACGGTGTATTAGTTACAATCAATCAAGTAATGGTTCCTCACCATTTTGACGAGTATTATGAAAGGTGCAAACGATTTTCAGAAAGGGGTATTAATGTAACACTTAAACCACAAAGCGATCCAACTGCTAGTTTTATTGTAGATGGATATACTGTGAAACAACACTTAATGATGCAAGAACAATTTCCACAACACATAAAAGGTGAACAAGTTATGCAAATGTATTTTGAAGATCACAAAGGTAACGATTACGGATTGGATCAAGCAGAAAGAATGAACGCATTTGACTTCAATAAGTTTAAAGATTGGAATTGCGCAGCAGGGTATCAAAGTTGCGTTATAAGGGGGGTGGAAGTTAAGAGAGCATATAGTTGTGCGGAAGAGCCTTTAGGCACGCTTACAGACGGTTTTACGCTGTTTAAAGCACCATCTAAATGCATTACTAGCACCTGTGTAAGTTCTGCAGACAGTAAAATACCAAAATCAAGATGAAAATAGATATACAAGATATAAAATTTTGGATGGATGCTATTCGCAACAGCGATGACAGAAGTCGAACACTTGAAAGTTTTTGGGGAGGACAACTTCAATCCAAAACTTGGTTAATAGAATCTCTTGAAAGAAAATCACGTATTGCAAATGCATCAGTTATTATTTTTGGTGGATGGAATGGTGTACTTGCTAGTATGTTGTTTAACAGTGAAATAGGAATAAAACATATTACAAGTGTAGATATTGATCCTGTTTGCGAAGAAATAGCAAGAACAATGAATAAGCGACAAGAAATGGAAGGCAAGTTTGTTGCTGTTACAGAAGATATGTGTAACTTCCATTACGACAAAAAACCTGACATAGTTATTAATACAAGTTGTGAACATCTGACCAAAGCACAATATAAAAAATGGTTGCAAAATGTTCCTAAAGATTGTAAAATAGTACTACAAAGTAATGATTATAAAGAACTAGATGAACACGTAAATTGTGTATCATCTTTAGCAGCATTTAAAAAAAGCAGTGGCTTATCTTCATATATGGTTGAGGATGAGTTACAATTACAAAAGTATATAAGATTTATGCTTATTGGACACAAGTAATGTATAACATAGATCAAATCAAATCAGTTCACCTTGAAGTGACATCTAAGTGTCAAGCAAAGTGCCCTATGTGTCCTCGCAGAATACAAGGCGGACCGCTCCTTGATACTTTATATCTTGAAGAAATAGATTTAGGCACTTTTGTTAATTGGTTTCCAAGAGACTTTGTAAAACAGTTAGATGAATTGAATATGTGTGGTAATTTAGGAGATCCTATAATTGCAACAGACACTTTAGAAATATACAGATATCTTAGAGAAACCAATCCTATAATGCATTTACAAATGCATACTAACGGCAGTGCAAGGTCTATAGATTGGTGGAAAGAATTAGCAAGTTTGAATGTGCAAGTTGTGTTTGGTATAGATGGTTTAGAAGACACTCACTCTCTTTATAGAGTAAACACAGACTTTAACAAAATAATAAAAAATGCAACAGCATTTATACAAGCAGGTGGAGATGCTCGTTGGGATATGTTAGTGTTCAAACATAATGAACACCAAGTTAGTAAATGTGAACAGATGTCAAAAGAATTAGGCTTTACACATTTCTATCAAAAACACACAAGTAGATTCAGAGACGGTAAACTAGATGTTATAGATGATAATTACAATATAACACATACTTTGTATCCAACTACGCATAGTGATAAAAACAGTGCAGGAGTTGAAAAAGCAAAACAAGATGTGTTACCTAACATCACTTGTAAAGCACAAAAATATAACCAAATATATGTTGCTGCTAACGGCGGTGTAAGTCCTTGCTGTTGGTTAGATTTAGAATGGGTGCCGCAGCATAGTTTTTCTCGTATAGATTATATGAGCAAAGTTAAAGAATATCCTAATCTAAATAATAAAAGTCTTAGCGATATATTTGCAAGTGGCTTTTTTAGCAAAATATCAAGTTGCTGGTCAACTACAGGTTTGAAAGAATGTACAAGGCAGTGCGGCAACTTTGATAAATTAAATAAACAGTTTGTAGGGATACCAAATGAGTAAAACGTTTTGCCCGCTACCTTGGATACATATGGCGACTAGGCCTAATGGTGATGTGAGAGTTTGCTGTACAGCAAATGCAAGTGGTGCTGGCCCGGAAGATAATAAGACTGCAGGACTTGTAAAGAAAGACGGTATTGCTATGAACTTGAGAGACCATACTATTGAAGAAGTATGGAATAGTGAACATATGCGTAACACAAGACTGCAAATGTTAAATGGTGAAGTACCTGTAAGTTGCACAAAATGCTTTGATGAAGAAAGTAAAGGTGTAGTGAGCAAACGTCAATGGGAAACACGTGAATGGGAAGGAAAAATTGATATGAAAAACCTTGTAGATAAAACACAAGAAGATGGTAGTTTGGAGGTTGATATTCCTTACTTTGATTTACGCTTAGGAAATGTATGTAACCTAAAATGTGTAATGTGTTCGCCGCACGATAGTTCAAGTTGGATTAAGGATTGGAGAAGTCAACAACCTAATTACAAAAATCCTATTCTAGCAAGTGATCAAGATTGGGATCAAAACTTTGATTACACTTGGTACAAGAAGGGAAGTTTTATTGAAAGTATGATGCAGCAAAGTCATAACATTCAGCAGTTATATTTTGCTGGCGGTGAGCCATTAATGATTCCCGAGCATTGGAAAATATTACAAGAGCTAATAGCAGATGGTCACGCAAAAAATATTAAGTTAAGATATAACACCAATGGACACCCTCCTAGTATGAGAAAGGCTGTTAACTATTGGAATCAGTTTAAAGAAGTTGTTGTAAATTTTAGTATGGATGGAACTGAACGTGTAAACAATTACATAAGACATCCAAGTGTATGGAGCGATCAACTTGATGCATTCTATTACATTACACAAGAACTAGATAAAAATCATCAAGTTAATATTGCTTGTGCTGTACAAGCACTTAATGCACTTGACTTAACAAATTTTGTAGAATGGTCAATACAAGCAAATCAAATTAATAATAAAAGAACACATATGGCTGCACCTTTTATTAATACACATTTTGTATATCTACCAAGTTATATGAATATTAAAGTATTGCCTATAGAAATTAAAAACAAGGTGCGTAGAAATATCGAAGACTTTCTAATTAGGCATTCAAATGACAAGTACTTCAATGATCATCCTATGGGCAGACAGCGTTGGGAAGGTATAATTAAATTTATGTACGCAGAAGATTGGAGTCATAAATTACCTGCATTAGTAGAATATTTAGACAGTTGTGATAAAACAAGAGGGACTGACTGGAGAGAAACATTTCCAGAGTTAGCGGAAAGTATAGATGGACAATAAAGAAATAGAAAGAGCATTACGTTGGCAAAGTCTAGTAAATCTAGGTAACCAAGTCAAACTTAAATGGAGCATAGATCATTATGCTGTTGAAAAACAATTAGAACAGTTTAAAGACAATTGGTGTCCGTATAATGCTAAAAAGGATACACACAATAACAGATGGGGATTACCTATTACTAGTCACACAGGTGATGTTATGGACAATTATCATCTTAACAGTTTTGGTCATATGCAAAAATATCACGATGTAGAAATGAAGGAAGAAAACTTCAATACACCTACAGACGTATATCATAAAATACCAGAACTTAAAAAAATAGTTGATGTGTTTTATCCTGACATAGGCCGTGTACATTTAGTACGTGTAGATCAAGGAGGATTCTTTCCTCCACATAGAGATTTTCACGGTACTAGTCCAGAGTATTTTAGATTGTTAGTTGTATTTGGACGTTGTAGTCCAGAAAATTATGTACAACTTATCGATGGAAAGCCTTTGTATCCAGAAGCAGGATATGTGTACTTTACAAACTTTCAATTAGATCATAGTGTGTTTAGTTTTAGTGATAATTTGTACAGTCTTATTTTAACAGTGAAACTAAATGAGCGTACACAACAACTAATATTAGATAACACGATGGCAGAATGAAGTTAATATATCAAGATACATCAAAAGAAAATTGGTTTTTAGTTAGTTGGACACTTAGCAATAAGTGTAACTATCGTTGTTCCTATTGTCCTGAGCATTTACATAATGGTAGTACAGGCCAACCTAGGTGGGATACTGTTGAAAGATTCGTCAAAAATTTTACAGTACCCGGTAAAGATATTTGTTATAGACTAAGCGGTGGCGAACCTACATACTGGAAACATTTCATTGACCTTGCTAAACTTGTAAAAGAACAAGGGCATACTTTTAGTTTTCTTACAAATGGTAGTAGAGAAATAGAATACTATAAAGAAATAAGCCAATACACAGATGGTTATATTATTTCATATCATAATGAATATGCTAACTTACAACACATAAAAGACATTGTAAAAGTAAGTGATTGTCCTGTGTTTATAAATCTAATGCTTTCTCCTGATAACTTTGATGAAATGTTTGACATCGCAGAAGAAATTTATTTTAGTTCAGACAATGTAAGTATTTGGCCAAAAATTATTTTAGATAAATCCAATATAGATGCAATTACAAATACGCCTGCAAACTATAACAAAATACAATTAGAAACAATTGACAACTGGCCATTCTTTAGAAAGTTACCTGATGCTAATTTACATAGAGGTGAACTTTTGTTAGATGAAAAACCTGTTACAGCAAACAATTTAATAACTAACAATCAAAATACATTTTACGGTTGGAAGTGTTGGGCAGGATTACATATGATCAATGTAGATATGTGGGGCAACATATACAGAGCAGATTGTAAAGAGGGCGGAGCATTAGGCAATATAGAACGTTACAAGTTGCCTAAAGAAACAATTCAATGTGGCAAAGCAGTATGTGCTTGTCTAAGTGATATCTACTTACGTAAAGAGACTGTCTAGTTCAGGGCAAACGTCAAGTACATTTGTACCACGCAATTTATCAACTTTATTTGTAAAATCAATAAACTGTTCAAGTTCAGCAGGGCGCGATGAATGTCTGTATCCTGTTCCTTCAAGTATATGTTCAGGAAGTATTTGTGGATTCAAGTAAGCAGGTGTTGTAACAACATTGTTTACATATAATTCATAGTGTGGCTTTTTAATTTTAAAGAACCAGTCTACAATATCTTTTACGTGGCACACATTGTATGTCATAATAGTGCCTGCAAAAATTAGTCTATCCATTTTATCTAAATGCTGTAAGTTATCTACTAGTTGTTCGAAAGGAAAGTTATCACCACCCCTAATGTATTCGTATAACTTGCCTGTGCCTTCAATACTAATATGCCATTTAGTTTCTTTAAATTGATGAGCTAATTCGTCAAACTCTAAATCTACAACAGTACCATTAGTGCTAATATCAAGTGTAATATTTTTTGCAAGATCAAGTTCAATAAGTTTTTGCATAATTTGTTTGTTAGCAGGTTCCATATATGGTTCACCTCCTTTGATATTAACATACTGTAAGTTCTTAAAATATTCAGGATATGCAAACAAATTATCTACAATGTCAGGTGAAAGATTTCTGTAACCAAAGTCTGGTTCGTGAATAGGTCTTTGTACACCCATTTTATCAAGTTTTAAATCTTCCTTAATCCAAGCAGTACTGTTTACACCACTACACATTCTGCACTTAAGATTACACAAATTACTCATATTAAATTCTAAGAAATATATGTCATTTCGTAAGTTGCTCTCTGGTTTTAGCATAGGATTTAGAACTTGCTCAAAAAACTTTCTTCTGCTATGTCCGTTTGTATTTTCTTTAAGTGTACATTGAGAACAATTACTAGGAAACTGACCTTGAGCAATAGTACGCTGAGTGTGTATCAATCCAGGATTACGGAATATAGTTGGTAGATCTTCTCTAAGCAGGTTACCGTGACGTCCTGTATACACACAGTCAGGTACAACATCTCCGTTGAATCTTATACTAAGAGCGTGCCAAGGTGCAAAGCACTTCATAACTCAAATCCTCTTTTATACTATACAGGTGGTGCTCCGACGATATTGTGTCATAGCCTATTACACACAGTTTGTCATCAAAAATTATTGGCCTTCCAAAAAGGGTGTTGCCAAAGTAAATGCTGTCAAGTTCATCTCCATCTTTACTTATTTTAAAAATAGGACAACTTGGTGTGCCACTTGGAATAAAATATGCATACCCTTTGTACTCTATACCACATCTATATCTATACTTTCCACCGTGCGTTATACCTATATCAAATTGTTTACTTTGTTTTGTAACTGTATTGAATACAAGTCCCCAGTTGCTTTCTCCGTGTTCTGTGCCATAGGGTAATGCTACAATATTGTCCCCTACAAGTACACCGCCGTTATATTTTTTAGCAAAGTCTACACCTTTTATTTCGTGGTAAGTTGCTTTGTTTGTATCTGTATCAAATTCAACAATTGTGTTTAGACCTTTAGTTTCGCCAAATGGCAAACTGTATAAAGTATTACCTTTTACAATAATATCACTATACTTTCTAGTAATGTTAGGATCAACTTCTAGTTCGTAACTTGTAAATTTTGTTCCGTCAAAACTTAGTAAACTTGTATATCCTGGTTGATCGCCTCTTGGCATACTCCAATAACGCCCATTACAAAACACTGTACCCATATGTAATTTTTTGCCTTTATGTGGTAAAGGGTGTATTGACAGTTTACCGTTGTTAATATAGATAGCATTATTTGTTCCTTCGTAGCCTAAAGGAAAACTAAAAGCAGAATTCCATTCGTAATTTATTGCTACACTATAGAATTGTCCTTTACCTGTAAATGGTAATTTATGCTTTATAATTGCTCCTGGTTTTATTTCAGTAACAATATTTAGATCATCGTATATACCATAGGGTATGAACCAAGCACTGTCTCCTAGCACTGCCACAGCATTTGTTTTACTTGTGCTAGGTGGCAAATCTAAATTCATATACTTTCCATCTAACCATACATCGCTGTAACTTTTACACAAGTCCGTAGCAAATGGAGGACTTAGTAACTTGCCTTGGTATTCAGCAAGTAACAGATGCTTAATCTTAGTTTCTTTGTAGTAATCTTGAAACTCTTTATATGCCATTTAGGTCTACCGTTTTAATTACTTGTTCTTTAATAGTATCAAATACTAACACAGTTTGGAAACTATCACTTTCTCCATATGGAAAAGCAAATATAATATCATCCTTAATAACACAATTGTTATATTTTTCTATAGTAGTACTATCTTTGAAATATTCACTTACATCTACAGTGTAAAATTCAGTTGTATCTGTATCGACAACTAAAACCTCTGCAAGGTCGCCTTGACTTTTCCAAGTATCTTCTGGTTCGCACACACAGCCTCCTCTTGGAATGTAATATATTTTACCGTGATTGTTTTCAATACCTGCAAAATATTTTTTGCTTTCTTTACCTATGCCAAGATCCATAGTTCTCCACGTATTAGTAAAACTATCTACAATAAGCATTTCGCTCCAATCTTCATCGTGTCCAGCAGGCGGAAAAAATATTTTGCCATTACGTGCAACAGTATGAGCATAATATTTCCTACTAGTTGTCTGCTGTCCTGTTTTATTATATTGCCAACCTTTTTCTGTTTTCATTGCAAGAAAGTCAAAGAATTTACTTTCGCTGTAAGGCGGCGCAAAAAGTTTGTTACCTACTTTTGCAAGTGTTGTAAATTTTTTATTTGCAGTCCTGTCTTTATCATAATCAGCCCATACATCACTTATGTCAATAAGATTATAATTGTTATGCATACAATCATATTCTAGTCTGTAAGGAAAGAATACATCGTGTTTTTCACCTCGCGGCATTCCATATATGATACCATCTATCATTTGTGTTGTATGCCACATCTTTGTGTCTTGTACAGGAATATCTAATTGCAATAATTTGTAAGTATGATCAATTATGTTAAAGTCTAAAACTAAATTGTAGTGTTCGTGTTCACCATATGGAATGGCAATTATGCGATCACCGTATATGTGTCCTTGCACATATTTTCCTTTACCTGGTATTTGTAATTTAACATATTCTACATTATCATTATTAGTATCAACAATAAGAATACTGCTTTCATTGTAAGGTAAAAAATAAATTTTATTTCTGTAGACTATACCTTTCTGCCATTTTTCTGTGCTGCTATCTACTTGCAATGGTATTTTAGTTATGGCATACGTGTTAGGATCCATCTTTAGCATATAGTCAATAGATTCTGTAAGTCCATATGGTGGAACATAAATCATACCGTTGTTTCCAATGGTAGCGTAACTAAATGCTTGAGGGGTCAAATAATTCTCCAAATGCTGATTGTAGGTCTGCTTTTAATTTTGTATGTATAGTTTCTTTATCGTAAATGCCTACGTTGTCCCAATCTACCATATGCATAACATCTCCGTCAACTATAATATTACTTAACACCCAATCTCCGTGTGCATATGGAAGTGTGCTATTAATTTGGTTAACACAAAACTTACACACCTCATCACAAAACTCTGGTGTATGTTTTAATTTACTTGCAGGGTGTCCTAGGTATCTTGTGAAATCTATATAATTTTCTCCAACAAATTTAACATAACCAGGTTGCACCTTGTTTAGTATTTCAGCGTGTTGTTGCATCCATACTGAATCTTTATCATACCAAAACTTTCTAATGGTGTCACTATCTTTGAGATATACAGCACGTTTCTTTTCTGTGTTTTGCTTAATCAAGTCCATATGCTTTTGCTACCTCTGGCAAGTAATCTTTTATATGCACATTTCTAAATGTATCAAGTTTAGTAATATATTCTACAAACTTTGCCTGTGCTGTAGGATCTGCTTCACCTATTTTCCATTCGTCTATATATTTAAACTGTGACTTTAGACTATCAGGTGCATTTTTAACGTGCAGCCAATCAGGATATACAAGTAAATTATCCCATACTTTCATATTCATTTTATCTGCCCATTCTTTTATTTCATCTTGATACAATGCATTAAGCACACTAGTACAAGGTGCAACATCACACTTGTAAAGATCTTTGTATATATCTACATTGCGGCTTATAGTTTCCCAATTGCTACCATACCTAATGTATTCTATTTTTCTATCTACTGCATCTAAACTTAAACTCATTATAACACGATCGAAGCGTTTAAGCAACTCGTGTACTTTAGGATTGTAAAGTGTCGCATTCGTATTAAAACGTACTGTTACACTACTGTCTAGTCTTTCTAAAAACTGCGGTAAGTGTTTTACCATCATAGGTTCGCCGCCTGTCAGATAAACTTCTTTCAAAGGTAAATTTTCAAAGTAATGTAGATATCTTTCGTCATACCAATTGTAGTTAGGTATGTCAAGTATTTGATGAACAGGTATAATGCCTTTGCGTTGCATTGAAACTGCTTCTTCTGCAATGCTGCTACTTGCACCACTATGACAACTTATACACTGTAGGTTACAACTATTTCCAAATCTCAAATCTAAATGTGTAAGTCCAGGGCCATAATGTTCTTTAAGTTGCCTTCGACTTTTCAAACCTTTTTCTTCGTGTAACTTACAACCTTCACAAGCATCAGGCCATTCATCACGTGCTAATTGTTCTTTTGCTTTTGTAACTGTAGCACTGTTTAACCATTGTTGAGGAGTGTGTGTATGTACATTTTCAATATTGTCTGGTTCGTTACTAGTACAACACATACGGTATTGACCGTTTGCAGCAATGTAACTGTGACTTTCTAATAAACTACATCTCATAACATTTTTGCCTGCTGAATTAGTTCATCAGTGTTTTCTTTAATAGGAGTAATTTTAACATCTACAATATTTTTGTATTCGCTTAAAAAGTAAGTCCATTCGTCACGTGCTTGATTGTGTACATTGTTCCATTCTAAAGGCATAACAAGTTTACCTACAACAATATAACCTAGTGCCATATCAAGCGTAATTGGTTTATAGGTATGTTGCTTATACCATTCAACAAAATGTTTAGTGACAGTATATGGTGTTTCGTATGCAGGCCTGTATAACATATAACCTTCACAATTTATGTGCTTCTGCGGTACGACACTATCTATTTTATCTGCTTCATTACGTCCTGCGATCTCTAACCAATGCTTACCAAGAGTGTTATATCCCATACATAAGTCACCGTACCCTCTGTCCATTTTAAAAAACAGATAATCTTCGTTACTAAGATCAGTAGTGGTTGCACCTTCAAATCTAAAAAAACTGTTTATGCGAGGTACATCTCTGTTACTTAGAAACTGTTCATAAACGTGTATTAGCCTATTAAGTTTATCATAATCATCATTTGGATCTGCTTGTTCTACTAATTCGTGTAGTTCATTAAGTGTAAGTGATTTATCCAAACCTAACTTATCTATAAGTTCTGCCATTTGTTCTAATAATTTTTCTTCGTCTTTGTTATCTAAAACAAAACTTGTTTCTTGCACTAATGGCTTTGTTATATTTTCTTTTAACAATTGTAAAAATTTACAAGCAGGCGGATGATCGTACAACACATACGTCAATGGTAGTAAATCTTTTCCGTTAGAGTATGTGACAGTTAGGCCAGGTTTGTTCCAATATATACTGTACTGGTTTTGTGTACTCACTAAATACTCCGTATGCAACTTACTAAATTAACAGATCATCATCCAAGCGAATTAGTCAATATTAACTATCAAATGGGTAATACTTGTAATTATGCCTGTTGGTACTGCTTCCCAGGCAGTAATGAAGGTACATATCGCTGGCCAAATTTTGAACTAGCCAAAAATAACTTAGAACACATAATAGATTGTTATAAGAAATCAGGTAAGACACGCTTTAATATTGACCTAATAGGAGGTGAGCCTACACTGTGGCCGGAGTTAGGAAAGTTTACAAAGTACTTTAGACAATTAGGTTGTACTTTCCATTTAAGTACAAACGGTAGTCGCAGCATTAATTGGTGGAAAAAGCACGGTGGTGAATTTGATACAATTTACATTAGTTGTCATCATCAACGTATTGACGTAGAACACGTAAAAGAACTAGCAGATATGCTTTGGCAAGAACATAACAATGTTATTTGTGATGTACTTATGGACACAAAAGATTGGCAAAAATGTGTTAACATTGTAGATAGTTTATTAGATAGTAAGACAAGTTTTCCTGTAAATGTAAAACCTATCAAGTTAGGAGATGTTACACAAGATACAAATTATGATCAATCACAGTATCTATTAGATCAAAGAAAACGTGATCCTAAACAAGACGAAATATTTAAACCTAAAAGAAAGAAACCGCCAGTACAGTTAACATTAGAAGATGGAAGCAAACAAGATGTAAGCAAAAATTATATCCTAATTAATAATCTAAATAAGTTTGAAGGATGGACCTGCAACTTAGGAGTAGATACAATTTTTATAAACTTCGACGGAAGTATAGGAAGTGTATGTGGCAATAATTTATTAGGATTTAAATCAGGAACTTACAATTTATACGATATAGATCTACCTAATAAGTTTCATCCTGTTGTAAAACCAGTAACTTGCGAACAGAAGAAATGTATGTGTCAAGTTGGCTTTCTATTAGAAAAACACAATCCTACGTACCACACACTTTAGAACATATATCATATCTGTTTTCATTCTTCCAACTTTCAGGCAAGTAAGTTGAGAACCATTCACTATTAAGTATTTCTTCTAAACTGTAATCATCTACATTTAACCAATCAATACTTGCAACATCTTTAGCATATGGACTTTCAGGATTACGTGGCCATCTGTCACTAAGGAAATAACAGCAAGGAAATACTTCTCCTGTATGACTAATTTGCACTTTACGTTTCACCTGCCATTTACATTTAATAACACTTGTGCTGAAATCTTGGATTGATTTAATACGTTCTACATTATCAAGATATTTTGAATCATATTTTATTTCACGTGCTTTGTCTTTTTTATTTGCTTTAAATTTTTCAATTGCTTTATCAGCAAGACTATTAATCGCACTGAATGTGTGTCCGCCATTAATATCAAACTTTTTAAATCCCATTGCAAATGCAAGTTCTTCACATTCTTCTATTTGATGTGCGTTATGTTCAAACACAAGCATACGCCATCTAGCCAAACCTCCTGCACCTATGTACGTTTGTGCATTGGCCATAATTTTATCCCATAAAACTCCTCGTCTATAAAGATGGTTTGTATCTTCTAGTCCGTCAATAGAAAAGGTTACGTGACTCGGCTCTGGAAACTTTTGCATTACTTGTGCTAGTTCTTTCCATTGTGTGCCTAAGCCGCCGTTTGTGTGTATAGTAATCACCGGAGGCGTATCTGAAATTTCCAAAATGTATTCTAGTGCAGGTATTAGGTTAGGGTTGAATATAGGGTCGCCATAACTGCCATTAAATATAACTTCTTTGATTTGGTTTGCAACTTGCGGAGTAAACAGGTTTTTCCAAGTTTCTAAACTCATATGCTCTAATGGCATTCTTGGATTTACTGTTACACCATCAATGTTTCTGCTGCAATTTCCGCACATAGAATTACAGTGACTAGTAAAATCTATCACAATCGCTTCTAAATCATTCAACTTTATGTATGGCATAAGTATACTTATACTAGAAAAGTGCTACTATAATGAATCAAGAACCGATTAAATTCGTCGATGCTGTAAAGGCTGCCAATTTAGATAAAACTCTAGATGGCAGTGCTATGTGTGCTATGAAGTGGATACACTTTTATATCCATCTCAAAGAAGGCATTGTAAAGAATTGTCACAATGTTCCACATAGGCATATTTCGCAACAAGAACTAGATGAGTATGGTAAAGACGTATTTGTAAACCATCCTTACGAAGTAGAACGTAGGAAAGAAAAACTTGCAAATATAAAACACTCCGACTGTAGTGCTTGTTGGCGTAATGAAGAAAGAGGAATACGAAGTCCTCGATTACCTAAAGCATATTATGACTTTCATAGAAAGAGATTTGACGAACCAATTGATGAATTAAAAGCAATGCCTAGTCAATTAGAAGTTTATTTTAATAATACTTGTGATTTGAAATGTGTGTATTGTAATGAAACGTTCAGCAGTCAATGGGAGATAGAGAATCGTAAATTTGATGTAAAGCCAAGTGAAAAGAAAGTAGCACCAGAAGGTTTGAAAGAAGTGTTCTATGAATGGTTAGAACAAGATGCTGTACCTTACATATTACAGTATTATGTGCTTGGCGGCGAACCTTTGATACAAAATGAAACATATGAGTTTATAGATAGATTAATACCTATGCTAAAAGCACAACAAAATAAATTTAAAATTAAGCCTGTGCTAATTGTTATCAGTAACGGTAACACACCAAAAGCATATCTAGATAAGTGGTTACGTAAGATAGAAGAAATAGAACCTTATGTTACTGTGCAAATGGATATCAGTATGGAAAGTTTTGGTCGCAGAGCAGAATTTGTAAGAACAAATTTAGTTTGGGATAGATTTGCTGCTAACATAGAACGCATTATAGAATTTAGTGCTGACAAAGATATGCGTATTAGATTTAGTACGACTCATAATGTTTTAAGTATAACAAGTTGTTTAGATTTATTAAAATGGTTACATAGTTTATCTAAACAATACGATGTAAAATTAGATTTGATACGTAGTAATGTATCATATCCTAAACATCTAAGTCCGTGGATGCTTACCAGTAAATATAACAATTATATTTCTGACATAGTATCTTGGATTACAGAACACGCACCTGAATGGAAAGACTATGCAGACTTTATGCAATCTATAGGCGACAGTTTTGGTAAGCACACTGAAGCAGATAGAATTGCAGCAGCAGAATGGATAGACACAATGAAAGTAAGACGTAACTTACACTTACTAGAATATTTTCCTGAGATGCGTCCTTGGGAGGAATATATCAATGGATAGATATATTGTCGATTATAATCCTGCAGAAATCACTAGTAGATTTATAGATAGCACAGAGTGGGATATAATCGAACTCCCTTGGAAAATTGATATCGAACAATTACAAGATTGGTATAATATTGTAGATAGCGAATATGATCATTTGTATTTTAGTTGGCGCAAGTCAGAATACCTAAAAGACAAATACCATTTAGAAAACATCGATAATGCATTTGACGGAGATATTGGCCAAGCAGGTAGAGGTGTATATGATCAAGGATATCATATTGTAGATTATATTAAAAACACAGAACTAGCAGAAATTCTTGTAATGGAAGTAAGTTGGTATTGTGAAAAAGAAATACCAGGAGTACCTAGTTGGGCAGGCCGTAAAGAACTATATCCTGAATGTTGGTTAGGTGAAGGAAAAAGCATACAACAAAAGTTTGATTTTGGATATGTTAAATTTATGAAAAGTTCACTAGGAGAACAAATACTAAAAGATCTCAGTATACGCAAACATCAGCCAACTGCTGTGCTTGGCAAACACGTTGATGGCCCAAATGTACAAAGACTGCATATACCCATTGATACAGACAATGAGGCAAAATTTTTATACGGACAAGACCTGGAAAGAGAGTATAACTTGTTACCTGGAAAGGCATATATTATAAATGCAGCAGTACCGCACGGTACAGTAAATAACAGTAAAAACAACAGAGCTCATTTGCAAAGTAAGCCTATTAATGAAACTGTTGTAAAAATAGCAGGAATGAAATGGAACAGTTACTAAAGTATTGGCAAGAGCATAACAACGAATATAAGTTTGAATATCCTGAACAGTTCGATCCTAAATGGATAGTGATGGAAAGCGGCTGGCCATTTTTTAAATTAAGTGCTTTAGACAATCAGCCTTGGAAAGAAATGTATGCAGAAGCCGAAGCATTATCAGATAAGTTTCACGTGCATAGAGATGAGTATGGAAAAGGTTGGCGCAGTTTAACATTGCACGGATTAAATGAGGATACACAAACACTTAACAGTTATGGTGACAGACAAAAAACTATAAAAGAATTAGATTGGACTTGGGTAGCAATGGAATGTCCTATTACTAAGAAGTTTTTGACAGACGTATGGCCAGCAGAGTATTTGAATCGTGTGAGATTTATGTTACTAGAGCCAGGCGGATATATACTGCCACACCAAGATAGAGCAGACGATGAAAAACGTTTAAGCGTTTGTAATATAAGTTTAAACAATCCTGATCATTGTGAGTTTGTAATGAAGGACCAAGGGCGTGTACCGTTTGATGATAATGGCAGTGCATTTTTAATGGACATAAGCAATGTACATAGTGTATGGAATAGAAGTAACAAGCCACGTATACATATGATTATTCATTATGAACTAGGCAGACGTATTAGAGATTTTTTCTATGTGCTTAGACAAAGTTATTATACTAATAGAGGTTAAATGAAAGACTGGAATAGCATAACTGTTGATAGATATTGGGAACAAATAAAAGTTTCTAATGATATTGCTATAGGTATACTAGATACACGTAGAGATATAGATAGTGAAATAGTAAGTAAACGTTCGTTTGATATGACTTACTTTTATATTAACAGAATGGTAAAGATGGGCCTAAGCAAGTATGTAGGATCATATACAACTGTACAAGAAATACTAGAACGTGCTGCAAAAGAAAACAAAAAATACTGTATGGTTGCTGCACAAGGTTTATTGCTATATAGAGGTCCAAGTCTAGTTACACAAAGTTTAACATACGCAGAAAAGAATCCTAACTTTTTTGTTGTAGGACATATAATGGATAAAAAGAAACAGCACTATCTTACTAAAGGTGCTTATCCAGGATTACATAGACAGTATCTATTTGTTAATGTTGCAAAGTGGATAGAACTTGGTAAACCTGTATTTGACGAAATGGGAGTGTTCCAAGATCGTAAACCTATATTACAGAATTACGAAATGAGCGCAAACACTATGAACAGTAATTATACACCTGCGTGGATACGTAGAGCAGGTGGTACAACTGAATATCCTGTTACCAGCGATGGTAGCAACTGGATTGATATTGCATTACGTAATGATATTGTTATTGAGAATTTAGATAATGATATGCGTGATTGTAAAGTGTATTTGTATCCTTATATAGAAACTAAAAAATTAGAGGAAGTATGGTATGAAAAAGATGTTGAAAAAATTGATCAGTTATCTAACCAGTCTCAGAAAGCCTGGTTGCGAAAACTCCAATACCAAGAGTACATCGAAAAAGACAGAGTCTATGTTTTTAACACGGAAACTCTATCTGCTGAAGGAGTAAGAACAGGAGGCAAAACTATTGATCATCTGTTTACTGCTGCTGCTGGATTTAAGCCTTTAGCAATTCTCAACGCAAACGGATTTAGTAATAGTACAACTGTGCATTACTTCGATTGGTGCGAATCAAGTCTTAACTATAAAAAACATCTTATAGAAACTTGGGACGGGTATGACTTAGACAAATGGTTATTAGAACACGACTTAGATTACAACTTCAGTTCTACATACAGAGGAAACTATAAACAATTCTGGGATCAAGAAGTTGCAGAACACGGAGGTAGTTTAGCATTTCAACGATTGTGGGAACGCTATAGAAACTTAAGGCACGAGTTTTATGTATGTGATATTGTAAATGAAAGTAAAAAGTTATTTGACGAAATAAACAAATACCACGGCACTAGAGTAATGTGGACAACAAACATTTGGTCAAGTGAAATGCTGCATTGGAACGTAGAACCTGAAGTATTAGAAATAAAATGGAAACAGTTTGAAGAACAAATCCCAGATGATCTTGTGTTATACGGACACGATTATATTGCTGTGGATATGAATTCAAGAGTAAGGGATGGAGTGCAATTAACGCATCCAAAGTATAATGAAAGTTAAAAATTATAATAAAGAAGAGTTCGATAAATTTTGTGAACAACTTAATATCAATGATGCAACTGTTGAAGATACAGGTGAATATTTTATTTGTATTGATAACCACTGGGAAAAGAACAATAGATTTTTAAAGAAACATAATAATGTTCTACATTTAGGATTTGATGATGTTGCTGAAGATCAATACAAGTCCGTTGCTGATAACGATGATGATTTTGTAGTTGGTAGAGCATATGCAAGGGCAATGACAACAGCACAGGCTGAAGAATGTTTTAACTTTATAGATAGTGTTCCAGATAATAGTAGTATAAGGATTTACTGCACACACGGAGAATCACGAAGTATTGCAATAAAAGATTTTATCGATAGTTTCCGCAATAACATACCTACACAGGGCGGCAACAGACACGTAAGACAATTGTTAGACAATGTTCTGGCTGTAAAAGGCAAAGCAATTGAAGGTAAAAAGCGATATATTAGAAAATATGACGAAGCCAATCTAGGCTGGAAAATAAAGAAATGGTTTCCTGTAGACATAGAAAAACTGAGAGAATGGTTTACAACACTTGAAACCGAATACGGGGATTGGAAATTTGTTGTAGGAGAAAATGAACACGTATGGCAAACTCCTATTATTGATCCTACAGGTAAGACTGGACACAAGTTGAAATATGACACAGCATATTATACATTATGTTGGAATGATGATAGTCCAGGGCCTAAACCATTTGAACAAGGAAATGCCAAACCTGAATATAGAGACAACGATAATGACGAACTTAATCCACGCAAATGTTTTTCAGGATATGGTTTAGATATTGTAAAGAATTTGCCAGTGCGTAGTAAAAAGTGGTTGGTAACAATGCACAGTCCGGGTACTGAACTTATTACACATCAAGATAGCCCAGATAAAATACGTGTGCATATTCCTATATATACAAACGCACAAAGTAATTGGGTAATAGGCGGAGAAGAATATCATATGGAAGCAGGTTGGGCCTATATTGTAAATACCACAGTGCCTCATAGTGTTGCAAACAAAGGCGACGGATATAGAATACATCTTTATGGTAAAGTATGGACAGACGATATAAAGGAACTTAATATATGAAAGTAGTAATTACAGGTAGTAAGAAGTCTGGTATTAAACCAGGTATACATAAAATGAATGCCTGGCTGCACGAATACTTTTCACAGTTTGATCTTGTTCAAATTAGTAGAACAACAGGATATGATTTTGATACTGACTACGACAAAGCAGTAGAAGTAGCAAGGACTGCTGATATATTTGTAAACAGTGCTTGTGTAAAAGACTATCAAGTAAAGTTTTTGAATGATGTATATGGACACGTTCCTACAATAATATGCTTAGGAAGTATTGCAGGCGATATGTTTGGTGCACCACAGAAGTATGATAACCATCCTAACTATCCTGAAGTGAAACACGAACTAAAAGAAAGATGCAAATGGATACAACTAGAAAAAAAGCAAGGTGTAAAAACAAATCTTTTACATTTAAATATCACAGAAACTAAAGAAGTAGAGTGGAATACAGAGGGATTAGACAAAAATCAATTGTTTAATACATTAGACTTTTGGTTGAACAATCAATACATATCAAACATTGGTTATAAGTTTTGGTCAGAAAACTACGGCGAGCAAAAACTTGCAAAAGTAAAAGGAGTGGTAGACCACTTCAAACAGAGGAAATAATGAAAACTATATTACAGCGAACTATAAAAGACAAAGAGAAAAACTTATATCCTGTTTGGTTAATGCGCCAAGCCGGAAGGTATATGCCAGAGTATATGCATATTAAAAACAACAGTAATGGATTCTTAGATATGGCTCTTACACCAAGTAAAGCAAAAGAAATTACAATGCAGCCTATTAAAGAATTTGATATGGACGCTGCTATTATCTTTTCTGACATACTTATTATTCCCTATGCTATAGGACAAGAACTAGATTATACTCCTGCACCAGTACTAGGAACATTCAATAAAGATATGTTAAACACAGATATGACAACATTTGTAGAAAGATGTCAACCTGTATATGATGCAATTAAACAAACTAGACAAGAACTAGATAGTAACAAAAGTCTAATTGGATTTGCAGGTGCTCCTTACACACTTTGCAAGTATATGACAAAAACAAAAGACCAAGAAGTTGTTGACAAACTAGTGCCTTATATCATAGAACATTTAGTAAAACAAATAGAAGCAGGTTGTGATACTGTACAAATATTTGACAGTTGGGCAGGAGATTTATCAGTAGAAGAATTAGACAACTTATGTTACTCACCAACAACACGTATAGTAGATGCAATTAGAGATCTTCATCCAGAAGTTGGTATTGTTGCTTTTCCAAGATTAATAGGTAAATGCATTAATGAATTTGCTGCATTGGTTAAGCCTGATTGTGTAAATTTAAGTGACGACATACCTGTTGAAGATGTTATTACTGACGTAGTTTTACAAGGTGGTATACCTATAGATGTATTGCTAGATGATAGTGACATCACACCAATGTTGCAAAAAATGAAAGACAAATCATATGTAGTGAACCTAGCACACGGAGTAAACAAAGAAACTCCTGTAGAAAATGTAAGACACTTTGTGGAAACTGTAAAGAAATTTAGATGATAAGAGAAACAAAAAAACTTAATACAACTGTAGATCTCAGTGAACTGCAAAATTTTTACTGCCAGTTAGAAACTGAGTACGAACACTTGTGTTGGCGATATCAGGATAATGTAAGTGAAGGTGTAGGAGGACACGTACTTGATAATGCCTATGGCTGGGCATTGCAAAGCAACTTAGAAGATTTGTCAGTACCTTGTCCGCCCTATAATGTAACAGAAGAACGCAAAATGCATCCGTATAGAGATACTGAAATGATGTTCGGTATTGCTAAAAGACTACAAGAAGCATTTCCTTTTGCACATCAATTTAGTGTAGTTGTACACCCGCCAGGCACATTTATAAATTTTCACAGTGATAGTGACAATTACCTCAAAGTACATATTCCAATTCTAACAAACAACAAAGCATACTTCCAATTTCAACCTATGCGTAGATTCGTATTACCAGCAGACGGAAGTATGGTTCTTGTAAATACAAATATCAAACACGGTACACACAACGAGGGTGAAACAGATAGAGTGCATTTATACTTTAAAATACCCGTTGACAAAGAACAACAAGTGTTAGATAAAGAAGGTACAATATGATATTTTGGATAGGATTCACTGTAATGGTACTAAATGAAGGGTTTGTGATTATGAGACACGTACACCCTTGGTTTGCTAACAAGCGAGATCAATTGATTTCGACATATGGTGATAAATGGAAAAAGTTTCACGCAACATTAGATTACGTTTGGATAGGCGGAGTAAGTTTAGGAATACTAATTGACTTTTCTAATTGGAAACTTTACGCAACTGTTTTAGCAATCTTTTGGGGAATTGTAGCCGTAGGTGTATACCTACCTCTTTTGATCAAAAGGTTACGTAAATGAGAGTAATTCAAAATTACAATCCTAAAGATATAACAATGGACTTGTTATACAACGATGACAGTTGGGGTGCATTAGAACTTAATGTTGATCTTGATGTTGATGCATTACAGATGTATTACTTTGACATCAAGAGCAAACACAGTTATCAGTATTTCAACTTCCAAGACTTTCCAGATAGACTTACTATTGAAGTTAGTAAACAATATATGGAATTAGGATACTGCGGTTATTACTGCGGGCCAATAGGTGGATATACACTTGCTTGGCCTACAGTACGTTATGAACCTTTACCACCTCCTAGTCAAGCAAATGTTGATATGTTTCCTGAAACACTTGATCCTGAATTCTATGAGAAGTGTAATGTACTACCAAAGTTTAGATTTGGTTATATGAACACATTGTTAGATATGTTAGGAGAAGATAGTTTCAAACAGTGTATCATTACAGAACACGGACCGACTGCAACTATCAAAACACATAAAGATAGCAATGCTAAAAAATTACACATACCACTTGCAACAAATGAACAAGCAGTGTTTACATTTGGTGAACATAGAGAACTTAAATTTAATATGCGTGTAGGAAAAATTTATATATTAAACACAAGTGCATTTCACGGCACAGAAAACTTTGGCGAAACAACCAGAGCACACTTTATAACAAGAGTAGATGAAACACGCATACAAGATATTATAGCATTATGAAAGTAACAATAGTAGGTGGCGGAACAGCAGGTTGGATGACAGCAGCATATTTGTCTAAAAAGACAGATTGGAATATTACTGTGGTTGCCAGCGAAGATATACCTATTATAGGAGTGGGTGAAAGCACACTTCCAAGTCTTTATGACTTTATACAAGAGTGTGGACTTACAGAACAAGATTTATTTGAACATACAACAGCAGTTAGAAAATATACTATTAGACATCTAGACTGGAATAAAAATGGAGATTGGTATCATCATTTTTGTTTTAATGAAACCCAACACGATGAACAATTGCAGTGGATGAAAAATTATGAAAGACCAAATGAAAAATGGCGACACGCATATCACATAGATGCATTTAAGTTTGGTGCAATGTTGCGTGATAAAGTTGCTATACCAAATGGTGTTGTTGTAGAACAAAGAACAATAGACAGTATAGATGAAATAGAATCTGATCTAATTATAGACTGCACAGGATTTAACAAATTAACTAAACCTACTAACTGGGTAGATAGTGCTTTGCCTAATAATAAAGCAGTAGTATGTCCTAGTAATCAAGTTATTAATAAACCTTATACACAAACAACAGCACTTAGTTCGGGTTGGATGTGGACTATAGCATTACAAACAAGAACAAGTAATGCATATGTGTTTAGTGACAAACATATTACATATGAACAAGCAAAAGACGAATTTATAAAAAGTTGTCCGTATAAGTTAGACTTAGACAAACTTAGATACCTCTCTTGGAAAGGAGGATACACTACTACTCCGTTTAGGGAAAACGTTTTAAATATAGGATTGAGTGCAGGATTTTTTGAACCATTAGAATCTCAGGCTATATGGGCAACACAATATCAAATAGAAATGCTTGTAAGACTAGGATTGAATAAACAGGCTGTTTACAATAAGCAATGGGTAACAATGATGAAACATATCGAAAGATACTTGTTAGCACATTACACTGCAAGTTCACGCAGGGATAATGATTACTGGAAACAGTTTGATAATATTCTAATGGTAACTCCTAGTAATGAGAAGTTTAAGATTTTTGATGAGTATAGTTATCGTTGCCTAGCGAACGGTTACGCTCTTCCATATAGGTCAGCACATTAATACGCCATAAGTTTTGTGGAACATTGTATAGTTCCATTTGTCTATCAAGTTCCCATATACCACGCTTTGCAAGTAATGGCATAATAGTATTATTCATTCGTTGACTTTTTCCACCGTCATCATTTATGTTTGTACTAATGTATAAGTCTGCATTTATATTCTTTTCTATTGCCCAACGTATTTGTAAATCTAGTAGATAACTTAATTGTATCCCTGTTTTAAATATATCTCTGCCTGTACCTAATGTGTATCCTGGAAGTTGGGCACCTCTAAATAAACATCTGTAGGCGTGTTCAGATACTTCTGGTAAAGGGTGAACACCTGCAATGCTTACAATTTTTCCATTCTCTGTAGCAACTGTCCAAGTGCCTACTTCTAAGCACCATTCCCATTTCATTTTGTCTAGTGATGTGTTATTACTAAAGTTTTGATCTTTACAAAACTGTTCTACTAAAGATCTATCTTTTTCAGTAGCAAATCTAAACTGTAGTTTTCCAAGTGTCGCCATCTGATTGTTTTATCCGTTGTGCAAATCTACAAGGACCTAATTCAAATAAGTCTCCTGTTGCTTTACCATTAATATAACATTGCTGTAAATTGCTGTGGTATCCACCTATTGGCATAAACATAACGTGATGTCTGTCTGCATTTACAGTGCGCAAGTCAAACTCAGGTGTGTTGTATCCGACAAATACTGGCGGAGGAACTTCTGTCATACCATACCAGTTAGCAACTGTTTGTACACCTTTGCTTGTAAATGCATCTATAAAGTCTTGTGTAATAGGACTGCTGCCTGTAACCATATAGCGTACACTGCTCATATCTAAATCAGCAAAGCCTTTTGTATTTTTAAGCAGTTCTAGATGTTTTGGTATTAAACTAATAACTGTTGGATTAAACTTTTTAAAGTTTTCAACATAACTGTATGGATTGAAGTTACTGCTTAAAAGTTTTGCGCCTGCTTGTTGTGCAGGATATGCTGTAATAGTATAGTGGGCTATAGTGTTTGCAGGAAATACATCTATTACTCTATCATTGTCAGTAAGATTTATTTCTTGTATACTGGCTGCTGCGCATTCTTTAATATATTCCCAAGAGTGGTTAACCACTTTAGGTTCGTCGGTTGAGCCAGATGTGAATAAAGTCAGCATACTATAATTTATGCTGACTTTTGTCTAATTTTGGTTAATCTGATTATGCTTGAATTGCAATTTGTACCCAAGCAGTACCTAAGTAAATAACTGCTTGTTGCTTAGTTGGGTTACTACCACTTGGATCCCAAGTAGCACCATCTGCAATAGCAATCATACCTGCTGCTGGACTTGTTGGTTCTGCTGTCAATACAGCAAGTTTTGCAAATCCGTTGACGTCAAGTGTTGCTGCTGCGTTTTCTTGGTTAACAGCAAGTCTACCTTGTGCATCAAAAGTAAGATATTTAAGTACTGGTGAACTACCTGTACCTCCATTGTTTGTGAATACAACTTTACCTTTAACTTGGTCTGATGCTACAGTTTCGTTTGGATCAATTTGGAATCCAAAAATACTTGCTGGTACATAACCATTAACGCCTGTTTCAAATGCTCTTGATGAAAAGCCGCCAATAAATTCACCTGCTGCTGGATTAGTTGGTGTAACAATATTATTGTGTCTTGAACTAAAAGTAATTTTACTTGAGTTTGTAATACTTGTACCACCTAGTGCAACAACTTCAACTGGCTGCGAATAGTCAATGTTTGTAATTTGTAATGTTGGGCTAGGTGCAGCGTCAGTAACATCACCGATCTTAATAAGTGTTTCTGGAAGTTGTACTCTTAAAACGTTATCTGTAAAATTAACAGAACCGTTGTTTAAGTTTACTGTACCGTCTATTGCATTGATAAGTTGTGTACTATCGTCTGCAAACACACTGCCATATAAGTCACCAAATATTGACCCAGCAGTAATGTTTCCGTTACTACTGTTTACAATAACAGTTGAGTCATCACCTACGATATCAACATTTAATGAACCACCGCTTCCTGCGCCGCCGATTGGTCCACCATCAATAGTTGAGTTAGCAGGTAAGTTAACACCACCTGCACTGTTGCGTGACATTTGTGCTGTTCCTAAGTGGATAGTTGAACCACTTAAATATAAATCTTTGAATCTAGCAGCAGCACTACCAATGTCATACTGCTCATTAGCATTAGGAATAACATCTGTACCTACTGTTCCGTTTAAGTTAATTACGCCATTTACTGCATCAACCATTATAGTTGAGTCATCTGCACTAATAGAACCTTGATAGTCACCAGTGAAACGTGTAGCAGTTACGTTGCCAGTAATATTGATGTTACCGTTTCCTGTAATGTCTCTGCTGTTCATATCTACGTTTTGACGTAGTTGATCTAGCGAAACTGTAGCGTCTAATGTTCCTGCGCTGTCGTTGTAATTGAAACTTATACCTTGGTGTGTACTTGCAGTACCAAGCATTGCGCCGATAGCATCTTCCGCATCCTCGGCATTAAAACCCGTTATTGGGGTTAAATCTTTTAATAATGTAGCACCATCGCCGATATACAGTTTTTGATCATCTGTAATCCAGATCATCTCACCCATTTGTGGGGGTGATGCAAGTACCTGTCTTTCCGCTTCAGTGCCGCGTCTAATTTGTAATGGCATATTAATTAACTCCTGGCAACATCATATATTCGTTCTTATGCTTAGTATTTATGTCTAAACGAAATATAATGAAATGTTTCTAAGACAGCACATCTACGTCTGCTGCTATTATATAACGATATTTATCGCTTTGCGGAATGCCCGGACGATGCCAATAACTGCTAGGGTAAATTAACCAAGTAAAATCGCTAGGTTTTACAAAGAATTTACCATCATTTTCAGGGCCGTTAGGCGCTATTTCAGTGCCTGCTAGTTCCCTGTGTTCTGTATCTTCGGGTATGTGTAGATACCAAATTCCGCTAAAACTCTTAGGTGTTTCTTTGTGTTGATGATTATGCCAAAGTATCTCTCTATTTTCTTGTGTAGCCTTATTTGTTTTAAAACTCCACGCCTGCATATTAGCAATTTGCACTTCTCTACCGTGCCACATAAAAACACTCATAAGAAAACTCATTCTAAACTTTAACCAAAACGGCTCTGGTCTAGCAAATATGTTTTCTTTAGTTTGATATTTAGGACTGTTTTCCCAATAATTTCCTGCATCAATAATACTGTTAACTGTTGTTATAGCATCATTGACATCCTGTTGTCCTATGATAGAACTCCAGTTGTACTTCTTAAATACTTCAGATTGATCTATTACTGTGTGTTTGTCCATTAATACTCTTGTTGCCAGACAGCAGCAGAGTAACCTTTACCGTTAGTGTCACCGCCCTGGTTGTCTAGTTCTTCATTGTTGTACATAATAGTATGTATCACATCTTCGCCATTAGGTGCTTCACTATAGGTTATTTTTAATTTCTTAGGATCAAATTCTCCAACAGTTTCTACTACGGCATCAAAAAATGTACCTTTCTCCATAGACAACATCTGTACAATGTATGTGCCTTTTTCAGGGTAAAGATCATCAATAGGATGAAGTATCTCTGTTTCGTAATCAGTTTGATCGCCTATGTTTCCAGCAAGTTCATTAATGTCGATAGGCTTTAGTGCTTCATTTAAATGTTTAGAATCCCAGCCATCGCCATCTTGTTCATCAACACTAATGTTACCACTGTCAATAGATACACTATTAATGTGTTCAAACTCGCCAGGCATTTCGTACCAAGCACTGCGCCATTCTTTTCCATCGGCATCAGGACTCATTAAAAAGTCTGCTTGAGGCGGAACACTTTCAATATTTTCAAAATCAAAGTCTCCGTCTTCTGCATTAAGCATATAGTTTACAAGATCATTATCACCGTGTTCGTCTACAATAGGCTTCCAGAAATCATATGCTTCTTTGGTAAGTTTACCGTATACGTGTTCTCCACCGTAACCATAAACTTGCACACGGTAGTAACGTTTGCCTTTTATGTTGTCAACTAGTTCTTGTTTTTGTTCTGCTGTTGCCATTAAACGTGTTCTCCACCTGGATCCTTTTCGTCAAGGTAAATTTTATATGGATTGCCTTTTTTATCGTGATCAATTACATAACCACGGCTTCTTCCGTAAGAATGATAAGTTCCAAATCTCCAAGGTGAATGTTCTGCAACTTTAAACGTACCTACTGTAACAACAATTGCACCAATCAATGCAACGTGTGCAATAGCACTGACACCAAATGCAGTCCAACTACCAACAATAATAGCAAACGCAACACACCACATCCAAGCAAGGACCTGCATAATTAAGTGTCGTGTGCTTAGATCGGGTATATGGCGTAGCGGATTCTTTTCATAATCCATTACACTATTCCAACTATCATAAATCCATTGTCTCATCATTATCTCTTTCCTAAAAACCGTTTCGCCGCTTGTATTGGATTTTTCAATCCTTCATAGGTATCATCAATGAACCCTATATGTTTACTTAACTTAGCATCAAGTGCTTCAATAGTCAACTGTAATTTGTCAACTTTAAGTTCTAGTTTTTCCAATTTGTCTGAAAAGTCATCTTTTTGTTTTGCCATTTTCTAACTCCTCTGCTAGGATATTCAATAGTTCTATGAACTCGTGAACTGCTTTTAGTTTATCTTCTTGACTTGTGTCACTAAAAACTGTGTGTAATAGTTTTGGATATTCTTTATTTAAAGTTTCATTTATCGTCATTTTGTCTTACCTTAATAAGAACATACAAAACTAAAACACTAAATGGTATACCGATAAAAAAGAGCCCTATCACAAGAGCCCTTCTTCGGTTAATACAGAAACAGTTTCCTCAGACAGAGGAATCTCTGTCTTGAAGTTAAGATCAAGAACTTCGTCTTGAACTTTCTGCTTTTGCTTGGTAAGATTTTTTACCTCTGCTTTCGCTTGAGTAATTTGATCCTTACCAAGGATAGAAGTACTAATAGTATCTCTACCATAGTACTCTTTATCGTCTCGATTCTTGATACGATCAAGACGACCTTTAATAACTTCCATCGAAGTCATTGGCTTTTGACTTGCAATAGAACGTAATTGCGAAATACGCTTTTCAATAAAAGCGGCTTTAGCAAGGTTAGTAGAAATGCCACAGTTAGCATTTGCAGTTGCTACCAAGGCACGAATATTATAAAATGCTTGAAGCAATTTCTGCCTACGAGCATCGTTGCCAAAGAAGTTATCGTTGGCAGTTTGAATTAAATCAACGGGATTTTCAAACTCGTTGATTTCTACTTGAGAGTCCATCTCTATGGAGCTCATAGCATCGTTGATGCTATTCTGGAGAGCGTTCGCTTTCCTCAGATTGATGTTCATCATCATCCTCCTGTGAGTTAATTTGATCTAGTTCGTATTGTGTTTTTTCTACACCGTGAAAGTGATCTCTTGTGTATTTCTTTTCTTCTATTTCGTGTAACGCAATCACTCCTGGCTTTACTGCTGTGCTGTCTACTTCAGGCTTTGCACCTTTTGAAAGTTGTCTACCACGTTTTGATGCCATCAGCACTAGTTCAAATGGACTTGCCTCTGAAACTTCAATTGCCTTTTCTACAAATACTCTTGCCATATTGTGCCTTTCTATAAAAATATGTTAACAGCTCGATAAAAGGTCAAGTATTGGACAAAACAAATTTCAACAGCCTTGTCCAGGCCTTGCACAATTTACACATAAACAAAGTGCATAAACTGCTTACCTCCGACTTACAATAAACAAGCAATACTAAAGTCGGTTCACACAGTTAAGGTTTCAATACCTTTTCTATGTATGGAGACATTTGTTACCAAATATCGGGTCCAACCTAGTCTACCCTTTACCTCGCCGGTTACTTTAAAATACTAAAGTATTTCTTAGTAACAGTATTTAATATAGCAGTCTTTACTGTAAAAGTCAAGTATTATTTTTCCATTTTGGACATTAATCTTACGTCCCAAGCCAAAATAGTTCTTTCTCCCTGTCCTTTCCACGGATATACTGTATGTGGAATATGACTAGGAAAGATAATCATTTTGAGCGGCTGTGGTTGAAATCGCCACTGATCTGTGAATATTAAATGTGCTGGGTTCCTAACTACTGGAAACCTAAATTCAATTTGAGAATCTGAAGGTTTGGATTCAGTGTCAAGATCAGGTACATCAATATAGATATTACCGCTGATATGTGCTTCGTGATTGTGTAGAGCTTGGTAGTCACCTTCTGTTTGTTTTATAGTCCAAGCACTTATAAGTGTAGGTTCAAATCCTGCAAGATCGTTAATACCTTGTGTTCTCACTACATTATCTATATAATCTTTACAACGGCTTTCAATAAACGTTTTAAGAAAGTCAGTGTTTAGACCAAACTCATTTGGAACTAGTTGTACTTGCTGACCACCTCTAATGCTAATGTTTGGATTGCCCTCATCATTATGCTCGTTCTTTGTGTGTGCGTGGTCAACAATATGTTTTAATTGAATATGGACTTCAGATGAAATATCATCTACTGCCATTACTGTTGGATTAAAATAAGCAAACTTCATATCAATATTTATGGGGTAGCACCTAAGCACTACCCCTTTCTGATTATTTCTTTTCTTCGTTAACTACTTCAGCATCAATTACTTCGCCTTCGTCATTGTTGCCATTTGCTTCAGGTGCTTGTTGCGCCTGCGCATCTTTGTAAATGGCTTCACCTAACTTTTGGCTTACTTTAATTAATGCTTCTTGTTTTGACTTAATGTCATCAACGTTGTCTTGTTTGATTGCTTCTGCAAGTTCTTCTTTTGCTTTAACAATACTATCTTTAGTTTCACTGTCAACTTTGTCACCGTGTTCTTCTAAAGTTTTATCTGTTGAATGTACCAGTGCATCTGCTTGGTTCTTAGCATCAATTGCTTCACGCTTTGCTTTATCTGCTGTTGCGTTTACTTCTGCATCTTTAACCATTTGCTCGATCTCTGCTTCACTTAGTCCACCGTCAGACTTAATTGAGATAGTTTGTTCTTTGCCAGTGCCTTTATCTTTTGCACTTACATTAACAATACCATTTGCATCAATATCAAACGTAACTTCAATTTGTGGCATACCTCTTGGAGCAGGAGCAATACCTTCAAGGTTAAAATTACCAAGACGTTTATTGTCATTGGCTAATTCTCTTTCACCTTGTACAACGCTAATTGTAACAGCACTTTGATTGTCTTCTGCTGTACTAAACACTTGCGACTTCTTAGTTGGAATCGTAGTGTTCTTTTCAATAAGTTTAGTAGATACTCCGCCTAGTGTTTCGATACCAAGTGATAAAGGAGTTACATCAAGTAATAGTACATCTTTTACATCGCCACTTAGCACACCTGCTTGGATAGCAGCACCTAGTGCTACAACTTCATCAGGATTAACACCTTTGTTAGGTTCTTTGCCGAAGTAATTTTTAACTGCTTCTTGTACTTTAGGCATACGTGTTTGTCCGCCAACAAGTATTACTTCTGTAATATCACCTTTGCTTACACCTGCATCTTTCAATGCAACTTCACAAGGTTTGATAGAACGTGTAACAAGTTCATCTACTAGGCTTTCAAACTTTGCTCTAGTAATTTTTAAATTTAAGTGCTTAGGTCCTGATGCATCTGCTGTAATAAATGGCAAACTAATATCAGTTTGTGTTGCACTTGAAAGTTCAATTTTTGCTTTCTCTGCTGCTTCACGCACACGTTGTAATGCAAGTTTGTCGTTTGCAAGATCAACTGCATCTGACTTTTTAAACTCATCTATAATGTACTGTGTAAGTGCTGCATCAAAGTCTTCACCGCCTAGTGTTGTATCACCATTAGTTGAAAGAACTTCGAACACACCATCACCTAAGTCAAGGATGGATACATCAAATGTACCACCACCTAAGTCATACACTACAATTTTACCTGTTTCTTTTTTATCAAGTCCGTATGCTAATGCTGCCGCAGTAGGCTCATTAACAATACGTAAGACTTCAAGTCCTGCAATTTTACCTGCGTCTTTAGTTGCTTGTCTTTGTGCATCATTAAAATATGCAGGTACTGTTATCACTGCTTTGTCTACAGTTTGTCCTGAATACTTTTCAGCAGTCTCTTTCATTTTAGTAAGGACTTGTGCTGAAATTTGCTGTGGTGATAATTCTTTGCCGTTGGCTTTTACCCAAGCATCACCTGCACTTGATTTTACAATTTCATATGGAAGTGTCTTTGCGTCCTTTTTAATTTCAGGACTGTCAAACTTTCTACCGATTAGACGTTTAGCAGCGTAAATTGTATTTTCTGGATTTGTAACTGCTTGACGTTTTGCTGCAACACCAACAAGTGTTTGCTCGTCAGTGTAGGCTACAATACTTGGTGTAGTACGTGCGCCTTCTGCATTTTCGATTACTTTTGGATCTGCGCCACTTAAAACAGCAACACAAGAATTTGTTGTACCTAGATCGATACCGATAACTTTGCTCATAGTATTTCCTCCTTAATTAAGCGAGTTATATAATTTGAACCTTTTCAGCGTTCAAGTATATTTATCATACACATATTATATATGCATTAATATAGAAAATACAAGAGCAAATATTATCCAAAATGTTAATTACGACCCATATGTTTAGGGCCACTATCTTGTGCTATCCAATCTAAAAACTTAAACCAGCGTTTTTTGATACGGATCAACATCCAAATACTTCCCCCATTCACTGTAATAATGGCGCATACCTACTTCATCGTGTATAGTTCCATTTTCGTGTCTACCGTGTAGTATATTTCTAGACTCTGTACCTACACGCATAGTTGTACCTTGTCCTGCAACACCTATTAAATCTTCGTGTAAATTACGGCCAAAAGGTCCCCATATGCTGTTGTGGTGATTGATACGAGTTCTACGTTCTTCAGGTGTGTCCTTGCGTAGTCCGTAACCTCTAAATTCAATAAGAACTTTGTTACAGCCTAGCGGAGTTACACTGTCGCTTCTATAAGCACTACCACGCAAATTAAAGTTGTAGCCTGGAAACAAGTCTACCATATACCATTGGTTGGGTGGTAGGTTAGGAAAACTTAGTTCTCCTCTGTCTTCAAATCCTTCGTACTCCTCATAGTTTACAGTAAAAGAACTTACATTTACGTGTCCGTTATCGAAAGGAATATTCTTACGTGCAAAATATTCGTCATTAAATCCGCTTACACGATTAAAATAGTGCATAAAGTCGTGATAGAATTCGCTATTTGTATCGTGCCACAGTTTGTAATTTGTATCAATTACTGCTTTGTGATAATGAAACACTTCCATTTCTTCTGTATCAATTGCATCAGCAATACAATCAAATGCACCTGCTGTCCATTCTTCTACACTTTGCGTTGGATTAGGATCTAGTGTTACCCATACCATACCTCCGTGCTTTACTTCACAATGTAATTCTGTGCCTTCATAAGGACAACTTAATGTTCCTGATACTTGTTGTATTCCATAACTGAGAAATGCTCGTACACTATAATAGTCATTTACTACTATAACATTAACGTTTGCAATCTGTGTTGTTCTAAAGTTTCCTGTTTCATACATTTCGCTTATATGACAAACAGGTACCCAAACCTTTTTAAAGATTTGTTCTTGTTCTTGTTTAAATATTTCTGGACAGTTGTAGGCTGTGCTACTAATTGATTCTACTTTTGGTTGTGCTAGCCAACTCTTATGATTACGTGGTGGCATATGATTCTCCTTACGCTATATTTAAATTATTATAGCAGAGAAAAAAGCCTAAGTCTAATAGGCTGTATCTATTACTACATAGGCTGTGGAGCGGGTGAGGAGAATCGAACTCCTAGCATCAGATTGGAAATCTGAGGTATTACCATTATACGACACCCGCTTAGTATGGTGCTGGCACCAAGATTCGAACTCGGGACCTACTGATTACAAATCAGTTGCTCTACCAACTGAGCTATGCCAGCAACGTATTAATTATTGCAGTTTTCTTCCCACTTAGCAAGATCTGACACAGTATTGATTTCTATACCATTGAACTCAACTTCAACTACTCCTACTGTTACATCATTTTGAATCCAGCGTAGTTGTTCAAGTTTTTCAATATCTTCTTCTACATACTGTGTAAGATCTTTATATGAATTAAGTGTGTAATTTGTATAAGCGTAAATGCCTAAATGATGATCACCATAGCCGGTGATACCTCTACCAAACCACTTTGCAGTTTTTCCGTTGTGAATTATTTTTACACTATTCGGATCAGCACGTTGTTCTGTTGTCATTTGTGTGTATGCAGTTGCTACGTCATAATCAGTTAGAACATCGTGAACACTGTGAATTATGTCAGCAGTAATATCAGGCATATCACCTTGTACATTTATAAAGTTTGCATAATTTATAAATTGTGCTGCCAACACACATCTTGCAGTTCCGTTTTCTGCATCGCCTACTAGTAAAGTATTATCTTTACCTATTACATCTAAAATTTCCTGGTCGGGTGTAACAACATAAGTGTCAAACCCTGATTCAACGCAGCGATCATAAACGTGCCTAATTAAAGGCACTCCGTTAAGTTCTGCCAACATTTTATTTGGAAATCTTGTGCTGGCTAGTCTAGCCGGTATTGTTATCGCTGTGTTCAACGTTATTTCCTTTTTGTAAAAATACTGCAAGTTCATCTGACTTCTTTAATATACCGTATTCGTTAACTACAAATACATCGCCGGGTCTATATAGGTAATGATCTTTTTTAGTGCCGTCTTTTTGAAAACCCATAACTTCACCAGGCCAGTCACCTTTGACGGAAAAACTACCGTCAGGATAACTTTCAACTAGATAATCCATCCATAACATATAAAGTACTCCTTTTATCTGCGTACTTTATATTTATTAGAATCCGCCTACCTGTTGTTGAGCTATCCTGACAAGTGTTTTGTCTGCTTTAGTAAGTACATTAAGCAATTTGATCTTTTCTTCTTTGTATACTTTCCAGAAGTTAGGATCGTGTGCTTCGATACTATCACTGTTGTGGATCAAGTCTGCAACTTTAATAGTTTGTGCTTCAGCAGGTGCGTTAGCACTGTGTTCCCTATCTATTGCTTTCCTTGTTTTCCTATTACCATCTTCAGGCCTACTTGTGTCAGTCAACCATCCTACAAGTTCAGCAACTTTACTACCGAACTTAGTTTCTATTTCTTGAATAGTAACAGGTGTGTCTTCTACAACATCGTGAAGTAATGCGGCCGCAACCATCTCGTCTGTGTGCGGCACAGTCTTAACAATTTCAGACACAGCAATAGGGTGTACAATATAGGGATCACCAGTGTACTTCCTTTTTTGTTTACCGTGTGCCAATGTGGCAAATTTTAAAACTTCATCTAACATACTTCACCTTTGTTTGGTAGTCCCTAGGAGAATCGAACTCCTCTTTTCAGGATGAAAACCTGATGTCCTAACCGATAGACGAAGGGACCATAATTGGCAGAGGTACACAGATTTGAACTGCGACTTCCAGTTTTGGAGACTGGCGTGCTAAACCGTTAACACTATACCCCTTAAATTATTTTTTAATTATACTGTCTTGAAACTAGTATGTCAACCATTATTTGGATTCTGGATCATATTGTGTCATTAAGATGTTTTTACCAATCTCAAATAACCCAATACCAGCAGCAACATCGCCTACATAGCAATGTATCTGGGCGTCACCGTTTGTATCTAAACTGGTTGCAACAATTTCTGTGATGTTGCCTGCTTCAATCTCATCCTTTATATGATCAAGAATATCTAAAAGGTTTTGCTTACGAAGTGCAATCCTTTCTTCATTCTCCTCTTCAGGCTTTTTGATTATGTCGTTGATGCTGATTACTTTCATTTTGTGCCTCATTCCTATAAAATTTTATCTGCAAGATCCATATCGACCATTTGCCTTGCTGTAAAAAATTGGTCGCTTTTACTATTGAATCTCTCCTTGGCTTCTGATAATGATATTGCAGCAGCATCTCTGATAATGTTCAATGCTCTAGTTTCACAGTTTACATTTTCAGCCATTGCTGCTCTCATATCGTGCATTTTACTTTCCCAACTATCAGTATGTTGGTGATTCATTATTCCTGTATTTCTACCTATGTAACGATGTCCTTTCGTTCCTGATATAAAAATTAAGAATGCTGCACTCATTACAGCACCTATTCCAATTGTTGAAATTGTGTGCTTACTATTTTTCATTGTGTCAATTAGTGCAAAGCACTCGTACAAATCACCGCCTGTACTATTGACATAAAGTTTAAGTGTTTTCTTTTTAGTTTCTAAATCACGTGATACAATAAACTTAATGGCATCTGCTACATTTTCACTTGCAATATCTCCACACAGATAATGAATATCATTATCCAAAAGACTTTTGTCAATCGCATCTGTCGCTGTCCATTGTTCGTAATTCTGAGCCATACCTTATTATACCTTAAACAGTAGTTCCTGTCAACTCTTTTCTTGTTCCAAAATAACTTGCATATTTGAGTGCGAACATAGTTGCATCTTTATGATCTGCAAAGAAGAACTTGTTCCCACGATTGTAAAACTTAAATTGGCAGTTTTTCAATGCCCACGCTAACATTTCAGCATTAGCATAATAGTCGTTTTCTGTATCAACTTTGTGCCACTTGTTAACGATTGTCAAAATCTTATCGTGCATATAGTTACTTATCCCTGATATTATTATAGTAGTACATATTATAACATAGCATATTTCTGCTGTCAAGTGCTAAATATAAGCATAGTAAGTTATTACTATAGGAGCGAAAATAATGGATTTTTTAACATTTGTAGGGGATGTTGGTTTCCCTATAGCAGGGGCAATAGCCGCCGGCTATTTTGTATTCCTTACACTCAAATTTATATTAGCATCTGTTACGGGCAGCGTTAATGGACTTAAAAACATTATCGGTGCTTTGGATAATCGTGTTCAAACTATGAACAACGATTTGATTAAAATTGACGCATTGCTCAGTCACGTTGTTGGAGTAAAACCTAATATAGATAGACTAGCAGCAAACGAAGGAAAGGAGGACGCAAGACGTGATTAAGAAAGGGCACGGGCCAACTGATAAATGGTTAGCAAATCAGGCAATATGGATGGATAAAGATATGTTTATCTGTGGTGCATTTTTCTTTGTGCTTGGTTTTGTTTTTGGAGTAGCAATACTATGACAACAGAACTAGCAACAGCAATAAAAGATTTTGGTTTTCCTATTGTGGCAGCAATGGGTCTTGGTTACTTTGTTTACTATGTTTGGAAATGGGTAACAATAGAAATTAAGCCAGTGATTGGTGAAGCCAATACTACATTAATAAAATTAGTTGATCGTATTAGAATGTTAGACAATGATATGATACGACTCAACACAAAGTTGTCGATGGTGTTAGAACACTATCAACAAAAGGGTATACAGAAAGATAAAGACTTAGAAGATATCATTCAGCGATACTCATCAAAGAGCGAATCATTCGACTCTTCTGGAAGTAAACCAGATTCAAAAAAATAAAAAGAAGCATTAGAAAGGAGCGAACTAATGGAAGCGGGTTTTAATGATATAGCCAAAGAGTGTCTTCTGGCTAACGGATACGATTACAACAAACCAGCAGAAGAAAGATTTATAGGGTTTGATTTTACAAAAGCCTCTTATTGTGCAAGTAAAGGTAGAACACAGTTTTACGTAAAGGACCTTGAACACACAAAGGCTTTTCTGAAAGCAAATCCTCATTTTAGATATCCTGGAGGGTCAAACGGAAACCTAGATCCTTGTTGGGGACAAAATAAAAGTTACTTGACACAGGGGAGATGTTAAATGTCTGAATGGAATGAAGATCACGTTTACAGCAAGCCTGTAAAAATTTATATGCTAATTTGCGGAATAATAATTGCTTTATGTGTAAGTTATGTAACACATCTCTATTGGGAATATAGAGTTGTAAACGCAACTTGGGAAACAGTATTTGTTTCCCCTGCACAATTTTGGGACGAAGTTCCTGAATGGAAATGGAAGGAAGTTTTTAGTGACAAATCTTGATAAGGCATATGCATTATGTCTAGTAATAAGTGTAATTGTATTCTATGCATTATTAGTAAATGGATGGGAAAATAGAATAGTGTGGTTGCAAAGTCTATAAATAGCATAGATGGAACTAGTCACACTTGCTACTTTTGCATTTTTATTAACTGTCAAACACACTGTTTGTGATTTGGCACTACAACGCCTATTCCCTGCAGACAAAAGTTTTTATTTTAATAAGGCTGCTCATACCCATTATTTTCATCACGGGTTGGGCAGTTTTTTTATTGGCTTGATGTTTAGCCCTTATTTCGCGGTCGCAATCGGTCTTTTAGATTATTTAATTCACTGGCACGTTGATCATTGGAAGACACTTGTGAGGAATCATTACGGGTGGAAACAGGAACAGGATCAATTTTGGATTTTGCAGACTGTTGATCAGTCACTGCATTTTCTGACGTACTATCTATTTGTGCTCTTAGCAATTTATACCTACGCTTGATATTTTCTATCTTTTCTTCTAACGTAAGATTTTCATAATTACTTGGTCGTAGCGATGAATACTCCATTCCAATCCTTCGGAAGATCTTGTGTCTTCATATATTCACAACGCTCGATCCACATTTTGTAATAACCTTCCATCTTGTGATCAAAGTGTCCACTAAGCATTTTACATTTCTTTATAGCATCATCGAATCGTTGTGCTTGATAATCTTCGTGCATCTGTTGATGTTTTTTCTGTGCTGATTTCCAGGCCGGTCCTACATCATCTAGTACAGTCCAAATACCAATACCAACAGTCTTTCCTTTGACTGCAAGATCATCTATTTTAAGATAAAAGAAATCATTCTTGGTTGCTTCATAGGTGTTTTCACCTACGAGTAATAAGCATCCGTACTCTTTACACTTACTTTCAATACGAGCGGCTGTGCTTACAGCATCCCCGAGAACATCATAACTATGTCTGGCTGTTGATCCCATTTCACCAAGATAGCCAAGACCAGTATTAATACCGGCACCCATACCAATGGGTGGTCTGCCTTCTGCTGTAATTTTTACATTGAACTTCTCCACTGCCCGTAACATATTCAATCCAGTGCGAACTGCACTCTTAGGATGATCTGGGTCGTCAAGTGGTGCACCGTGAACGTGCATACTTGCGTCACCAATATACTTTATAATCATTCCATCAGCATCCAATACAGGTTGTGTAATGCTATCCATATAACCATTCATCAATTTGGTTAAGCCTTTTACATCATCTCCAAAACTTTCACCCAGGGGAGTAAAGCCACGCAGGTCTGAGAAGCAAATTGAAATCTCTTTCTTCATACCGTCTTTTATAAGTGCTGGATTTTCTTGTAGCATACGTACAACTGTTGGTGAAGCATATCCTGCAAACTGTTTTTTGATTGCTTGTTTTTCAAAGAACTCTTTGGTAAATCTATTGAATATACTATGGAAGCCTACTATAGCAGATACAAGCACTGGCCAACTCCAATCCCATAGTAATAAATGCCCTTTAAACGCAATATAAGCGCCGTACACAGGCGTTATAGTTGCTACTAGTATCAATGCACCAGCAAACCAATACGGTGCTTTTGTTGCTGCAAGTATTAATAATAGACCTATTAGTATTGCTGCTGCCCATTCCAAAAATGTTGCATAATCATATCTTGTAATATTATCTCCATTAATAATATTTTGGAGACTTGTACCAATCAACATATGGCTATACTTCTCTCCGTTTGGAGTAGCGATTATACCACTTAGTCCTTCTGCTGTAGTTCCTATAATAACAGTCTTACCTGCTAAAGAACTGTAATCATCTTCTGCTAAACTAATTGCAGGAAACTGTTTGTTCCATCGTAACCATATTTGTGCGTTAGCATCTGTTTGTATAGTTGCGTATGCAGGTACACGCATTTTAGTGATTCCGCCCTGTTCTGTTTTAACTTGGTAACTAGGATCGCCTGTAGCAACACGTATTGTTTCTATTGCCATTGCAGGATAAACTTCATCACCTACACGAACAAGCAAAGGTAATCTTCTTGTTACGCCATCTATCTCAGGAGCAGTGTTTAACACTCCAACACCGTCAGCATTCAAGCCAAATAGTTCTATTGGACCTAACATACCAGGCCATTCAAACAGCCACGGCATAGGATCACCTATCTTGGCAACGCCTCGTGGTACAGCATTTTTATTTGTTTGTGTAGTTCCGACTTGTGCAATTACAACACCATTACCTGCTAGTGCTTGTACAAGTTCCATATCGCCGCCTAGTCTATCTGGTTCAGAAAATAATATTGGAAGAACAATTATGCCAGCACCTGCTTCTCTAAGTTTCCATATAGTATCTGCAAGTACACTTCTTTTCCAAGGCCATTGTCCGTGTTTTTCTATTGCACGTTCATCTATTTCAAGGAAAGCAATATCTTCACTTACTATAGGAGTATCATATTGTTGTATAACATCAAATGATTTGAAACGTAATAATTGTTTTACATATGGATCACTCCATCCGTAAAAAGTTAAAACTGCTAATGTAACAAGAGCAGTTGCCCAGTGTGTTGCCCATTTCATATTTCTGTTTTTCCTGCTTTACTGTTGACTTCTAAAAAATTTTTAAGTTTATCTTCTCTAAAGCAATAGATAGTGTCTATACTATCTCCGTTAAATTCTAATAACATTTGTGCTTGTATCTTTGTAGTGTGTTCAGTAACGTAGGCTTCACAATGTTCTAAACTTTCTAATTCAGGCTTAAAATAGATGTAGGTATTCCTATCTCCATTCGCAAATCCGCCCATCATTAATACTACTATAAACCATTTCATATGTGTATTTAACTAATATTGCACCAATACTGTTCTGCATCAGGCTGAAGAGATTCACAACCTCTTATTAATAGTTCTAACATTTCAGGAAGATCCTGTGCTATACCTGATATCATAGCAAGTAAAATAAACAATAAAAATAGTATAAATGGACTTAGCAGTATTAGCCACCAATAGGTTCTAAATATGCCGTGACCGTGTGCTTTGCGATATTCACGTTTACGTGCAAACCAATGCACTATTGCTCTGGCAATACGTTTTAGTCCGCCTACAAACCAATCACCTATAAAGTATCTAATAATTCTAACAACAATAAGAACAGGACTTGCAATTACTTCCCATAACAAAAGTAAAGCATCAACACAAAGATCAACAACGTGATCAATCGTCCACCATTCTTTAAACCGTTGCCAGCGACTTTTGTGTTTTGTGTCCATACACTATTTATTGTTGTGTTACAGTAGTTGTGCCACAGCCATTAGCGTTTAAGCAGTTTTGATTTATTGAGTATGTTTGATTTGTTGAACTGTCTTGAGTAAGGTCAAGTGTAGCACTATATCCAGTCATTGATACACTTGCATTGTGATTGCCTGATCCGTCT